>ERZ773246.557-NODE-557-length-14972-cov-100.642_pt1 | contig 14972 bp, 17 predicted proteins | sample MGYA00580519_ERZ773246 | MGnify/ENA primary metagenome ERZ773246 (study PRJEB29015, sample SAMEA2738153) | human oral metagenome | biome: human oral; feature: human-associated habitat; material: saliva | place: China | collected 2246 ...
CGGATCGGCGAAGCCCTAGCATCGCCCACCCTTCAAGGCGCGCGCCTGACCGACGTGCGCATCACGCAGGCGAGCCTGCACAACGCGTATCTGCAGATCATCAAGGAGAGTGACCATGTCGCAGCTTAAGCAACTCGGGGCCATGACCCGCCTGAACATCCGCCTGCAGCTCACCGACCCGGCGCCCACGCTCATCCTGACGGTGATCCCCCTGGTCCTGATTCCCTTCATGATGCCGGCATTCAAGTCGATGCTTCTGGCCGACGGCTACACGGGCGTCACCGGCGCCGAGCAGGCGGTTCCGTCGATCGCGATCCTCTTCTCGTTCCTGGCCGTGCAGAACATCATTAGTTCGTTCTTCAACGAGCGCTCGTGGGGCACGTGGGAGCGTCTCGAGGCCTCCCCAACCTCGCGCGCATCCATCTTGACGGGCAAAGCGCTGGTCGCCTTCCTCATGCAGACCGTCCAGATCGCGGTTGTCCTCGCGCTCGGCGCGCTCATCTTCGGGTATCGACCGACCGGCTCCCTCGTCGCCCTCGCCGTTATTCTCCTCAGTTTCTCGGCGGTTCTATCGGCGCTAGGCGTCGCGCTCGCGCTGTGGTCGCGCAGCCGCGACGCAGCCCTGTCGTTGTCGAACATCATTGGCATGCTGGCGGCGGGCATCGGCGGGTCTTTCTCCACGGTCTCCTCGTTCCCCGATTGGGCGCAGCACGCCGCACGCCTGTCCCCCGCCTACTGGGCGATTACCGCGATTCACGAGGTGAGCCTGGACGGCGCGAGCCTTGCCGACGTCGCGACGCGGATCGGCGTCCTGTGGGGTTTCTTCGCCGTGATCGCGGGGCTGGCACTGATACAGTTCCGTTATCACAGGGAGTAACGTCCACCGAAGCGGAGAGTCCATGCCGTCGTCACGCCAGCGCGCACTATCGCGAGAGATCATCTTGTCGACCGCGCTCGACTTGGTTGACGAGGAGGGGCTCTCCGCTTTGTCTCTGCGGTCCCTGGGAAAGCGGCTCGGCGTCTCCCAGGCCGCTTTTTATCGCCATTTCCCCGACAAGGCCGCGCTCCTGGAGGGCATCGCTGAGCAGGTCTGGCGCCTCACGTTCGAGGCCTTCCTGGACCGCGTTGACGCCGGGGCGGCGATCCCGACGCACGAGGTGAGTGAGCCGACCGAGGGCACCCCCGCCTCGCCCCTGCTGACCTACATGCGCACCTACGCGCACTGCCTGGCATCAACGCTGCGTTCCCACCCGGGCGCGGTCATGCTGCTGCTCACGCACCCGATGTCGACGCCCGAGCAGCTCGCGCTCCTGGCGCGCGTGTTCGTGACGCTGTCCCGGCGCGGCTTCACGCCGAACGCGGACATGCTGGGACTCGTCAACGCGGTGTCGATCTACACGACGGCGTTCGTCGCCGCCGAGGTCGTTCCGCCCGTGGGCGGCTCCCCCCAGCAGCCCGCCGACCTGTCAGCCGCGAGCGCCGCACTCGACCCCGAGGACGCGCAGGCACTGCGCCCGCTCATCGAGGATCTCCTGGACGGCCGCTACGACTTCAACGCGCAGTTTGAGCGGGGCCTGGAGGCGATCCTGCGAGGCTGGAGCTGACGCTAACCGACCAGTTCCTCGACCTCGCGCACGATGCGCTTGGTGCCACCCAGAGAGGACAGCTCCTCGCGCAGCCCTCGGATCCCCGAGGTCAGGGCGGGTTCATCGACGAGGCGGCGGGCGGCGCGTGCGATGAGCGCCGGCTTGGGCTCGCGCACGGTCAGGCCGCAGCGTGCGTTTTCCACGGCCTCGGCGTTGAATTGTCGCTCGAAGACGCGCCCCGGGACGATCACCTGGGGGACTTCATAAGAAAGGGCATCCATCATCGAGTTTTGCCCGCCGTGATGCACGAAAACCTGGGCGCGCGGCAGGAGATCGGCGAAGTCGAAGCGGGGCGCGCAGCGCACCGTGTGGCCGCCCGAGACCTGGGTGGCCTCGGGCGCTCCCGCGACGTACACGTCGCATCCGAGGGCCCGGGCGAGCTCTCGCCCGGCGCGCACAGCGACGCCCGCGGGGACGCTGCCCGCGCCGAGGTAAACGAGGGCACAATCTCGAGGCGTCGCCGGCAGGGCGGGCGGCTCGTCCAGGAACCCGCAGTAGACGGCCCGCTCCCCCGCCCGCGGTTCCAGGGTCGGGCAGCTCGGGATGAACCGGCGCCGTATCCCCTCAAGGACCGTCAGGGACGAGGCCGGGGCGGGCATGCCCATCTCGCGCAGCAGGCGTCGAATTCCCGTGGATTTACGCGGGTTGGAAGCGTAGACGGCGGTCGTCGGCTGTGAGGCGCTGCCCACGCATGGGATGCCCTCGGCGCGGGCGGCAATGACGGCGGCGAGGCTGAATTCGGAGTAGACAACGTCGGGGCGCGAAGCACGCATGTGGGAGCGGAGCGTATCGATGGCCGCGCGCGTGTAGCGCTCGTCGAGGGCACCGGTCAGCCAGAGGACCTCCTCGAAGCTATGCACGGGCTTGCGGCCCATGAGGCCGAGGCGCGCGGCCAGGGGGAAGGTGTGGCGGGCGATGGCCTCGGGCAAGCCGAGGGGCGAGGGCACCGGAATATCAAGCGTCGGAGCGATGGGATCGGCGCAGTTGCCGTCATCTCCCCACGCGAGCGTGACCTCGTGGCCACCATCCCGGAAGGCCCGGGCGACGCGCTGCGCGCGCGACCACGGCCCGCCCATCCGCGAGCGGGCGACCATGGGAACGACGAGAACCTTCACGATTCAAGGGTACGCCGCATGCTCGGCATGCCCCGCCTCCGAAACCCTAGAGTTCCAGCCTCATATGCACGAGCTCCTGGTAGCCCGCGGCCGCGGACCGGTAGCCTCGAGGGTTGCGCCCATACTCCTCGAACCCCGCGCGCCGATAGAGGGAGACCGCGCGTTGATTGTCAGCCACTACCTCGAGCTCGAGTTGGGCATATCCCGCCCGGCACGCACAGTCGATGCACGATTCCATGAGCACTCGGCCGATCCCCAGCCCCCAATGTTCTTTGAGGATGCTGATCCCAAAGCGCGCCCGATGCACCACCTTGCGCCTGCTGCCCACCGCCGCGATTCCGGCGCTCCCCACGATCCGCCCACCGAGGACGGCGACGAGCTCAACCTCATTGTCACTGCGTTCCGTTTCCGCCAGCGAGCGAGCCTCTTGTTCGTCATCAGCTCCTTGCTCGTCCGGGTAGGACAGCAGGTAGTCAGTCTCCGCATGCGTGCGCTGCATGATGTCGCGCAGCGCGCGTGCGTCCGAGGCAACGGCGTTCCTCACGAGGAGTTCCAGCCCGCCCTTTAATTCCACCGCCCTGGCATACCTCATTGTCGGTCCCCCTATCCCCTAGGAATTAGCCAAATTATTGTCGATGTGGACAATCCACAAACCCGCACGGGGACTCCCCTGGCGCTCGAGCACGCCCTCATCTTTCAACTGCGCAACCATGCGTTCAGCACTTCGCTTCGAACTTCCGAGGTGCTCCGCGAGTTGAGCAACGGTAGACCGTGAGTTATCCCGGAGGAACGCAAGAGCGAGAGCGCGATTCATGTCCTCCGCGCTCGCAGGCTTCGCATACGGAAGAATCGATTCGCGGATCGCCTCGAGTATGAACTCCACGAAACTCTCGCACGAATCAGTCGCACCCGAGCGGGCCAAGGCCTCGTAATAGTCTGCCTGCCGCCTCCTGATCGCGGATTCAACGGGCAGCCAGGCCAGAACCGGACGCCACCGGGAGAGGAGCAAGGTCTGCCAGAGCCTCCCCGTCCGGCCATTCCCATCAGAGAAGGGATGGCAAAACTCGAACTCGAAGTGGAAGACACACGAGGCAAGCAGCGGGTGCATGCGTGTTGTGCGCAGCCACTCGAAGAGGCCGCCCATGACCTCGGGGACGTACGCGGCAGGAGTTCCAGCATGGATCAGGGTATCTCCATTGAAGACGCCGACATTGCCGGAGCGAAAGCGCCCTGCATCGGGGACGAGGCCGTCCATCATCACGCGGTGGACTCGCAGCAATTCCTCCACAGAGTAGGGGTCAAGGCTGGGAATGAGGTCGTAGGCTGCGCGCGCGTTCTCTACTTCGAGGATGTCACGCCGGTCGCCGAACACTGGTTTTCCGTCGATAATCGCGCTCACCGCATGTTTATCGAGCTTGTTCCCTTCGATAACAAGCGAGGAATAGATCGTCTGAATCCGCAGCTCCCTACGCAGCGTGGGACTGGTAGACAGTGGGGCTTGAGGCGAGAGGGTACCGACGAGTTCCGCGATCTCTATACAGAGCGCGTCGATTACGTCGCTGCGCTTGAACGGTGGTTCGTAAGCCATAAGCCCTCCTATTACCGCCAAATTATACCGCCACTGGCGGTAATCAAGGAGCAGTACCCGCAATCAGCACCACCTGCTAGGCCCAACACCATTGCGCACTGGCATCAGAGAGAAATAGAATACGTTGTATTCACCACCGGGAGGTCATCATGCCCACCATGACCATGCGCCTTGACGAAACGGACGCCGAAGTCGTGCGCAAGTACGCCGAATTTGAAGGAAAAACAATCTCCGACTTCGTTCGAGACGCCGTCTTCGAGAAGATCGAGGACCAGCAGGATCTCGCTACTCTGCGCGAAGCAGTCGCAGCAGATAACGGCGTTCGGTACACCCACGAGCAGGTACTCGCGCAGCTGGGCCTGTAAATGTCCTACCGCGTCGAGTACAGCGACACAGCCCTCAAGCAACTGAAGAAAATGGACCGATTCGAGGCACGACTCATTACGTCATGGATCGGCAAAAACCTCGAGGGCTGCTCCGACCCCCGCATCCACGGCAAAGGCCTGAGCGCCAACCGATCAGGCGAGTGGCGCTACCGGATCGGCAACTACCGCGCCCTCTGCATCATCGAAGATGATCGCCTCATTATCGAAGTCTTTTCCGTCGGACACCTCCGACACATCTACCAGTGATCACGCGGCCGCACCGACATGATCCAGCATTACCGCCAGATTTATACCGCCACTGGCGGTAATCGCGTGGCACTAAAGGGCAGATGGTCCACGAAACGGCGGGAGGCCTCGTCCATTGACGAGGCCTGCGCCCAGAGTGCGTGAAACGCTCAGTTGGTCCCGTGGAACGCCCAGGCGCGTCCCCGCACGCCGCGCGCGATGTAGCTGGCGCCCGCGAGCGTGAGAGCCACGCCGAGGCCCGTGTAGAAGACGGCGATGAACCAGTCGGGGAAGACGCCTGCGGCGCGCATTCCGATGCCGAAGGACATCATAAACGCCATCATCATGTAGCTCTTGCGATCGAAGAAGCGCACGACGTGGTGGCGCTCCCCGTCCAGGTCGGCGATGCGCTGGGCGTTCTTCTGGACGAGCTTGCTGAACATGGGGTGGAACGCGCAGAAGATGGCGACGGCACCGCCCGCGAGTGCAAGGAAAATAATCGCCGCGACTCCGCGCATGTCGACGGCCGCGCGCACACCGAGAATCGCGACATTGAGGCCGGCGAGCAGCCAGACGATGCCGGCGACGGCGATCAGGGGCTGCTTCTTGATGCGGAATCGACTCATTTCTTAGCGTCCTTTTCTTCTACGGTGTCGTCGTACAGGGAGGCGTCGAGGAGGGCGAACAGCGTCTCACATTCATCGCCCGCCATGAGGGAGGTGAAGACGGCGCGCAGCACGTAGCGACACAGGGCCTCGGCACTCATGGGGCCGACGAGCCGGGAGCGATCCATGGCCTCGTCCGCGTCGAGGACGCGCGCGAGTCCGCGCTCGATGTGGGTGAGCATGGGGGCACGCACGGCTTCGAGGGCTTCCTGTTCGCCTCTGGGGAGGCGGCGCATCTCGGCGAACCAGTCGACGCTCATGTCGGCGCGCGCGGCGCACAGGGCCTCACGGAATCGCCGCACGTAGGAGGTGAAGCGTTCACCGGGGCGCACGGCGCACAGCTCGTCGGAGAGATTCTCGTCGAAGAAACGGGTGAGCACGGCGGCCGTCAGGTCCGCCTTGGTCGGGAAGTAGCCGTATACCGAGCCGACCGCGATGCCGCATGCGCTGGCGACCTTGCGAATGGAGAGCGCGGAGATACCGTCACGCGAGGCGATGGCGTAGGCCTGGCTGACCAGCTTCTCCGGGTCGATCACTTGTTTGGGCACGAATTCCTGCTGTCTTACTACCTGCGACAATCCTTAATGAACAGTGTTCAGTATAGGGGCACCCGACCTCACGTCAACAGCAGAACCTTAAATTCACGCCGCAGCCACCACAATCAGCCGCACATCACATGTCCAGATACACCCACCACCACACAAACCAACCTGGGATAGGAATACGCTGGCAGTCAGCAGCGTCCGCGCGGTTCAGCGCCACACTGTCGAGCCATCGCACGCAGCTCACGACAACAAAGGAGTTCACATGGACCAGATCACCCTGAACAACGGCGTCACCATCCCCCAGGTCGGCCTCGGAACCTACCTGCTGGAGCCCGATGACGCCCAGTCGGCGGTCACCTACGCGCTCGATAACGGCTACACGCTCATCGACACGGCGAACGTCTACGTGAACGAGCGCGCCGTCGGGCGCGGAATGCTCGCGTCCTCGAAGGCGCGCGAGGAGATCTTCCTCGAGACGAAGCTCTGGCCGTCGTTCTTCGAACGTCCCACCGCCGTCGATGAGACGCTCGAGCGCCTGGGTACGGACTACATCGACCTGATGATCCTGCACCAGCCCGCCGGCGACACGGTCGCGGGGTACCGAATCCTCGAGAAGGCACATAAGGAAGGCAAGATTCGCGCGATCGGCCTGTCGAACTTCGACGTGGCCCAGACGCAGCACATCCTCGACGAGTGCGAGGTTGTCCCCACGATCAACCAGGTCGAGTGCCACCCCTACTTCCCGCAGACGGAGCTCAAGGAACTCCTCAAGGAGCACAACATCGCGCTGCAGGCGTGGTACCCGCTCGGCGGACGCAGCAACGACTCGATCATGTCCGAGTCCCTCATCCAGGGCCTCGCCGAGAAGCACGGCAAGTCCCCCGCCCAGGTGCTGCTGCGTTGGCATATCCAGCAGGGACACATCGTGATCCCAGGCTCGAAGACGCCGTCGCACATCGCTCAGAACATCAACCTGTTCGACTTTGCGCTGACCGACGAGGACATGGCCCAGATCGATTCCCTCGACAAGGGGAAGCCGTTCTTCGAGCACAACGACGAGGTCCTGGCCGGGTTCCTCGCATACGTGCCCGACGTGGAGGGCCAGAAGTAGTCGCATTCCCCTGCGCGCCCACGCGCAGCGCAGGATTGCATCGCCTGATCCCCTAGCGGACTACGCGAACACAACGAGGCCTACCCTGCTTGGCGGGGTAGGCCTCGCTATCAGGTCCTCCCTTAGCATTCCCTCGAACGCTCTACGCCCGCTGACGCCTCCTACATCGACTCGATAGCTCCGAGGCACGGACGGGCACGCCTCCCCAACATTCCACCTGCATACAATAACGAAATGACCGAAACGAACAGCCACGCACAGTGGTTTTCCGACAATGAGCAAAACTGGGACGACCGCGCCGAGCTGCACATGGCTGGCAACTACTACGACTACCAGCGCCTTCTCGAGGACCCGACGGCCATTAGCGCTGAACTGGCCCAAGATATCGAACGATTCGGTGATCTCACCGGCACAGATGTCATCCACCTGCAATGCCACGTCGGAACGGACACGATCGGGTTTGCGCGCCGCGGGGCCTCGCGCGTCATTGGCCTCGATTTGTCCGAGGGTTCGCTTGCCCACGCGCGCAGCATCGCCGAACGCGCAGGCGCTGACGTGGAGTTCGTTCACGCGAACGTGTACGACGCGCGCCAAGCAGTGTCCGACAACTTCGATCTGGTGTACACCTCGATCGGCGTCCTGTGTTGGCTGCCCGATATCGCCCGATGGGCGCAAGTCATCGCTTCCCTGCTCAAGCCGGGCGGCACTTTCTTCATCCGCGATGACCACCCGATGTTCATGACAATCGGGGAGGATATTTCCGACGGGCTAAAGATTGAGGCACCCTACTTCGAGCAGGATGCTCCGATGACATGGGATGACGATTCAAGCTACGTAGACTTCCCCGATGCGTCGCGGATTACTCACACAACAAACCACCAGTGGAATCACTCCCTTGGACAAATCGTTACTGCTCTCATCAACGCAGGTTTGGTGATCGATGAGCTTGAGGAGACACCGCGCGCGGCGTGGTGCCCATGGCCCGAACTCATGGAACAAGATTCCGCTGGAGGCTGGCACCTTCGCGAGCACCCCGAACGTCTGCCCCTTCAGTTTGCGATCACCGCACACAAAAACTGAAAGGGCGCTTAGCCAACGTTCACCCCGCCATCACCGCTGACGAGACCCCGTCCTCCAGGGTTCCGTACACCACGACGCAGTGGCCGAAGAACATGTCATCGTCATCGAAGTATGCGGAAAATGAACCGTCCGGATCCATGGCGATACTAGTGAGTTCGATCCGCTGCGCGAAGCTCTCTTCCGTAATCTCGGGGACCTCCTCGTCGGCGGATTCGCGCCAGTCGCACGCGAGCTCCGTCAGCTCCCGCGCGGCGAACGCTCGCATGTCGCGATCCCACCGGTCCTGATCGGTCATCATCTGCTTCATCGCTCGCACGGCTGCGGTCCACGTGTCTTCGCTGGACGAATCAACCTCCAGAGAGATGTCGATGTCCTCACCCCGCCACGAGACGCCTCCCTCGAACGTGTCGAGGTCCTTGTCGAGGGACAGCTCACCCAACTCCTCATCCTTGAGAACTACCGGCCTACGATACTCAGCCAGGACCTCGTCCAGCACGGGGCACGGAGGATTCTCTTCGAGGACCTCCACGACCAGGAGGCGGTTCTGCGCGGAGGCGCTCATGCCCTCGGGGAGCTCTTGCGGGATCTTCTTGCGAGCCGTGACGCGGTAGATCTCCTCGTCACGGAAGCGGCTCAAGACATTGCCAGCGGCATTGTCCTCATCGCTCACGGGGTAGACCAGCCGACCATCATCCGCACATAGGTTGCCGGTCTCGCAGTCCACGTACGCCAGATAGGAGTGCGCGGCCTCCCAGAAGCCATTCCTTTTTGCGGCCCCACTGCTTCCAGCGAGCAGAACGAGAAGCTCCCTAGCCTCTTCCTCAAAGGTGCGTTCCCATTCGTCCTGCGTCATGTCGTTTTGCGAGCGCATGTATTCGAGCAGATCCACGTGTCATCCTCCTTGATCGACGGCCGCCGCTTCATTACGACGAACCCTACTCCACGCACGGCTTTACCCCCACCCCCTCACTCACACACCCCAACGAGAGGAGGTACCATAGTCACAACTATTACAAACTTTCAAACAGAATGAGGGGTACACATGTCCACCATCGCACGTGTCACCGCACCCATCCTTTTGATTCTCGCGGCTTACATCGGCGGTGGCGCCGAGCTCATGCTCCAGCACAGCCTCGCGGGCACCGGCGACGCCGTGTGGATCATTGCCATCCTGATCGCTGGCCTGGCGAACCTCGTGAGCACCCTATGGCTTCAGCGCGACGCCAGTGCACGCTCACTCGCCCTGTGGGGACTACTCCTCAAGCTAGGCCTCCTCCCCCTCTACATCGGATTCCTCCCCTTCGCAGCATTCCTTGCCGCATGCCTCATCGCTCCCCCGTACCTCGTGCTAGCCATCGGCTACCTATTCACGCTCATATGCGGCATGTACGCACTACTGCTGACGAGTTCTCAGTACGGCATAGCCGCAGCACTTCATGCCAACACGGAGGGACTCCTCAACACCTCCTCAAAGCGCAGGTACATCACGATGCACTGCCTACCGTTGACCGATCTCATCTCCAGCATCTGGCTCTGCATCCTTCTGCACCGGGCGAATAAGCCCGCCTCGGCCGCCGCTTCGGAATCCTGAGCGCCGGACGCCCTGCCTGTGGCCGTGATGATATATTCACGACACAGGCGAGACGTCGACAGAAAGTAGGCGCCACATGTCCAAGGTTCTCCGCATCGTAGCCCCCATCCTCCTTGTCATAGCCGCGTATAGCGACCAGAGCTACCGCATTGGATTCGGATTGACCTGGAACATGTGGCTCGCCTTGTTTGCGGTTGCCACAGCGGCAAATCTGATCTCTCTCTTCTGGCTGTGCCGTGATGAGAGCCCGCGCGCGCTGGCATTACGGAGCCTACTGCTGAAAATCGTCCTTCTCCCATTCAGCTTGCCCCTACTGCAGTACTCATATGTACTGGCCTACCTATTCCTCTCCCCCCACGACTTCTTCGAGTCATTGCGCTTCATCTACGAGTGGCTTGGCCTGGCCTACCTGAGCCTCCTCATCTCATCGGGCTACGGCATCACCGCCGCGATTCGCGCCCGCAACCAGGGCCTCAGCAACCCGAAGGCGACAAAGCTCCACATCCCCATGCAGTTCTTCCCCGTGGCCGACTTGGTCTCGTCCTACAAGCTCTACATGCACCTGCGCGCACGGGATGCCGCACGCCAGCCCGCCGCAGCAATCCCCTCGCCCGAGGCCTAGGCCTCGCAAACGTACGACCGAGCCCCGGCCTCATCCCACAAAACAGGGACGAGGCCGGGGCTATCAGTCTGCGAGCTCAGATCGGTATGAGCGTCACTCCCACTCGATGGTGGCCGGGGGCTTGGAGGTCACGTCGAGGACGACGCGGTTGACCTCGGGCACCGAGTTGGTGATGCGCGTGGAGATGCGGGCCAGGACGTCGTAGGGCAGGCGCGTCCAGTCGGCCGTCATCGCGTCCTCGGAGGACACGGGGCGCAGCACGATCGGGTGGCCGTAGGTGCGGCCATCACCCTGGACGCCCACGGAACGAACGTCGGCGAGCAGAACCACCGGGCACTGCCAGATCTCCTGATCCAGGCCGGCAGCCGTGAGTTCCTCGCGGGCGATCAGGTCGGCGGCGCGCAGGATGTCCAGGCGCTCGCGCGTGACCTCGCCGATGATGCGGATGCCGAGGCCGGGGCCCGGGAAGGGCTGACGGTTCACCAGGTAGTCGGGCAGGCCCAGCTCGCGGCCGACCGCGCGCACCTCGTCCTTGAAGAGGGTACGCAGGGGCTCGACCAGCTCGAAGGTCATGTCCTCGGGCAGGCCACCCACGTTGTGGTGGCTCTTGATGTTGGCCGCGCCCTCGCCGCCGCCGGACTCGACGACGTCGGGGTACAGGGTGCCCTGGACGAGGAACTTCACCTCGCCGCCGGCGGCACCAACCTCTTCGATGACCTGCTTCTGGGCGGCCTCGAAGGAGCGGATGAACTCGCGGCCGATGATCTTACGCTTCGCCTCGGGCTCGGTGACGCCGGCCAGGGCGGACAGGAAGCGCTCGGACTCGTCGCACGTGATGACGCGGATACCCATACCGCGCGCGTAATCGTTCTCAACCTGCTCACGCTCGCCCGCGCGCAGCAGGCCGTGATCGATGAAGAAGCAGGTGAGCTGGTCGCCGACAGCCTTGTGCACGAGGGCCGCGGCCACGGAGGAGTCCACGCCGCCGGACAGGGCGCAGATGACCTGCGCGTCGCCGACCTGCTCGCGGATCTTCTCGACCTGCTCGTCCACGATGGAACCGGCGGTCCACGTGGGTTCCAGGCCGGCACCCTCGTAGAGGAAGTTCTTCAGCGCGTCCTGGCCGAACTGGGAGTGGCCCACCTCGGGGTGCCACTGCAGGCCGTAGAGGCGACGCTCGCGCGACTCGAAGGCCGCGACGGGGGTCTCGGTGGTGGAGGCCGTGACGGTGAAGCCCTCGGGCGCGCCCTGGACGGCGTCGCCGTGGCTCATCCACACGATCTGGTCGTCGGGGGTGCCGCCGAACAGGCAGGAGTCACCGGCCACGGTGGCCTCGGTATGCCCGTACTCGCGGGTGCCCGTGCGACCGACGGTGCCGCCGAGGGCGTGGGCCATGGTCTGGAAGCCGTAGCAGATGCCCAGGACGGGCACGCCGGCCTCGAAAATCGCGGGATCGACGGAGGGAGCACCCTCCTCGTACACGGAGGACGGGCCGCCGGACAGGATGATGGCGGCGGGCTCCTTGGCGAGCATGTCCGCCACGCTCATGGTGTGGGGGACGATCTCGGAGTAGACGTTGGCCTCACGCACGCGGCGCGCGATCAGCTGGGCATACTGCGCGCCGAAGTCGACGACGAGGACGGGATGCATGTCAGAAGCGTTCACCCTGCCAATGGTACCCGCGCGCGCCCCGCCCCGTCGCGCTCCATTACGCATGTCACCACTGCGCACGCCGGATACGGCGACGGCCCCGCCCCTCATGGGGACGAGGCCGACTCGCGTTGCGCTGGAGCGCGCGGCTCAGCGGAAGATAGAGCGCAGCACCGGGAAGGCGCCGGTGGCCACGGCGGCCTTCACCAGGTCGCCGATGATGAAGGGCACGAAGCCCTTCATCAGACCCTGCTCGAGGGTCATGTGCGCGAAGGGGATCATCCAGGCCAGGCCCAGGATGTACACGGAGAACAGGGACACGACGGCGGTCGGCGCCATGGTAACAATGCGACGGTCGGCGCCGCGCTGGGCCGCCAGGCCAGCAATCGCAGCGACGAGGAGGTAGCCGAGGATGTAGCCGAAGGACGCGAAGGCCCAGCCGACGTTCGTGCCGGTGAAGACCGGGACACCCACAATACCGAGAAGGGCATACGAAGCGACGGAGACGAGGCCTCGGCGCGCGCCGAGGGCCGTGCCGACCGAGAGGGCACCCAGCGTGCCGAGCGAGACGGGCACGGGCGTGAAGGGCAGCGGGATCGAGATGCGGGCGAGGACGATCATGGCGATCGTGCCAGCCGCCACCAGGGCGATCTCGCGGGCGATCGTGCCACCGAGGCGGTCGGCGAGAACACGGTTCTCACGCGCGGCGACGGGGGAAGCGGTCAGGGTGGTCATACGACACCTTTCAACAGGGCTAACAGCCTTTCATTCAACAATTGAACAATATGCTGTCCGCCACTCCCCTGTCAAGCACACGGGCACAGATCTCAGGGGGCGAGCGCCACACCGGCGCTCGCCCCCTGGAGCCCATGAACAGGAATGATCAGTGCGCGAAGTGGCGCGTCCCCGTCAGGTACATCGTGATGCCCGCAGCGTTCGCCGCGTCGATCGACTCCTGGTCACGCACGGAACCACCGGGCTGAACGACAGCCTTCACGCCCGCATCAATGAGCACCTGCAGGCCATCCGCGAAGGGGAAGAACGCATCCGACGCCGCAACCGCGCCGATGGAACGCTGCTCGGGAGCCTCGGCCACAACCTCGGACGCGCGAGCGCCGCCCGCACTGTCCACGTTGGACGCCGCCGCATCACCCGTCGAGCGCGAGCCCAGCGTGTTCGCACGCTCAACCGCCAGCTTGCAGGAGTCCACGCGGTTCACCTGGCCCATGCCCACACCCACCGAGGCGCCATCCTTAACCAGCAGGATCGCGTTCGAGCGCACCGCGCGCACCGTGCGCCACGCGAACTCCAGATCCGCCAGCGTCGCCTCGTCGGCGGGAGCGCCGGCCGCGAGCGTCCAGTTCTCCGGGGAATCGCCGGGCGCGTCAATATCGTCGCGCTCCTGGACCAGCAGTCCGCCGCTGATCTGCTTGAACTCGTACGAGCCGCGAGCCGGGGGCTCAACCTGCAGGACGCGCAGGTTCTTCTTCGTGCTCAGCACCTCGAGCGCGCCCTCCTCGTAATCGGGTGCCAGCACGACCTCGGTGAAGATCGGGACGATCTGGCGGGCCAGCTCCACGCTCACCGGGCGGTTCACGGCGATCACGCCGCCGAACGCCGACACGGGGTCGCAGGCGTGCGCGAGGCGGTGCGCCTCGGCCACATCGTCAGCCACCGCGATGCCGCAGGGGTTCGCGTGCTTGATGATCGCGACGCAGGGGCGCTCGTGATCGTAGGCGGCGCGCAGGGCGGCGTCGCCATCCGTGTAGTTGTTGTAGCTCATGGCCTTGCCATGCAGCTGGCGCGCATTCGCGATGCCCGGGGCCAAGGCCTCGTCGTCGGCCTCCTCGTCCTCGAAGGACTCATCGATCTCACGGTAGACGGCCGCACCCTGGTGCGGGTTCTCGCCGTAGCGCAGCGACTCCACGCGCTCGAAGGCATCGGCGACGAACACGGGCATGCCCGAGGCCTGCCCCTCCTCCTCGGGGGCCTCCACCACGTAGTCTTCCTCGGCCTGGTAGCCCAGGGACTCCAAGAACGCCGCGTCGGAGGCGTCCAGGTGGGTCTCGGCGGCATCGTCAAGGGTCTCGCGCACGTCCTCAAGATCCAGCTCGTCGGCCAGCCAGCCGGCGATCGCCAGGTCGTAGGTCGCCGTATGGGCGAAGGCCTCGGCGGCCAGGACGCGGCGCTGCTCGAGCGTGAAGCCCTCCGCCGCCACGGCCTTGGCCACATCCGCGTAACGCTCCGGGGAGGTCACGACCGCGACCGACGGATGGTTCTTCGCGGCGGCTCGCACCATGGAAGGACCACCAATATCGATCTGCTCAACGCACTCATCGAAGGACGCGCCCGAGGCGACCGTGTCCTGGAACGGGTACAGGTTGCACACGACCAGGTCGAAGGCCTTGATGCCCAGCTGCGCGATCTGCTCGCGGTGCGCGGCCTTACGCTGATCGGCCAGGATGCCGGAATGGATGAAGGGGTGCAGGGTCTTCACGCGCCCCTCGAGCACCTCGGGGAAACCGGTCACGTCGTCGACCGGGGTCACGGCCACGCCAGCGGCCGCGATGCGGGCAGCCGTGGAGCCGGTGGAGACGATCTCCACGCCGGCCTCGCCAAGGGCGCGAGCAAGGTCCTCCAAGCCCGTCTTGTCATACACGGAGATCAGAGCCCGCTTGATGGGGCGCACGTCGATGGGTTCCAGGTTGTCCAGGGAGACGGACATAGTTCCTCCAGGTTGAGACCAAA
>ERZ773246.562-NODE-562-length-14880-cov-28.9012_pt1 | contig 14880 bp, 10 predicted proteins | sample MGYA00580519_ERZ773246 | MGnify/ENA primary metagenome ERZ773246 (study PRJEB29015, sample SAMEA2738153) | human oral metagenome | biome: human oral; feature: human-associated habitat; material: saliva | place: China | collected 2246 ...
TATGCTACCGTCAGAGACGACAGTCACACGCGAGTGATGGGAGGCACCGATGCCGACATCCGTTTACGTGAGCTTTGACGCTCCCGAGGGGGTGCCAGCCACACCCAGGAGGCTTCACGCCGCCCTGTCAGCAGTGTTGGATTTACCGCCGGGTATCAGCCCGGCCAGGGCCTCCCAGTTCCCAACGCTGGCACACCGGCCACCGCACGGCGCGGGCGGCGTGAAACCGTATTCACTCGGGGAGCTATGCCACTCAGAATCCACGTTCGGCGTGGAGGTGCGTTTCCTGGATGATCGCCTGGTCGACACGCTGGATGCATGGCTGTCGTGGGGAGGCGTCATGCGCGTGGGCGCAGGCACCGAGGACGACGCGGTGCTAATTGCGACCGAGGGACAGATCATCAACCAGGCATCCTGGGAGGAGCTGGCGCAGCGGGACCAGGACACTGCGTGGGAGATACGACTGATCACGCCGACGACGTTTTCGTCGAAGGGGCATCACGTCCCGAGCCTGTCTCCGGCGACGATTGCGACGAGCCTGCAGCAGCGCTGGTGGACATGGAATCGGAGGCTCGCTCCCCCACGCATCGACCGCCATGCCATGGCGAGCGTGCTGGCGACCCAGGATTTCACACACTCATCCACGGTGTCGCTGGCGATGCCACGCAACTCGGGCCAGGGCCGCCTCAGCTCACGCCAAATCCCCGCCCACGAGGGCCACCTGCGCATCAGCGGCGTCGAGGGGGCCGAAGCGACCCGCATCTTCTCGCGCCTCATGGCGCTGTCCGCATACACGAACGTCGGCTCGCACACGAGCTTCGGCATGGGCGTCATAGACGCTGTGGCCGCGTAAGAGAGGAAGATACATTGATCGACATCAGCAAATCACCTCATCGAGTGGCAATAATCTCCGTTTCTTGCGTCATAACCGCTTCTCTATTCGTTTCGGTATTTTACTTTCTCACTCCAGTTCCCTGGTGTAAAGAACTATGCACGCAGCTCCTTTTTCCAGCGATCTACTCTATCTCCGGCGGCCTGGCTGTGATCTGGGCTGGCGAGGAATCCGTCAAAACGCTACTCAGGCTACGCGAGCGCATTAGTCACGGACTCACACATAAAAGAATCCTGCTCGCTGGCGACGAGCAAGAGTGCGCCAATGTCGAAGCGCAACTACGCTATTCACAACTATTTAACAAGAACAATATCACAAATAAAGCGACTCTTATTACACCGAAGTACAATTACGATTTTGGCACATTCACAGAGTACGACCTGGTTATCCTATGCTTTAGCAGAAAGCTCTTAAAAACGATTACCGTAAACGAGAAGCCCTGCAAGATACTGAATGACGAGCAAACTAAACTACTAACAGACACGCTAGCATCGATCGGCAGCAGCAAAACTACACAAAAGGCTCTTATCCCCCGACAAAATATTGTTGGCCTCATCACTCTATGCCCACCTGGATCCCTGCACACGAAAGAGCAAAAAGATCCTTTCGAACGTCCGTTCACAGTCGTTGTCAACCAAATTGGGCGGATGATGACAGATATCTTTTCACTGTTGACAACGCTGCCACCGCGCTACTGAGAGTAAGAAGGAGCCAACGATGACAAGTTACCTCGTCATGCTGCAGACGAACAGCAATCAGCCGTTCATCTTTTCATCACCTCGCTTGCGCGAGCAGATCGGCGCATCCTTCGAGATCACCCTGCTGTCCCACTGGGTGAAGGAGGAAGCTGAAAAGCTCCTTAAGCCAAAGCCTCTTCCAGCCTCTTTCTGGGTCTCCGACTCGTCCGGCAAGGTGATCGTCCGATTCACGGAGAAGGAGGGTGAGCCGGGCGCCCTCGCGAAACAACTCATCACGCAGGTGACGCGGCGCGCACTGACTGATGCCCCGGGCCTCGACGTCACGGGTGTCTTCATCGAGGCAACATTCGGCATAGTAGATGCGCGAGACCTAAACAAGCTTGATCGTGTCTTTTTGGACTACTCGCTGAACCGCCGTCCGGCGGCGGCGCGCTTCCCGCAGTTCCCGTTCCTGGAGCGGGCCGACGAATCGGCGCTTCCAGCTGTCACGCCCTTGACAAATCCGGACACGAAAAGAATCTACGAGACTGCGCGTGCAGTCGGAGTTAAGGAGTCATACGAGGGGCGCGCAAAGCTCAAGGAACAGAAGAAGCAAGAAAACGCCGAGGGCTCACAGTCTACAGTTCTCATTGATTTCAATTCGTTCCTGTACACAGCTACGAAGGAAGACGCGAAACCCGAGTACAAGCTATCTCTTCCAGCACGCTCCAAGCGTGCGTGGGCGTTGCCTGCGCGTTTCAAGCAGCTTGACGATGTCTCAGGTGAATTGAAGACGTCCATGGCTGATCTCTATCGTGACCCAACCCGCCTGGAAGCGGCCTTTCAGGAGACAGCGGTTGTAGAGCAGAAAATTGTCCGAGAAGGCGATGCAACGCCAGGGTCAGAGCTAGACCAGGACTCCACTCCCCCTTCTCTGTCTTCAGTTGGTGTGGTCCATGTTGATGGTAACGGCGTGGGCGCGATCATGCGCGACCTCGGCGAAGCATTCAAGAAGACGAACAACACGCTCGATAAGCTCGCCAAAGCGCCGTATCCGAGAGAATCGAACCCGTGCGGCAAGAAGCCCCCTCGTATCGACCCGAACAATAAGAAGCCACCTCGTTTCCAGTGGTTCATTATGGAAGTGAACTACCGTCTCGACGGTGTCGTTAAAGCAGCGGTGGCTGCTGCATGGAAGGACATCGAAGATTACGCACATGGACGGAAGGCTCCTCCGGTTGTTCCAGTGCTTGTCGGAGGCGACGACCTCACCGTCTATGTCGAGGGGAAGTTCGCGATTCCCTTCGCCGAGGCTTACATCCGCCATTACGAGGAACTCACGGAGAAGGACGAGCTTCTCAAACAGCTCGCCGTCATCGCAGGCGCGGAGACACCCGGACCCCTCACGGCCTCGGCGGGCGTGGCCATCGTGGGCCGCAACTTCCCCTTCCACATCGCCTATGATCTGGCGGAGGGACTGGTGTCGCGCGGGAAGAAGCTCGGCAAGAAGAAGGATACAGTCCCCTGTTCGACGATCGACTTCCACGTCCTACGCGACGCAACGGTCCTCGACCCGGACGACACGCTGGACGAATACAAGGGCCGTACACAGCGCCCCTTCCTGATCGGCCACCACGCGCCGCAGCGCATCGGGGACGCAACCACGACCTCGGCCGAGGAAACACCCACCGCGAAGTCGCAGCCGTCGCTCTCCTGGGAGCGCATCCTTCGGGCAGTCGCGGCCTTCGACGGCAAGAAACCGGACGACCCCACGCAGACCACCGGCGATCCATTCCCGCGTACCCGCGCAAACCGCATCATCAAGCTCCTCGCCGACTATGTCAAGGTCCCCAAGGACGATAAGGCGGCACAAGCCGCGTGCCATGGGTACGTCCTAAAGGAAGACGAGAAGGTGCCCGCGACGCAGGAACAGATCGACAAGGACACAGAAAAATCGGACGACGAGAAGAAGACACCGGAGCGCTGCAACCACTCCATCTGCAGGATCCGCCTCGAGTGGACAGATGCACAGGAGAACGCGCGGGGTACGAAGACGCTCGTGGACGCGTTGGGGCCGCTGCCCTCGAAGACGCGCCTCGACGATTCCGACGAGGACACCGAGGATTGCATCGAGCAGGTGCGGTGGCTCCTGGACCTGATCGACCTGTCTGAGAACTTGCCCGACGGCTACCTCGCTTCACGGATTGGCGAGAACGCCGACGGCGATGACTCACCGGAAGCAGCAGACCATCCCACCAAAGGAGGTGCCAAGTGACCACCGATTCACCTACCACTTCTCCGAGTGCGAGCGGCCACGTGACCATCGTGTTCACGTCCGACTGGGGCGTGTCCACGGGCGTTGGCCAGGCGGGGCGCACACACTCAACAATCGAGCGCAGCAACGGCAAGCCGGTCGTGCGCGGCACAGTCATCACGGGCGTCCTGCGCGAGCAGGCAATGTTGGCGGCGAAGACCCTCGACGGGCCGGACGAGAATGCCCCTCAGAATTGGGGCGAGTTCGCCCGGTGGCTCTTCGGCCAGAGCCCCGACAGCAAGCCAGGCTCAACTCCCCACCCGCGTCACGTTCTCTTCTCGGACGCGACCCCGGCCTCGAAAATCCCGGTCCACGACACGGTGTCCCTCTCCATCGACCCGACCACGGGGACGGCGCGCGACCAGTTCCTGCGCTTCACGGAGCGAGCGGCGGCCGGCGTCCTCACGGGCACGTTCACCCTCATCGACGAGGCCGGGGCTGAGATCTCCAATCAACGGACGATTGAAGCGGCGCACTTCCTCCTGGGGGTTGCGGGCCTCATGGTCCGAGGCATCGGCTCGGGCCGAAGCGGAGGCGACGGAGAGTGCACGGTCCTCGTGTCCGGGGACAAGCTTGAAGCGCGGAACGCTCAGCCCACGTCCGAGCTCGTCGCTTTCGCTTCGTCACGCGCGCAGGCGCTGAGGACGAGCCTCAAGAGGCTGGCAGCAGAGTTCACCGAAGACACTGTCAACGGGCTCCCAGCCCCGCAGCAGAGCGGCACACAACACCAGGTCGGGACCCTCGACGGTTCCGCAGCTCAGCACAGCGGCGGGCACCACCTGATCCTCGACCTCACGCTCAACTCGCCCATCGTGTCCTACGAGGTCCCCTTCTCGAACGAAATCCGCTCCTTGGACTTCCTGCGCGGAACGGTGCTGCTTCCCTGGATGCACCGACTGGTGTCGTCGAAGAAGCACGGAGACAAGGAAGCATTCGTCACCAACGCCGTGACCGGCGGCCACCTGTTCGTCTCGGATGCGCTGCCCGTCATCAGTGACGCTGAGGGACACCCCGTTCCCCTGACGTTCAAGACGGACAAGACGCTGCCCTCGGACTCGCTCATCACCCTGTACGGCGACTCCCCCGAGAATAAGGGGAAGATCCCCGTTCGCGGCGGGTACGTGTTTTTCGCCCCCAAGGGAGGAGACGGCGAGGGGGCCAACACTGCCCCTCGAGGCTGGTACGGTAAGCCGCCGCTGCGCGGGCGACAGACGACCGCCATCAACCACGAGACGGGCGCGGCCAGCAAGGGGCAACTCGTCCTGGTCGAGGCTCTGCCCGAAAAGATGTGCATGCGCGCGCACGTCTGGGTGTCGGATGAGCTCTGGGAGGCCACCTCTGTCTCTTCTCTTCTCGGTAAGACACGCGAGGCCCGGCTCGGGTCTCGCAAGCTCACGGGCACCTTCGGGTCTGCGACGTGCACGCTCCGTGAAGAGACAGACGATGAGCGGGAGTCGCGCAGCCGTTTCGGCAATGCTGGCATCGCGCAGCCCACAGGCGATGCATCCAAGTCTGCCAACGGGACGGCACCCGGCGAGGGCACCACGACCTCGTCCAGGGGTGTGTGGCTGTGGTTCACGTCCGACGTGATCGCGCGCTCCGCTGGGCTCGGGGCCGGAGGGACCACCGACGACCTCATTCGCGCATTCAGGCGCGAGGGCATCATCGTCGAGGCAGTCGGTACCCCCTCGATCCGTCACCGCCGCATCGACTCATGGTCGCCTGCGGACAACGGGCCGCGCGCGAGTCGCCTAGCTATCCAGGCGGGATCCGTGATCCAGGTGTACGTCAGCGAGGAGGATCGAGCCAAGCTCCTGAAGCTCGCGCCCTTTGGAGTGGGCGAGCTGACGGCGCAGGGCTACGGACGCTTCGTCGTCGCTCATCCCCTTCTCAACATCCGATCCATTGAGGTCACGAAAGCAAAACTCAAGCACTTTGTGTGCGAGGAGACGCCCAAAGGAGGCGAAGATAAGTGACATTCACACGCTATGAGCTCACCATTCCCGTCACCCTGACGTCGGAGCTCCACATCGGCGGTGTCGACGCTGTCCCCGACCGCGACGGAGAGGGAACCGTCATCCGTTTCTGCCGCAACGGCCTCGACGAGCCGACGATCCCCGGCAGGTCCATCAGGGGCGCGGTTCGCGCGGCGTGCGACATCGCCCGCCAAACGATGGAAGACGCCGGGCATCCCATGACTCAGGACGGAGGAGTATTCTCGAAGGCTAGCTGGGTGTCCCTGTGGGGCGATGACACGGACTACACCGGCAAGTCACTCCGCGATCGCCGCCTGCGCAGTGACGACTCCCTGCCGATCAGGCAGAGCGCGCTCACCTTCCACGCGGTGTCCTTCCCGGAATACAAGGACAGCGACTCCGGAGAGTCCCCCTTGCCGAGGCGTCACGGCGTCGGCATCGACCGGACGACCGGAGCGGCCTCGGACGGAGCGCTCTACGAGCACGAGTTCTTGCCGCGCGGGACTGCATTCGGCATTCGCATCACCGCCGAGGGGCGCGACGGCGAAACGATGGGACGCGAACAGTCGGATGGGATTCCGGGGCCTGCGTCATCCGAGTCCGTCAAAAAGCTCCTCGATTTGATTGCCTCGCTCTTTGAGACCAAAACAATCCAGCTGGGTGGACGCACTGGGTCCGGGCAGGGAGCCGTCAAGGTCCAAGAGTCCGACAAGAAATGCCAAGGGTCCAATGAGGAGCGCCAAGATTCTGACGATCAATATCTGCGAATAGTCGGCAAGTCGAAGGGGATCGAGGAAAAGAGACTCGTCGATGTCGTTGATCCACTGACGGGTGCGCTAAGCGAAGGGCCAGAATCGTCTAAGGGCACAGACAGTTCTGCTTGGGTAGGCACGCAGCCCGCACGCATCAAGATCAACTGGTGGTCACCCACCGGCATTTTCGTTGCCGAGGACGAAAAGCTGACGAAACAGCGCAAGACTACGAAAGAAGATGAAAATAGGGCGAAGGGTATCAACGAGGAGGTTCACGAGGTCATTTATCCGCTCCGGGACCCATCAGAGGAGTGGGAGAACGCCCAACTCCTCATCCCGGGAACTTCGATTCGTGGTGCACTGCGCTCACGGGCCTCACGCATCGCGCGGACGGTACTCGCTGCTCGCGACGATTTCAAATCCCTCACCTCGCACGACATCCACGAACAGATCGCCGCGGAACCGAACCTGGTCCGCTACATGTTCGGCAGTACAGAGTACCGGGGCGCTGTCACCGTTCACGACTGTCTCTCCACTAAGCGTGGGAAACTTATCGAGGTCACGCACAATGCGATTGACCGGTGGACGGGCGGCGTCATCGACGGCGGTCTCTTCACCGAGGCCGTCTACCTGGGCACTCACTGGGAGCCGATCACGATCGACATTGATCTGCGCCAGCTCCTGAACAACATCGAAGCCGAGAAGGGGCCGGAAGCTAAGCGCGGACCTGCCGATGCCAACGAGGCGGAGGACAGTTCGGTCGAGCGCGAGCAACCGAAGCCTACCCACGCCGACTACGCTCACGCCGCCTACGTATTGCTCGGCCTGGTGCTCGCCGAGCTATCCGCGGGTACGCTCCCCTTGGGGAGCCGATCGACGCGAGGCCTGGGCCAGGTCGTCGTTACAACGATCGAGGTAGAGGGGGCTGACCGTAAAGGTGTTGACCTTCCGTCGTGGAATTTCACTGGTTGCGAAGCACTGCAGCAGCCGGCAACTGGCGCTGGCGTCATGACTGACGCGCTCTACAAGGGACAACGCGAGCTCGCACGACGGGTCCTACGCCATTTGAAGAATAAGTATGACAAAACGGACTGGTCTAAGCGCCTAGAGAACGGCCCAGGAGCTGCGCGTAAACAATCTGAAGGGACGGGAGCCGCCGATGACTGACAAGAATCAGAAAGCGATGCTGACACACTCATCTATCCCCCCGGTTTCTGGTGACACACCACGCTTGGACGTCTTCCTCTGCTATGTGCACACTCACTTGGGTGAGGACGTTCAGGGCCTGGCGTTCGCGACCAACGGGACGTGGACCGTATTAGGTTTCGATAAGGTAACCTCCACCGGGGCACCGAAGCTCACGGTCGCGCCAATCGATGGACGAGAATTCGACCCGACGAAGGTATTCGAGCTACGCCTGTGGGTACCGGTGAAACTGCCCGATGAACCCGCAGAGGGCGACGTGCTGGCTCACGAGTACCGTTGGGTGAACGGCGTGGGTGCCGTTGAGCTAACGCTCACCTCCGGCAGACCGAAGACATCGTCTGAGGTCACGGAATCAGTATCTGTCAGCGGGTGGTTCCACAAGGTGAGCTATCTGCAGCACAAGTCTACTGCGACTCGCAAAGAAGAGTCTACCCCCGATACCAGCACTGGTCAGACAAAACGGAGCAAACAAGACACCGCCACTAACGACATGTCGGCACTTGAGTTCATCCAAGAAGAAGATAAGTACGGAAATACGGTCGTGGTCGAGCAGCTATTTACAGGAAAGTGGAGCTAATCATGTCAGATACGAATGCCAATGAATTTACATCGTTTCACTCATCGGTCAACAGAATTCCCTCGATTCGAACACGGACCAGCAAAATACCCAAGTCGCATAAGTGGGGATTTCTGGGAGACCAAACACCGGATCCAATCAGCGAAGTCACTCACGAACAACTATCAGGTTCGATTTCAGTAACAGCAACTGTCGAAACACCTCTTATCATAGGAAGCGTACAACGAACTAAAACACAGGCAACAAAATCTAATCCATCACGAGAGATAAAGACCCTCAGCCCTCACATTGTCGATGACAAAACTTTCATTCCTCCAACAATGTTTAAGGGAATGCTATCAAATGCATTTGAAGCACTAACAAATTCAAGATATCGCATGTTCGACCCACACAACACTCCTCTTACCTACAGGATCGACCCCGCGACTTCCACGTCACTAATGCCAGTACGCATCGTACATTCAGAGAACGAACAGACAACTATTGAAATTCTCGATGGATCACACTCTTACAGGGATTACGTTACAGATGGCAATCGCGACATCCCCATCACCCTCACAGCCTCTCTATACGATGGCACATCAGCAGGAATTAGTTTGAGGGAACATATTCAGTCACCACGGTCCAATCGCCCCACACCCGGAGGGACAGGAACCCCGCGTGATCGATTCATCGCGATGACATCACCAAAACACGGGGAGCCATTCCCAGAGATATACTTTGACGCAACACTTGTATCAAATGGACTTTACGCCTACTGGATCGTTACAGCTATATACAGAACAGAAGATCAAGAACAGGCAGACTACACCTTCAAAATCGATTACGAGACACTATCATTAACCTACATTGACGAAATATGCGCGATTAAGGGATATTTGTACACCACAACTAACCCGACAGATCGCAAAGCAGGCAGAAGAACTTTCAAAGAGAAGAAGAGCGAACGCATATTCTTTTCTTTGAGGGAATCCCCCTTGCGAATCGAGCTCAACGCAAACAACGCGGCAAGACTATTCTCACGATACGACAACACGGTCAATAGTTACCGCGAGATGTTTACAAAACGTGAGAAACTGTCATCAAAGAAGGGTGAACCAAAGCCGATACCAAACAGGTTCATTAACGACAGAAGCTGGTCAATTTCCGACAACAACAGCCTAGCATACGCAATCCTGAGTGATGACCAGTCAGAAATTATTGACCTTGTGCCGATCCCTATTGGACGGGCAAGCTACACCGACTCACCAGCTTCACTGGCCGAATACAATGCACTCACCCCACCCGCATTCGCTTCAGAAGCATCTAGTGCGGATCGACTCTTCGGATTCACAGCAGATCTTCCGTCAGTCGAGGATAGCTCTAACACCAATCAGTCACATCTTTCCATCAGGGGGCGTCTCTCCTTTAGCAGCATCGACACCTCCTCTTGCGACCGATATAAAGGAGCCCCGATACCACTCTCACCTCTTCTCGAACCGAAGCCTTCTTCTGCCCGAAGGTTTTTGACGACTAACGATGGAAAGAACATACAGCCTACTAACAAAGAACGAACAGACGGTACGCCTCACAAGCTCATTCGTCGGCAAGACTACTTTCTTAATGGGAAACAGTCACTTGGGCGAGCCGCATACCCAACGCACCGTGAACCTCTAAAGCTTCCTTATAAAAGACGTACGATCGAGCCCTTCAGTCGGGACAGTGACGCGTTTTCGGTGGTTGAGTCATATATACTCCCCGGGTCACAAATGACCATGACAATCCACTTCGAAATGCTGACACCGCTCGAGTTGAGTATTCTACTTTGGCTTCTCAAGCCCGAAAAACTTGTTCCTCACTCCGAACGCGGTAAGGGTCTTGTCGGCTACCTCCGTCTCGGAATGGGAAAGCCTCTGGGATACGGTACACTTAAAGTGGAGGCGACAGAGTTGCGGCTTCAAACTGGGCAGCAACTAGCTACTGGCTACACTCAGCTCGACGGGTGTTTGGGGACAGAGACGATCAGCTCGATCGACCATTATCAGGTACCCGATCGTTTCGACCAGTTCCCTTGGGTTCAAGCATTCCAGCGGGCATCGTTTGGCTACACAGACGGCATCCCAGTGCGATACATGACACGTAATGAGAACCGTCAAAACAACGCGACGAACTTCGATGACGGGTACCCCAAAGACGGACGAGCACTGGAAGCCACACAACTGTTCCCCTCGGAACGCAATCCATCCTCGGGTGAACCGATTTGCGTCCCTAAACCGGTTTAGAACATCCGCTAACCCCTCACCACACTCCCCGGCACAACCCCACATCGTCCAGCGCTATGGCCGCGCCGAGTATGTCGGCGCGGCCAGCGCAGGATGAGCAGATGGGGTAGATGTGGATGACGTCGTCGGTTTCTGAAATGAGGGCGGCAAGCCGAGAGCGCACGCGCGCCAGCGTGGCGGTGTCGAGGCGGAGTTGGAACACGGATTCTTGGATGCGATAGCCCCAGGATTCCAGCGTTTTGGCGACGCGGTGCCGTCGTTTGTTATCGGCGATGTCGTAGGCGATGATGTAGATCATCGCCAGGCGACCCCGTTCCACTGGTAGTCGGGTTCGGCGATGGCGCGCGCCAGCATCTGCGCGGAGTGGGCGATGTGTCTGCGCCATGAGCCCGAGTATCCGGGCAGGGCGCCGGTGACGGATCGCTGTGAGGCGGCCTCGTACGCGTCGACGAGGATTTTCTTGCCGTCGCCGCCCAACCAGACTCCCCCGGCCTCGGCCTCGACGACGCCGTGTTCGGGCCGGAGCTTGCGTGCGCGCAGGAGCGCCATGACGGTTTGGTCGACCAGGAGTGGGCGGAACTGTTCCATGAGGTCCAGCGCCAGGCTTGGGCGTTTGTCGGTGGGCGCGTGCGCGACGCCGAGGGACGGCTCGAGCCCAGCGGCGTGGAGCGCGCCGACGCATTCGGACAGGAGGATCGCGTACCCGTAGGACAGGGCGCGTTGGGTAGGTCGCGGGGTGGGCGTCGGCTGCGCCCGTCGAAGGTGACGTCGGCGGGCACGCACGCGGCGAGCACGTCGAAGTAGGCGTTGGAGCACGCGCCTTCGATGCCCATGATCTCGTCGAGTGTGCGCGCATCCGTGAGCGAGCGACGCCACGCGTGCATGTGCGCGGTCGTTTCGGCGACGTGCACGCTTTCGTCGCGCCGGGCGATGCGTGTGAGGACGTGGATTTGGCCGCGGATTTTCGCGCCAATGAGGCTGGCGGCCAGGCGGACGCGCCGCTCACGGTCGCCGACGAGGGCCACTTGCGCGAGGAGCTGACTGGCGTGCGCCCCTGTTCGAGCCGATGAGGGTGCCTTGGTACGAGCCTCGCCGCGACAGGCACGCGACATCGACGCCGCTGCGCATCGCCCACGAGCGCGCGCCCGCGGACAGGACGACGTTTCCAGACAGAACGACGCGTGCGACGCTGTTTTTCGGCACGGAGGTCACTGGCAGCGAGCCGGGCGCGTCGACGAGGACGCGGCCCGCTTTGACATGGACGCGTGCGCCGTCGCGGCCGACGTAGAGGATGCGGTCGGCTTGGCCTGTGGGTTCGTCGCCGGGCCGGGTGGTCCACGGATCGATGCCGACGCCGACGAGGGCTTTCTCCTCGTCAATGCGCTGGGTCGTCAGGTCGGTGACGCGCGCACCCGCGTTGACGGCCGCAGCGGCGACGGCATCGACGGTATCGGCCAAGCGCTGCTCGCTCGGTGCCGCGAGCATGAGAGCGGTTCCGACGCGCGAGTAGCGCAGACCTCGCCCGGTCGCGTACCTGTCAAGCTCGAGTAGGGCAGCGTCGGCGAGGACGCGCGTGATCGGGTTGGGGTCCGAGGCCCGGGCGAGTTCGCCGATAATGGGGGCGTCGGTGTCCGGCAGGCCCAGTGCCGCGAGTCCCACACTGGTCACGAGGCCCGGGTCGGTCGGGCAGATAGTGGCTCGCGCCAGGTGGTGGTTGCCATGGTCGTAGTCGTCGACCACTCCCCTGCTGAAGGCATCGTGTCCTGCGCGCGTGTCGTCGTAGGTGCCGTGGGGTCGTTCCGCGGTGAGTCGCCGTTCGAGGGTTTCGCGCACCGATTCGACCAGGAGCGCCCGAGTGATGGGGGTCCGCTGTTGCAATGGTGTTCCCGTCGAGTGCGGCGATGTGTGGCGGCACCCAGTCGCTCGCGGTGAGGAGTCGGCGTCTGGCGCGAGTGAGGGCCTCGGGGCTGATCGCTTCTCTCAGGAACGAGGCCGTGGCAAGTGTCGTCATTGTCTGTCCTTCCACTCAACAAACTTGTAGTTACTCTACAAGTATTAGGTGTTATGGCCTGGCGACACGCCGATAAGGGAGGCGATTTCCGGGGCAACACCGGCCCCGCAGGCGGTCTATGGCGATGCGAGCAGTCGCAACGAAAAGTCTGATATTCTAGCCTTGTGCTTGCTGGTCGGAGGGGTGCTTTTTCGACCACTGGCGATCCGAGATGGCGCTTCCCCTGGTCACAGGGCGTGCGACACGCCGGGCAGTCAGAAAGCACCGAGCGCCAAAAGGTGCATTAAGACCTGTCACTGGCGGGCAGACTCGCGGGCTGACTTCAAACGTCAGAAAGCACCGAGCGCCAAAAGGTGCATTAAGACTTTCCGAAATCCATCACCTTCTGAATATCATCAGGTGTGTCAGAAAGCACCGAGCGCCAAGAGATGCATTAAGACTTCCCAGGGCGAACGTCAAGGATTCAAGTAGCCCATAGTCAGAAAGCACCGAGCGCCATAAGGTGTATTAAGACAGTTCGACGGGCAACTCCTTCTGGATGCCCCATCGGAGTCAGAAAGCACCGAGCGCCAAACGGTGCATTATTACGACATGTGCACTTTCCACCACGCTGACGCGTGGAAGTCAGAAAGCACCAAGCGCCAAAAGGTACATTAAGACTCGGCAACCCCTTCCCACTGTGATCGCAGGAAGTTGGGTCAGAAAGCACCAAGCGCCAAAAGGTGCATTAAGACGGCTCGCCATAGAAGACAAGGAATTTGTCAATCTTACGGCGCCAGAAAGCACCGAGCGCCAAAAGGTGCATTAAGACCATGTGAATCCATTGGGTGCGATCCAGTATTTGCTGGCCAGAAAGCACCGAGCGCCAAAAGGTGCATTAAGACGTTCTCGCCCAACTGGGCAAGCTGCTGTCTGATTTCGGGGTCAGAAAGCACCGAGCGCCATAAGGTGCATTAAGACGACGGGCCTGGGATCTGCACGCCATTCCAACGCTTCTGTCAGAAAGCACCGAGCGCCATAAGGTGCATTAAGACGGAGGACCCCAGGTCGATAGTCGGATCACCCGTGCGCACGGGTCAGAAAGCACCAAGCGCCATAAGGTGCATTAAGACCTCGGGGCCAGGATGGACATCTACAGGGCGGTTAGCGGTCAGAAAGCACCGAGCGCCATAAGGTGCATTAAGACTTGTCAAGCCGCCTGACTTCGACGTCGGGGTCGTAGTCGTCAGAAAGCACCGAGCGCCATAAGGTGCATTAAGACTTGTCTGCGACGGTGAATGATGCGACGGGCTTGCCGGGTCAGAAAGCACCGAGCACCATAAGGTGCATTAAGACGGCGCGTAGACTGCGTACCCGGTCAGGTCAGTTTGGTCAGAAAGCACCGAGCACCATAAGGTGCATTAAGACTAGGAGTCAAAATACTCCTGGAAGCGCACGTTCGCGGCCGGTCAGAAAGCACCGAGCACCATAAGGTGCATTAAGACCGTCCATTTCTTGCTCTCCCGCTCGTCTGGTTATGTTGCGTCAGAAAGCACCGAGCACCATAAGGTGCATTAAGACCCGCCGAACGACGAGACCAGATCCCACACGCTCTGTGCGAGTCAGAAAGCACCAAGCGCCAAAAGGTGCATTAAGACTTCGCATTCAATAGGAACACGAGTCTAGCGGAGAACCCGCGTCAGAAAGCACCGAGCACCAAAAGGTGCATTAAGACAAAAGGTCAAACACCGATACGGTGGTGTCATCATCGTCGTGTCAGAAAGCACCGAGCGTCAAAAGGTGCATTAAGACCCCGTGTAGACGCCCATATGCCAATCCTGGTCGCCCTTGTCAGAAAGCACCGAGCGCCATAAGGTGCATTAAGACTTGGTGGGGGTCTCCCTTCCGATTTTAGAGGGGTGGCGGTCAGAAAGCACTGAGCGCCATAAGGTGCATTAAGACGCTTTTTCGCGTGCTTCTGCTAGTTGCTCGTCTGTGGGGGTCAGAAAGTACCGAGCGCCATAAGGTGCATTAAGACGTGAGCTTCCAGAAATCCGTCACCTCAACAACCTGATGAGTCAGAATGCACCGAGCACCATAAGGCGCATTAAGACACATTGGAGGACAGCGTGTAGAAGTCGTACTTATCCACCGTCAGCAAGCAGCAAGCGCCATAAGGTGGCAGTGTCATAGGGTGTAAGCAATTTTCGTGTAGCGGTGATGCTGTTCGGAGGC
>ERZ773246.565-NODE-565-length-14819-cov-6.52181_pt1 | contig 14819 bp, 15 predicted proteins | sample MGYA00580519_ERZ773246 | MGnify/ENA primary metagenome ERZ773246 (study PRJEB29015, sample SAMEA2738153) | human oral metagenome | biome: human oral; feature: human-associated habitat; material: saliva | place: China | collected 2246 ...
AAGACCAGGTACGTAAATCCAAATATCCACGTACGTAGATATTAGAGCCACGTACGTAGTCCAAACTTATCTGCCACTCGTCCACAACTTTTATTCCTACGCGGAGCAACAACCTATATATAGGTCACTTCACAAAGCTATATAGCTTTCTTCGCCATCCTATATAGGTTCACAGTACCTCCTCGGGTAGATGCTTCAACAGCCTTTTATCCCCACCGAATTTCCCTTCTATGCGGGCACTCCTTGCAAGAGTCGTCGGTGTCACCTTCGGTGCGGGGCCTTAGGGTCGGTTGCTTCTTCGTATCTTTGCAAGCGATAAGCGGACAGGAGCTACCCGAGCAGAGCGCTCTGGATAGCTGCTGGCCATTGTATTTACTAAGAGACAAACCGAACTTCAGCCAATGAATGTAGCTATAGTCGGTGTCAGTGGAGCCGTCGGACAGGAGTTCCTCCGTGTCCTCAGCGAGCGCTCCCTCAAAATTGACCGATTAGAACTGTTCGCCTCCGAGCGTAGCGCGGGGAAGAAGATCACCTTCCGTGGGAAGGAATATACGATACGCCTGCTCCAGCACGGCGATGACTTCAAGGATATTGACGTGGCCTTCGTCTCGGCTGGTGGGAGTGTATCCCTCGAGTACGCAGAGACGATCACCAAGCACGGTGCCGTGATGATCGACAACTCCAGCGCCTTCCGTATGCAGGAGGATGTCCCTCTCGTCGTACCTGAGGTCAATGCTGCCGATGCCCTCGTGCGTCCCCGTGGTATCATCGCCAACCCCAACTGCACTACTATCCAGATGGTCGTCGCCCTGAACGCCATCGAGCGTCTCAGCCACATCCGCCGTGTCCACGTAGCCACCTATCAGGCGGCCAGCGGAGCTGGGGCCCGTGGTATGGCCGAGCTGGATGACCAGATCAAGGCCATCGCACGAGGCGAAGAGCCCGAGGTGAAGAAGTTCGCCTACCAGCTCGCCTACAACCTCATCCCTCAGATCGACGTCTTCGGCGACGATGACTACACGAAGGAGGAACTGAAGATGTACCACGAGACGCGCAAGATCATGCACAGCGATGTGCAGGTCAGCGCTACCTGCGTCCGTGTCCCCGTGACCCGCGCCCACTCCGAGGCGATTTGGGTAGAGACGGAGAAGCCTCTCTCACTGGACGATGTCCGTGAAGCCTTCCGCAAGGCTCCTGGTGTAGTCCTGCAGGACGACCCTTCGGATCAAGTATATCCCATGCCACTCTTCATCGCAGAGAAGGACCCCGTCTACGTGGGTCGTCTGCGCAAGGACCTGGCGACGCCCAATGGCCTCACCTTCTGGTGCGTCGGTGACCAGATCAAGAAGGGCGCAGCTCTGAATGCCGTACAGATCGCCGAATACCTCGCTGCACAAGGCAGCATCGGCAAGAAGTAAACCGAGACCTTACTACTCATAGCAATGAACTTATATAAGAGCATCGAAGACCTCCAGGCCTTCGTAGCGGCGGAGCGTGCGCAAGGGCATCGCATCGCCTTCGTCCCCACTATGGGGGCACTTCACGCTGGACACCTAAGCCTCGTCAAGCGAGCTCTCAGCGAATGTGATCGCTGCATCGTCAGCGTCTTCGTGAATCCCACACAGTTCAACGATCCTCGAGACCTCGAGACCTACCCCCGCACGCTCGAAGCCGACAGCGAGCTCCTCGCCTCGGTCGGCACCAGTGCGCTCTTCGCTCCTGAGGTCAGCACCATCTATCCCGAGGAGGATAAGCGCACCTTCGACGTCGGTGCCGTAGCCGAAGTCATGGAAGGCCGCTTCCGTCCGGGCCACTTCAATGGCGTCATGCAGGTCGTCTCCCGCCTCTTCGACATCGTCCGCCCCGACTGCGCTTACTTCGGGGAGAAGGACTTCCAGCAGATCTCCGTCATCCGCGCTATGGTCCATCTCATCGGTAGCCCCGTAGAGATCATCGCTTGCCCCATCGTGCGCGAAGCCGATGGTCTGGCACTCAGCAGTCGCAATGTGCGCCTCACTCCTGAGGGTCGCACAGCCGCTCCCGCCATCTACCGCATCCTCTCTGAGAGCCGTAGCTGGGTGCGTGAGCTGACGCCTGCCGAGCTCATCGAGCGTGTGACCCGCGAGATCAATGCCATCCCTACCCTACGTGTCGAGTACTTCGAGATCGTCGATACCGACAGCCTACAGCCCATCGCATCCTGGAGCGATAGCCCTGCCCCTCATGGCTGCATCACCGTCTACTGCGGAGAGGTGCGCCTGATCGACAATATCGCTTACCACTAAGGGATGACCTCAGCAAAGAAACTCCTGCTCCTCGGCGGTGCTGTGCTTGCCCTTAGCCTTGCTGGTTGCGGTACACGCAAGCCCAAGGCTGTAGAGCAGCCCGTAGAGCAAATACCCGTTCCCACGCCAGCTCCCGTAGAAGACTCTACCTCACACTGGACTCGCCCCACAGGCGACTCCATCCGTGAGGAGATGCGCGCCGTATGGCTCACTACCGTCTACGGTCTCGACTGGCCCCGTGACAAGGCGGATACGCCCGACGGCGTGCGCCGCCAGAAGGAGTCGCTCCTGCGTATCCTTGACCGCCTGCAAGCCGATGGCTACAACACGGTCTTCCTCCAGCTCCGCCACAGCGGTACGGTCATCTATCCCTCCGACTACGAACCCCTCTCCACACGCTTCGCTGGCGAAGGCTTCTTCGGAGACTACGATCCCGTGCGCTTCGCCATCGAGGCTTGCCACGCACGCGGCTTGAGCCTCCATGCTTGGCTCGTCACCTATCCGCTCTCGTCCTCCAAGCGAGCTCCCCACCCCATCCTCACGGATCACCCAGGCTGGGCGATCCCTCACAAGGGCTCCTATCACCTCGACCCAGGACGCCCCGAGGTACGCTCGTACATCGCGCATCTGACAGCTGACCTTGTACGACGCTATCCCGTCGATGGCGTGCACTTCGACTACTTCCGCTACCCCGAGGGAGCGGAGCAGTTCGCAGATGGCAGTACCTATATGCGCTATGGCTCGGAGTACGAAAGCAAGTCAGCTTGGCGACGCAACAACCTCACCCTGCAGCTCCGCGAGGTACGTGACTCGCTCCAGAGCATCGGCTCTCATGCACTGGTAAGCGTAGCGCCACTGGGCAAGCTACGTAAGATCGCTGACCTTGGTCGTTCGCATGGCTGGACGGCCTACGAGTCCGTGCATCAAGACCCAGAGACGTGGGGTCGCGAAGGACTCGTCGACTTCATCGTCCCGATGATGTACTATCGTGATGATCTCTATAGCCCCTTCCTGCGCGAATGGAAGGAGCAGGTCGCACGCTATATCCCCGTCGTGGCAGGGCTCGCACCCTACCGTGTGGAGGAGACGGGCTGGCCTGAGACGGTCATCGAGGAGCAGATCGCAGAGGAGCGCGAAGTCGGTCTCTCTGGCGTATGCTTCTTCCGCGAAGCACATACGGGAGCACGCTTCCCTGCGACGCGCCGTATCATCGCCGAAGCCTTCCGTCCGACAGCTCTCCCCCTTGCCTTCGCTCGTGGGAAGGCATTCCAAGCGGCTGCACCTACCGAGCTGGCTCTCAAGCCTGCAGGGCGTGGCGAAGTCATCCTCTCATGGCAGCAGCCCGAGGCACCGAAGCATCTTCCGCTGACGTGGCGCCTCTGGGTCATCACGACCGATGAGAGCGGAGCGAAGCATGCGACGCTCCTCGCCCCTCGCCTCACCTCTCCACAGTGCAAGCTCGTAGCATCGGACTTCAACGGCAGTAGCTCCATCGAGTTCGGCGTCGAAGCGGTAAATACCTTCGGCGTAGCGACCCCCTGCACATCGGCACTCACTATCAGCCTTCCCGACCTCAAGGCTCTGGCTGGTGGGAAGTAGCATGAACCTCTACCTCCATATCCCCTTCTGTGCAAGTCGCTGCTCGTACTGCGACTTCTACACCCAGACGGGGAGCCGTCTCCGTCGAGACTTCCTCGACGCCCTCATCAGGGAGCTTCACCTTCGGCGGGTGGAGCTCCCTGATGGCGCATTGATAGATCACATCTACTTCGGCGGTGGCACTCCTTCGCTCCTCACTCCTGAGGAGCTGACCCGCATCTTCAACACCATCACCGAGCTCTACCCGCTGACGGGCACGGGTGAGGTAACCATCGAATGCAACCCCGATGACGTCACGGAGGAGTACGCCCAGGCTCTCGGCGCGCTCCCTATCAACCGCGTCAGCATGGGCGTGCAGAGCTTCCACGCCGACGACCTGACGTTCCTCAACCGCCGTCATAGCGCTGAGCAGGTCTTCGCCGCTGTCGAAGCTCTACGCCGTCATGGCATCGACAATCTCAGCCTGGACCTCATCTACGGCCTGCCTGGTCAGACCGAGGAGCGATGGCTCACGAACATCCGCACCTTCCTCTCACTCGGCGTCCCCCACCTCTCTGCCTACCACCTCATCTATGAGGAAGGTACTGCGCTGACACGCCTTGTCGAGCGGGGCAAGGTACAGCCCGTGACGGAGGAGGCGAGCCTTCGCTTCTTCGAGCTCCTCATATCCGAGCTCAAGGCGGCGGGCTACGAGCACTACGAGATATCGAACTTCGCCCTCCCCGACCGCTACGCACGGCACAACACAGGCTATTGGCAGGGCGTCCCCTACCTGGGCTTAGGGCCGTCGGCACATAGCTTCGACGGGGCACGTACCCGCTCGCACAATATCGCTTCACTCGCTCACTACACCCGTGCACTCCTCGAGGGAAGGCGCGACTACGAGACCGAGTACCTCAGCGACGAAGAGCTCCAGCACGAGTACATCCTCACGCGCCTTCGCACGCAGTGGGGCATCCCGCTCGGAGACTATGTGGCACGCTTCGGTGAGCGAGCCAAACGAGAACTCATACAAGCTGCAAGCGAACACCTCCACCGGGGTCAACTCACCCAGAGCGATGATACCCTTCGCCTCACTCCCGAAGGTATCTTCGTCTCCGACGGTATCATCGCCGACCTCTTCCTCTAAGTAGCCACTCGCCTCACAGGCATTACGAAGGGCGAATGAAAGGACTTACTCATCCTTTCATTCGCCCTGTGCGTTTGCTCCACAGCTGGATGCCCGCATCTCCTAAGGAGTATTGTGAGAGATAATACGTATGATATCCACGATTTATACGAGAGAGAGAGAAAAGGGATGGTATTGTAGTCAGAAAGTAGGAATGGTTATTACTACCGTCTAACTACGCACAACTATGTTCTTGAGGCCTTCTAGTATACCGAAAGCCCTATAAGTAGTTATTCTCCAAGTAGTCTGTCAACAGTAGAGATACGTACCTATTTTATTATATAACATTCCTTATACCCGTATTTCCTGACCCTCTGATTTCTTCGTGATAAAGATAATTCACTATCGAGGGATGTCCTTTGGGACTTCGCTCGTAAGGCAATTCATTATCCACATACTTACATTGAGCCTCCTGCGCCATTTTCGCGGCCTCTTGCTCCAATTGCTTCCAGTATGTTCGGTCTTTATGCAAATAGATTTGTTCATAAAGTGGGAACAAATGGGGATAGTGTGATTTGATATACCCCATAATGCTGGCCTTAAAACTACCCCGTAGATTGAGGTTCTCAAGCCAAAAGAGGTCGCAAATATCTTTCACTTCATGAAAAATAGCCTTGAAATCAGTGATACCGGGGAAGATGGGTGACACAAAACAAATGGTTCGGATGCCCGCCTCGTAGACCTTTCGCATGGCTACGAGGCGCCGCTCTATGCTCACGGCCTTGTCCATGTCGGCACGGAATGTCTCATCAAGCGTGTTGACTGACCACGATACGGTGACATTCTTCATTTGCTGGAGCAAGTCAAGGTCGCGCAACACGAGGTCGCTCTTTGTACAAATGAGTATTTCTGCATCGCTGTCTTTGAGCTCTTCAAGCAGTTTACGTGTCCTGCGGAACGTTGCTTCTTCGGGATTATATCCATCGGTCACTGATCCAATAACTACGCGTTGTCCGGCATATTTCTTCGGATTCTTGATTGCAGGCCAATGCTTCACGTCTAAGAAAGTGCCCCATTCTTCTTTATGTCCTGTGAAGCGCTTCATAAATGAGGCGTAACAATACTTGCAAGCATGGGTGCAACCCACGTATGGATTCACCGAATAGCCACCAACAGGGAGGTTAGACTTGGTCATGATGCCATGCACCTCTTTCGTCTCAATGAGAGTTTCTGCCATATTTTCTCCTTTATTCTTTATAAATCTTCTACCGTTTCACCGTCTTCAGGAATAAAGACGCGGTCTAAAATTCCTGCCACTTCCGCACGCTTTCTCACCATTTCACGCGTCACGCTATTATGGTTCACGCCTTCAAGATGCGTCACAAACAGCTTTGCATCAGGTGCAGCTGCAGCAACTTTTACCACATCTTCATCGTTCATAATGACGCGTCCACCCAAGCGAAAACCATTGCCACCTGCATTAAGGGTGATAACCTCGGGGCGAAAACGCTTCAAATTGCGCTTCACACCAGCATACCAGATGGTATCTCCGGCGTGATAGAGCGTCTTTTCTTGTGGATGAGTGAATACATAACCCGCCGTATGTCCGGCAGGATACTTCATGATGAAATTACCATGCTGGCTTTCGGCCTTTTGTATGCTCACTTCCCCAATCCTTGTATTGTCGCCGACAACTTCCACATGATTAAATCCATGCGACATCACCACCTGCCGATCGTTTTCGTCCTGCACCAAAAGTCGCATATCTTTAGGCATCGCTTCATAGGCCGCCTCATCAATATGGTCATCGTGTAGATGGGTAAGCAACACCGCATCTACACCTTTTAACACCTCTTCTACGGGAAAAGGTAGTTCATGAAGTGGGTTGCGCAGGTGTTGATTTCTACTAAAGGGGAAAGGAGGCATGCAGCCTTTCTTTCCCAACATGGGGTCAATCAGGATTTTCTTTCCCCCATACTCAACGATTATCGTTGCGTTTCTTACTTGTTGGATATTCATTGCTTATTACAACTAAAGTTTAACATTGGCTTCCAGCATAATACCATCCCTCAGTGGCTCATCATCATCTGAGAACGAATTTGCCTTATATTGTACACAAAGCACGAGCATTTCGCTGCTGCCTGTGTTCTTGAATGCACGTTTGCCATTGGGGGCAATTCTCACGATGCTTCCCTCTGAAACGGGAAATCGCTTGCCGTCTACATCGAAAACGCCTTCACCTTTAAGAATGAAATAAAGCTCTTCGTGGGTTTTATGGGCATGACGTGTGCCATAATCTTGACCTGCCGCAAGACTTTGGAAAGACAATTCTGCACCTGTTGCTCGTAGTGCATGTCCGGCAAACATCTTTCCAGGAATAGAGAAATTGCCCATAGCCAACTCATATTCCTTAATTTCATTCAACTTACCTACGTTCACCGTGGTGAAGTTCTCGCCCTTTTCTGTGATTTGAATTTCTCTCATAATGCTATTTGCTTTGATTACGAGTGCAAAGGTAGCGCACAGAACAAAGGCACATTCTACCATTAACAATATATGTTCTACCATTTTGATAAACCAACATTTATTGGCACATTTGTCACATGAAATCAGAGATTCATCCCCAAGAACTTACTCAAGTCCCTTTCAGCAAAACAGAATGTGGTGTAGACTTCAACATCAATACCGATACACACGAGCGTTTGCGGGGCGTATTGATGGAGTATCCGTCTTTCAAAACCAACTTCTTCGAGTTGTTTTTCTTCAGGAAAGCATCCGGATGGGTGCGTTATGGCTTTCAACATATCGCGTTGAAAGACAATACGGTGCTGATACTTTCGCCGCACATCCATCAGGAGTGGCATATTGATGAAAGCCAAATGGATTATCGTTTCCTTGTTTTCCGCGATGATTTTCTTTCAACCTATCTTGCCGATCCTTTCTTTACTTATCGTTTGCTTTATTGCTACCAGACAGATTTCCCACCCCATCTGTCGGCTACGGCTATGGAACAACAAGAATACGAGCGTTTGCTTGTACGGATAAAAGAAGAACTCAGCCATCCTCTTGCCGACAGCTATCACATCATCGTATCCTTACTTCATTATCTGCTCATGACTCTTAATCGTAGGTATTCTACTCAGTACCATCTGCCTTTTGATACCCCCAAGAACTACCATGCCTTTGAGTTCAAACAACTCTTAGAAAAACATATTCGCCAATACCAGCGAGTGACCGACTATGCAGCCATGCTGAACATCAGCCGCATCACATTGAATGCCTCTGTACAGGCTCAATATGGACAAACGTCCGCACATCTGCTGAAACAACGTCTGCTTGCAGAAATCAAGAATGAAATACTCTTCACTAACAAAACCACCAGTGAATTGGCATACGAATTCAATTTCTCGGAGCCAGGACATCTAATGCGTTTCTTCAAAAAACAAACGGGACAGACAGTTACAGAGTTTAAAGAAGAATATAAAGGAGGACAGTTTGCCGCAGAATCAAAAAATGACCAAGCACAATAACTTAACAATAAACGAACGGCACTTGAAACAGATATATCTCTGCTCAAGTGCCGTTATCCAGTCAGCAATATGCGCTTATTGCCTTTATCTTATTCTATTGCTCTTGTAATTCTTCTCCAGCCTTCTTTCCATATCTGAAGCCTCATAGAGTATTTTCCTTGCAAACTGCGTGTAGGATTACGAAGGGCGAATGAAAGGACTTACTCATCCTTTCATTCGCCCTTCGGCATTTACTCCTAAGCTCAATGCCCGCATCTCCTAAGGAGTATTATGAGAGATAATACGTATGATACCCACGACTTATACGAGTGAGAGAAAAAATTAATACGTATAAATCCGCCAATTAATACGTATTAATTGCCCGATTTATACGTATTAATTCGCAACTTCTATCGTATAAATATCCATCTTCAAGCGTATAATACGACACGTTCCTAAGGAAGAAAGCTCACGAAGCTATATACCTCCTTCCACCCATCTCAGATCCTTCTCGCACACACATCAAGAGAAGCGCCTTATGTCACAAGACAAAACAGCCGCCCCCGCCACCCGTGCAATGCTTGCACTTCGGGTGGCGGGGGCGGCTGCCTTATAGGATGGGTGAGGCTTAGTCCTCGAGGTCTATGGGCTGCTCTGCCAGGAGCTGCTCGATGAGCGGTGCGAGCTTCTCTGGCTTAGTCATCGGAGAGAAGCGCAGGACACGGCTACCGTCGCGCGAGATGAGGAACTTGGTGAAGTTCCACTTAATGCACGAGGTGAGTGTGCCAGGTGCAGCGCGCTTGAGGTAGGTGAAGATAGGGTCTTCATAGCGGCCATTGACGCGTACCTTCTTCATCATCGGGAAGGAGACCCCATAGTTGAGCGAGCAGAAGGAAGCTGCATCTTCGCCCGTGCTAAGCTCTTGACCGAGGAACTGACCGCAGGGAAATCCGAGGATCACCAGCCCACGATCACGATAGCGCTGATAGAGCTCTTCGAGGCCTGCGAACTGAGGAGTGAAGCCGCACTTGCTCGCCGTATTGACGATCAAGAGGACCTTGCCGGCGAACTGTGAGAGACGCACCAGTTCACCCGAGGGGCGCTGGGCGATGAAGTCATATATCTTCTGCATAGGTCAGGGCAATTCTTAGCGCTTCATCGCGCGGTCCATCTCACGGCGGTCATCACGCTCACGCATCGTGGCGCGCTTGTCGTAGACCTTCTTCCCTCGAGCTGGGGCGATGACGACCTTCGCCAGCCCACGGTCATTGATGAAGATCTTCACGGGGACAATCGTCACACCAGGGCTTTGTACATAAGCCTCGAGCTTGCGAAGCTCTTTGCGATTGAGGAGGAGCTTGCGGTCACGTCGCGCGGCGTGATTGTTGTACGAGCCGTAGAAGTACTCGCTGATGTTGGCGCCCTTGAGCCACAGCTCTCCGTTGTGGAAGTAGCAGAAGGCATCGACCAAGCTCGCCTTCCCCAGGCGAAGGGACTTGATCTCCGTGCCTACGAGCACCATCCCAGCGGTGTAGGTATCGAGGAGCTCGTAGTCGAAGCGTGCGCGGCGATTCTGTATCGAGACGGCGCGCTGTATCTTTTCTTTCATATGATGAGTCGTAGTTATTGGGGGGCCTTACGCCACAGCAAGAGGGCTGCGATGATGAAGGCCACGTTCGGTATCCACGCCGCTATCCAGGGTGCCATCAGCCCGACGTTCGCGATCTGCGAAGTGAGCGAGGTGGCGAGGATGTATGCCAGACAGAGTGCGAAGCCAATGACGAGGTTGATCCCCAGGCCGTTCTTCATCTTCTTCGCCGAGAGCACTGCACCGATGAAGGTAAGGATGAAGGCGGAGAAGATCGCGGCATATCGATTGTGCAGCTCCGTCTGGAAGAGGCGGGTGTTGCTTGCGCCACGCTCCTTCTGACGGTCGATGTAGCGTGAGAGCTGGTCGTTGCGCATCTTCACAGCGTCCTTCTCATTGACGAGGAAGTCAGCAGGGCTGATGCGCAGATTCGTATCCAAGCCATAGCCAATCGTGTCGGTAGCCTCAAGGCCCTTGAAGCGGCGGATGTGGAAGTCCGTTAGCTTCCAGTGGTCGAGCGTATCATAGTACGCTTCATCAGCCGTCAGACGGGAGATGAGATTCTGCCCCTTGAACTGATCCACGGCGAGCGACGTGGCACGCTTCGACAGGCTCTCGTAGTCGCGGATATAGAGATAGGTATCCTTCGCGATGGCGATCTGGATATTGTTCGTGTAGACCTCGTGGCGCGACTTGAGGTAGGTCTGCTCGAAGTCAATACGTACACGGTTGCCCGAAGGGATGATGAAGCCGTTGAGCACGTAGGTCGAGAGCGCGATGAGCGTCGCAGAGACCATATACGGGCGGAGCAGACGGCGAAAGCTCATCCCACTGGCAAGCATCGCGATGATCTCGGAGTTCGCTGCCAGCTTCGAGGTGAAGAAGATCACCGAGATGAAGACGAAGAGCGGACTGAAGAGGTTCGCGTAGTAGGGGATGAAGTTGAGGTAGTAGCGGAAGAGGATCCCCGAGAGCGGCACCTCTGGCTTGAGGAAATCCGTGATCTTATCGTTGACATCGAAGACCACTGCGACCGCGAGGATCAAGCCGATGGAGAAGAGGAACGTGGAGATGAAGGTACGTATGATGTACCAGTCCACCCGCCCCAGCCAAGGGCGGTACGGCTTCTTCATCACGGGTGGAGGCGTCCTACGCTCGGACGCTTCGGTCTGATCGACTTGATCGGTGATCGGCTCCTGCTGGAGCTCTTCAGCTTCGTGGGGAGTGGTACTCATGACGTACTCGAGTGGGCTTAGAGGCGGTTGTTGAGCTGACGCACCATCTTATCCTTCCACTCGGAGAAGTCTCCAGCGAGGATATGCTCACGGGCCTCACGTACCAAACGCAGGTAGAAGGCGAGGTTGTGTATCGAGGCGATCTGCAGCCCAAGGATCTCGTCAGCGCGGATGAGGTGATGCAGGTAAGCCAGGCTATACTGCTTGTCGACGAAGGACGTACCCTCGGGGTCAATAGGGCTAAACTCCTGCGCCCACTTCGCGTTGCGGATATTGATCGTGCCGTAGCTCGTGAAGAGCTGGCCGTTGCGCCCGTTGCGGGTAGGCATGATGCAGTCGAACATATCGACACCGCGGGCAATGTTCTCCAGCAGGTTGATCGGCGTACCGACACCCATCAGGTAGCGGGGCTTGTCTTTGGGGAGGATGCTATTGGTAAGCTCGACCATCTCGTACATCTTCTCCGTGGGCTCACCGACGGCAAGGCCACCGATGGCATTCCCTTCAGCACCGAGCGAAGCCACGAATTCAGCAGCACGCGTACGCAGCTCGGGATAGACACAGCCCTGCACGATAGGGAAGAGGCTCTGATGATAGCCGTAGTGTGGATCAGTCTCATTGACGCGCTTCACACAGCGACGTAGCCAGTCTTCGGTGAGTGCCAGCGACTTCTTCGCATAGTGGAAGTCCGCATCACCAGGGCAACATTCGTCGAAAGCCATGATGATGTCTGCACCGATGATACGCTCGATATCCATCACACGCTCGGGGGTGAAGAGATGCTTCGAGCCGTCGATATGCGAGCGGAAGGTCACCCCTTCCTCCGTGATCTTACGGCGATGCGCCAAGCTGAAGACCTGATAGCCCCCGCTGTCGGTGAGGATCGAGCCCGACCAGCTATTGAACTTATGCAGCCCGCCAGCCTTGTACAGGGTATCGAGCCCTGGGCGCAGGTAGAGGTGGTACGTATTGCCGAGGATGATCTGCGCGTGGATGTCGTCGCTCAGCTCGGGCATGTGGACAGCCTTCACCGAGCCGACTGTCCCGACGGGCATGAAGATCGGAGTAAGGATCTCCCCGTGGTCGGTCTCTATACGCCCAGCGCGCGCGGCAGTCTTAGTACAAGTCTTATGGATATCGAATTTCAGCATCGTTGTCTTCTTGTTGTCACCCCACGATGTCTCTCACAAGCGTAGTGTCGCTATATCTAATGGGAGATGTGGGTGTAAGTGAAGTGCAAAGATACGGCATATGAGCCATATACTCCGCTGGGAGCACCAGGGGTCAGCGTACCCCCGCCTGCTTGTAGCTCGGAGCGAGGGTCGAAGTGAGGCGCAGAATGAGGTCGAAGAAGACCATCTTCGCCTGCACATTCTGCGCTAAGTGGCGGGCGGCTTCGTCGATCTCGGCCTCGACCTGACGGACGTTGCGCCCCGTGATGCAGGAGCGCAGGTAGCGGGCGATGCCTTCCTCCCGACTCGTGAGGTAATTGATGTCGGGGAGGGAGAGATTGTAGAGGTAGAACTCTCTGAACATGCGCGCCAGGTACTCCAGGAGGCTCGCTTGCTCTTCCTTTGACAGTGCTGCAAGGTCTTCGGCAAGGAGCTTCATCTCGCGGGGCTGCGCATTGACCGTCGCACGGAGGATGCGTTGCAGAAGGGCATATTCCTCGCCCAGCTCAGCGGCACGCCCTTCGTAGAGATCGAGCGCCTTGCGGTAGTTGCCCTCCGAGAGGTGGGCAGCGTAGAGGGCATCCGCCTCGGCATAGTCCGTCGGGGTCGCCCGTAGTGCTGTCTCGATCTCAGGCTCTGTGAGGGGGCGAAGGCGAAGGGTCTGCATACGACTGCGCAGCGTCTGAAGGACGGACGGCTCGTCCATCGTGACCATGAGGATGATGGTGCGCTCGGGTGGCTCTTCGACGAGCTTGAGGAGCTTGTTGCCCAAGGCCTCCTGCATGCGCTCGGGTAGCCAGATGATGAGGATGCGGTAGCCACGCCCCGAGGTCTGATAGCCCATCATGCGCTGCAGGGGCTCACCTTCGCGGGCGAAGATCGAGGCCTTCTTCCCATCGCCTCCGAGGAGTCCCAGCCATTCATCATAATAGGTATAGGGACCCTGCTGTATGAAGCGTCGCCAGTCCTCGATATGGTCTTCGCAGAGGTTCTTCCCCAAAGCGTTGACGATGGGATAGAGGAAGGAGAGGTCAGGATCCCCCACTTCGTCATAGCGACGGCAGGAGGGGCAATGCCCGCAGGCATCCCATTCCCCGCGATCGGTGCAGTTGAGGTAGCGGGCATAGGCGTAAGCCAAGCCCAGAGCGCCCTCGCCATCGCGCCCCGTGAAGAGCTGGGCATGAGGGACGAGCCCCTGACGAGCCGTCGTGAGAAGCTGCGCCTTGAGGCTATCGTGACCGACAATATCTCTGAAGTACATAGGCTAAGGGATGTAGATGGATGGGAAGGGCTATCGGCGCCAAGCACGGACGGCTGTGGCGAAGGCCAAGAGGTAGGCACGTCCGTGCTCGCTGATCATGCTCTCGGGGTGGAACTGCACCGACCACACAGGCTCCGTGCAGTGGCGCATCGCCATCAGTACACGGCCTTCGCCCCCATCAGCGCAGTAAGCCGTCGGGACAAGGCAGGTCGGGAGGCTCGCTTCGTCGACCGCCCAGCTGTGGTAGCGCCCGACGAGACTTCCCGTGGGGATAGCACCGACGAGACTATCCGTAGGATCTATGACCTCAAGTGCGGAGGCATGGCCGTGGCGAGGCGCAGGGAGCTGCACCAGCGTGGCGCCGTAGTGCTCGGCGAGAGCCTGATGTCCAAGGCAGATACCCAAGATAGGCTTGATCCCTGCCTCGGCACGGATGAGAGCCTGCATGCGGGGGAACTCACTCGGCACGCCTGGCCCTGGGGAGAGAATGAGCCCATCGTGCTCGGGAAGCGAAGAGAGCTCGAGCTCACCCTCGGGGATAACCTCGAAGGAGAGCTCGGGGAGTGAGCGCAGGAGCTCCACGACATTATAGACGAAGGAGTCGCGGTTGTCAATGACTAAGAGGTGTACCGTGGAGCCCATGGTACACGCTACTTGAGGTTACGCCCCGTGACGTGCGTGGGGCCGACTTGGTCGCGCTTATCCTGGAGATAGCGGGGGTGGTAAGCACCTGCAGGGAGGCTCTCCAGCGCATCGCGGTTAGCCAGACGTGCAGCCACGACCTTATCCGTCATCGAGGTAGAGATCGCCCCCACGACGATATCCATGAGGGTACTCAAGATGCCCCGTCCTCCTTGGTCACTACTCAGATCCACAGCGCCCTCGAAGCGACGGGAGAAGAGCATCTCACCCGTCTTCGTAGAGCGTAGGAGGTACTCGACATCGATCTCGATCTTCGAGCGCAGGGCGACCTTCTCCCAGCGATGGATGATGGTGAAGAGGACAGCGTCTGCACCGAAGACACGGTAGAAGGGCGCGACGTTCCCCTGGATGAAGTCCTCG
>ERZ773246.569-NODE-569-length-14735-cov-7.39809_pt1 | contig 14735 bp, 16 predicted proteins | sample MGYA00580519_ERZ773246 | MGnify/ENA primary metagenome ERZ773246 (study PRJEB29015, sample SAMEA2738153) | human oral metagenome | biome: human oral; feature: human-associated habitat; material: saliva | place: China | collected 2246 ...
GAAATCTACACCCGCAAGAAGTAAGGCACTCGCCTGCACATACCCCATAAGACTCGCCCCGCTCTTCTCTCCATAGAAGAGCGGGGCGAGTCTATTTATAGCCCTCCACGCGAAGAGGAGAAGGGAGGTTGGCAACTCTGTATAAATCTCTTACCTTTGCAAAGATTCAATAAATCATTAACCCCATAACAAAAGAACGTATGAAGCTAAAGTACATCTTCATGTTCCTCGGAGTTATGCTCCTTGGACTCACCGCTTGTGGCAAGAAGGATACCCCCGAGCCCAGCAACAAGAACCCATTCGCAGGCACAAAGTGGGAACGCGTCCTCAAGGCTACAGGTGAGGACGGCAGTAGTGAAATCATCTCGACCGAACTCCAGTTCATAGACGACAGCCGCCTCGTAATTCTTTCAGACTACAAGGACATAGCGAAAGATGGTAGTATCATAAAGCAAAATCCTACGGTTAAGGAAGAAACGACTTACACATACGAGGGTCTTGTAGCTACGGTGATTACTGAGGTAGTAGAAGAAGGCAAGCTGATCAAGCACAAGGGCACCCTCACAATGGATGCTGCGAAGCAAAAGATCACGGCATTAGAGGAGGGCGAGGACAACCCTCTGATCTTCACCCGCAAGAAGTAAGGCACTCGCCTACCTGACACTCCATACAGTCCGCCCAGCCCATCCCGAGAGATGAGGCTGGGCGGACTGCTTTTAGGAGAGGAGCAGGAGTAGGCACACACGACCAAGCTTAGGCATTATAGCCAAGCGACTTACTCGCGACACGACACACTTATAGTGCGAGAGTGCGGGGACACCTCCCGCAAGGGGGTGATGCGAACCTATATAGGTCCGTGGGCTGACCTATATTGGTCGCGATGTCGACCTATATTGGTCCGTGACGCGCCCTATATAGGTTCACCCAGCGACCAATATAGGTCGAAGTAGCGAGCACTAAAGCTTCATACCCTCCTCCTATGGGGAGCACCTTCACCAGCTGCAGGTAGAGGCCTATCCCTCAAGCCTATGACTCGCGCGATGAGATACAGCACAGAGAAACATCCCGCCCGTGGAAATGGAGGAAGCTACGGAAGGCAAGGAGGCACTATAGTCCTTTGATCGATAAGCCAATAGTCGTTTGCACCCAAACCAATAGTCATCCATGGACAAACCAATAGTGGTTTCGTGTGCAAACTTATAGTGGTTTGACCCCCAAACCAATAGTGATCCATACCGAGACCAATAGTTGTTTGCAAATCGACTTCTACGGAGCACTATAAATAACAAGTGTAGCGACAAGGGAGGAGATACGACCTCCATACATACCTCGTACTTGGATGCTGAGAGATGAGGCTGGGAGAACGGCTTCCTCCAGACGATAGGCTTAGCATGCAGCATTTACCTACCTTTGCAAGTAGTATTCATTCCCTCTTTATAACCCCATAGAAATTATGAAGCTAAAGCAAATCTTCATGCTCCTCGGAGCAGTCCTCCTTGGGCTCACCGCCTGCTCCAAGGACACGCCTAACACCCCCGACCTAAGTAAGACCCTCGCTGGCACTGAGTGGGAGGCCACCGTTCGGGAGTCCGATGCAGGTAACAAATCGGTAGTCACTACGATAGTCCTCAAGTTCATCGACGACACCAAGTTCACGTCCCAATCCACCCAACAGACGATAAAGAATGGTGCGGTCGTCGGTGCTGACGGCGCATGCCTCTCCTTCGATGAAGCCGATGACACTGATCAGGGCACTTACACCTATCAAGGTGGCGTCGCTACACTCCTCTTCAACATCCGAGATGATGAAGATAATGCTATCAAACTGGCACTTCCTCTGACAATGGACTCCTCCAAGCAGCAGCTCACAGGTAAAGCCCCAGAGTCAGGTACGATATTGACCTTCGTCCGCAAGAAGTAAGGTCACACCCGCACATACCCCATAAGACTCGCCCGGCTCTTCTCTCCATAGAAGAGCGGGGCGAGTCTATTTACAGCCCTCCACGCGAAGAGGAGAAGGGAGGTTGGCAACTCTGTATAAATCTCCTACCTTTGCAAAGATTCAATAAATCACTAACCCCATAACAAAAGATCGTATGAAGCTAAAGCAAATCTTCATGCTCCTCGGAGCTGTCCTCCTTGGGCTCACCGCCTGCTCCAAGGACACGCCTAACACCCCCGACCTAAGTAAGACCCTCGCTGGCACTGAGTGGGAGGCCACCGTTCGGGAGTCCGATGCAGGTAACAAATCGGTAGTCACTACGATAGTCCTCAAGTTCATCGACGACACCAAGTTCACGTCCCAATCCACCCAACAGACGATAAAGAATGGTGCGGTAGTCGACACTGAGGTAGACGATCCTGAGCAGGGCACTTACACCTATCAAGGTGGCGTCGCTACACTCCTCTTCAATACTCGAGATGATGAAGATAATGCTATCAAACTGGCACTTCCTCTGACAATGGATACCTCCAAGCAGCAGCTCACAGGTAAAGCTCCAAATGAAGCAGGCACGATATTAACCTTCGTCCGCAAGAAGTAAGGCACTCGCCTACCTGACACTCCATACAGTCCGCCCAGCCCCATCCCCTGTGATGAGGCTGGGCGGACTGCTTTTAGGAGAGCGTGAGAGGTCGCACAGCAGCCCTTTCCGACTATGCCCTATTTCCCCTACCTTTGCGACAATTCAATTATCAATACCATCATAGATATGAAGTTCAAATACACCATGATACTCCTCGGAGCTGTTCTCTTTACCCTCACCGCCTGCTCTTCGTCCAAGGAAGATGACCCTAAGGAGGATCCATTCGTTAAAACTATGTGGGAGTCCTCCAGCTATATTGGGAAATATCCAAATGGCGAACAATACCACTTCCAGACCTGGATATACTTCAAAGAGGATAAGCATATCGCATTCAGGATAGAGGAGGAATTAATACGGGAAGAGGGTGAGGGTAAAAGACACACGACTAAGATCCTTTCTCTTCCCTACACCCGTAAGGGGATGGTGGCGACAGTTCACGTGGCACGTGAGATAGCCCCGGGAGGAATAGGGCCCGAGCGCGAGCCATTTAAGCCTGACACATTCACCTATACCCTGGATGCATCCAAGCAGAGACTCACCTGTAAAAAGCTCTCAACCGGAGAAATCACCATCTTCACCCCGAAGAAGTAAGGCACTCGCCTACCCGCCCCTCCATACAGTCCGCCCAGCCCCATCCCGAGAGATGAGGCTGGGCGGACTGCTTTTCGATGAGCTCGAAGCAAGCAGAGTGGAGAGAAGCAAGCAGCACATAGAGAGCTGACTTACAGGAGTTAATGGAGCATCCCGCAGTCATAGGAGGCAAGTAGCGGCGTCGCACGTAAAACGAACCAGTACTGGTCACGAAGCGAAGCAGTACTGGTCAGCTATAGTTACCACTACTGGTCGGAGTGCGAACCACTACTGGTCAACTCATCGACCAGTAGTGGTTACTTTTCCTCACTCATAGCGATCCTAATCGCCCCTTCCCACAGGATCTCCCTTTATCCTCGGCAGATAGCCCCCCCGAAAAGCATACACATTCGGGCGCAAAGCCTTATCTTTGTATATCTATATCCTCGTGTCAAGACAATCCAAAGAGTTATGATGGATGACAAGCAACTCGCCCTCGACATGCGCTACCTCCGTATGGCGCGCATCTGGGCTGAGAACTCCTACTGCGAGCGCCGTAAGGTAGGCGCCCTCATCGTCAAGGACAAGCGTATCATCGCCGATGGCTACAACGGCACCCCCGTGGGCTTTGAGAACATCTGCGAAGACGAGAATGGTCAGACGAAGCAGTATGTGCTCCATGCCGAGGCCAATGCGATCACGAAGCTCGCCAGCAGCACCAACGACAGCTCTGGCGCGACGGTCTACGTCACTGACGCCCCCTGCATCGAGTGCGCCAAGCTCATCATCCAGAGCCACATGCGCCGCGTCGTCTACAGCACCGAGTACCGCCTACGTGACGGCATCGAGCTCCTCCAGCGCGCTGGCATCCAGGTAGATTACCTTCCCCTCGAGGACTAACCGACTCTTTCCCCCACCCCTTCATCATCCTCTATAGCAGACAGCATGCAATCAGCACCCAACGAGCAGCCCGGCTCACCGCGCCCCGAGCGTAAGGCCCACCTCCTGAGTGGAATCACCTACGGGCTTATCACCGTCTTGGTCTTCCTCTTGGGCATATTCACCTCCAGCTACTTCGGCATCGGAGGCCGACGCGGAGCGACTGGGAAGCTCGGCGAGATCTATTCGCTCATCCAGCAGTACTACGTCGACTCGACGGATATGGACAGCCTCACCGAGCAGTCCCTCCCGCTGATCCTCTCACAGCTCGACCCCCACTCCGTCTACCTCAGTGCAGAGGAGAACAAGGAGTCGACCGAGAGCCTTGAGGGCTCGTTCGCCGGTATAGGCGTGCAGTTCAATACCCTCCTCGACACCGTCGTCGTCGTACGTGTCGTCGAGGGTGGCCCCAGCGAGCGCGCAGGCCTACAGCCTGGCGACCGCCTCCTACGTGCTGACACGACGAATCTCGTCCGTGACTCCATCACCTCTGAGCAGATCATGAAGGCGCTGAAGGGTCCCGAGGACACCGTCGTCAAGCTCACCGTCCGCCGTGGTGGGAAGACCTTCACCACCTCGGTCGTCCGTGGCGCCGTCCCCGTGCCTACCATCGACGCGAGCTACATGATCCGCCCCCACGTACTGTATGTACGCCTCAATAAGTGGGGCACGCAGACGCCCTTAGAGTTCCAGCAGGCCTATGCCGAGCATGCCTCCGAAGGCGTCGAGCGCATCCTCATCGACCTCCGCGACAATGGCGGGGGCTATCTGCAGGCCGCTACGGCACTCGCTACGGAGTTCCTCTCCAAGGGCGATCTCCTCGTCTACAACAAGGGCGCACACTACCCCCGTGAGGACTTCAAGAGCCCTCGTGACGGACGTCTGCGCCAGCTCCCGCTCATCGTGCTGGTGAACGAGAGCAGTGCCAGCGCCAGCGAGATCTTCGCCGGTGCTATGCAGGACCTCGACCGCGCGCTCATCGTCGGCCGCCGTACCTTCGGCAAGGGCCTCGTGCAGCTCCCCTTCGAGCTGAAGGACCACTCCGTCGTGCGCCTCACCGTAGCTCGCTACTACACCCCCTCGGGCCGTAGCATCCAGAAGAGCTATGCCAAGGGCTACGAAGCCTACGCAGAGGACATCGAGGAGCGCTACCTCCATGGCGAGTTCTACTCGGCCGATAGCATCAGTCGCCCCGACACCACACGCTACTACACGCGTCTGGGCCGTATCGTCTACGGCGGTGGCGGCATCACCCCCGACATCTTCACCCCGCGCGACAGCGCAGGGATCAACCCCTACTACATCCGTCTCCTGCGCTCAGGGACCTTCCAGCGCTTCGCCTTCAACTACGCGGACCAGCACCGTGCGCAGTTCCAGTCCTTCGGCTCGGAGAAGGCTATCCAGGACTACCTGCATTCGCAGGGCGAGCAGATCGTCTATGCCTATGCACGCTATGCCCAGCAGAAGGGCGTACCCCAGCGTCCTGGCTACCTGCAGGAGTCGATGCCCATCCTACGCCGTGACCTCATCGCCTTGATCTCCGACCTCTTGGGTGGGGACAAGAATGCCTTCTACCGCGCACGTAACGAAGAGGACCCCGAGGTCAAGGCCGCTCTCGACCGCCTCACCTCCGACGACTGGCGTCCGACGAAGTAGCCTATGGACAAGTCCACCCTCCGCCGTGAGCTCCGTGCCCTGAGCCGTGAGCGTCTCACCGATGAGCTCCGTCTCATGGGGAGTGCGTCCATCATCTCCCAGCTCCGTCAGCATCCCCTCTGGCAGCAGGCCCAGCATGTGGCCCTCTACGCTGCCCTACCCGACGAGCCGAACCTCCGCACCCTCATCGACGAGGTCGCCACGACGAAGCGGGTCTACCTCCCCCGCGTCCTTGACGGCGAGACGATGGATTTCTTCGCCTTCGCTGGCTGGCAGGAGCTTGAGCAGTCGGGGAGCTTCGGCATCTACGAGCCCCGCCTTGAGGCTGATGGAGCCGTAGACCCAGCGACGCTGGACCTCCTCGTCATCCCCGCTCTGGCGTATGACCAGGCGGGCTACCGCCTCGGCCGTGGCAAGGGCTACTACGACCGCTACCTCAGCCGCTGCCCACATGCCAGCCGTATCGGCGTGACCTTCGCCCTCCGCCCCATCGCGTGCCTCCCCCATGACCCATGGGATCTCCCCGTGGAAGCCGTACTCACCCCACAGCCTGCCCTCCTCTAACCTCCCCCGCTATGTCCCTCACTCCAGCACAGACGACCCTCACCCTCTCGGGGAAGCTCCTTACCCTCGAGCGCCCCATCGTCATGGGTATCGTCAATGTCACCCCCGACTCCTTCTTTGCTGGTAGTAGGATAGCAGGCGAGACCGCGCTACGCACTCGCTTCGACCAGCTCGTAAGCGAAGGAGCTGCCATCGCCGACCTCGGTGCCTACAGCTCCCGCTCAGGGGCTGATGAGGTGAGCGTCACGGAGGAGATGGAGCGCCTACGCCCTGCCCTTCGCATCCTGAGAGACGAATACCCCGACCTACCCGTCTCGGTAGATACCTTCCGCTCGGAGGTCGCCCGCATGGCCGTCGAGGAGTATGGCGCCGCTATCATCAACGATATCTCCGGTGGGGCACTCGACCCCGAGATGTACCGCACGGTAGCCGCCCTGCAGGTACCCTATATCCTCATGCACATGAAGGGCGACCCGCAGACCATGCAGTCGCTCACCGACTATAGTGACGTGACGCTCGAGGTCATCGACTACTTCGCCGAGCGCATCGGCAAGCTCCTCGAGCTGGGTCTGCACGACATCATCCTCGACCCTGGCTTCGGCTTCAGCAAGACCACGGAGCAGAACTATGAGCTCCTCATGCACCTCGACGACCTCACCCACACCTTCACACAGCCCGTCCTCGTCGGCGTCTCACGCAAGAGCATGATCTACCGTCCCCTCGGCTGCACGCCTGCCGAAGCCCTCGGTGGTACGACCTTCCTCCATGCCCTCGCCCTCGAGCGTGGTGCACAGATCCTCCGTGTACACGATGTACGCGCTGCAGCTGAGGCCATCACGCTCTACGAGCAAGCTCGCCCCTACCTCCACAGAGAGGAGCACCTGCACTATAGCTTCACCCGCCCACACTAACCCCCGACTTATATCGCCCTTATGCTCGCTTGGCTCGACATCTCCATCAAGGACATCATCGACATACTGCTCCTCGCGGTCTTCCTCTACTATGCGTTCACCACGATGCGCTACTCGGGGAGCCGCTCACTCTTTATGGGGATCATCGCCTTCCTCGGGATCTGGCTCTTGATCTCGCAGGTCCTGCAGATGCGACTGATGGGTGCGCTGCTGGACAAGTTCATCAACATCGGCTTCATCATCCTGGTCATTATCTTCCAGGACGAGATCAAGAAGATCCTGGTCACCATCGGCTCCGCCCAGCGCTGGCGTAAGATCCGCCGCTTCTTCCGCGAAGGCTCGGCGAAGGAGCAGGAGGAAGAGGACTATATCGCCCCCGTCGTGCTGGCGTGTATGAACATGGCTCGTAAGAAGACGGGTGCCCTCATCGCCATCCAAGGCACCTCGGACCTCACGCCCTACCAGCACGCTGGAGAGCGCTTCCTCGCAGCCGTCAATGCCCGCCTCATCGAGACGATCTTCTTCAAGAATAGCCCCCTGCACGACGGCGCTATGATCATCGCTGGCGGGAAGATCTGTGCTGCAGGCTGTATCCTCCCCGTAGCCAGCGACACCGACCTCAATAAGGACCTCGGCCTGCGCCACCGCTCCGCCCTCGGGCTCTCGCAGAAGACCGACGCGAAGATCATCATCATCAGCGAAGAGCGTGGGACGATCTCGCTCGCCTACCGCAGTGAGATCATCGTCGACATCACGCCCGACGAGCTCCGCGCCCTCCTCTCCTCCGAAGACTAAGCACACCGCACCACGAGAGTACACCGCACGGGCCTATCCGCTTAAGCCCCTACGACACGATACACTTAGCCCCCACCACATCGAGCTAATCGCTCTTGTGGTGGGGGCTAACCGATTCTATCAGGTAGGGCTCGAGCCCTACGCTCTTACTTACGGCGAGGAGGGAGGTTGTAGTCGAGGACCTTATCCAGCCCAAGACGGCAGGCGGGGCAGAAGTCGGGGGTATCATTGGTGCGCATACGGCAGTTGTAGCTCGCGCGGTACATACCCTTCGCCAGATAAGCGCCCCCTTCGTAGAGCCCGACGGGGTACTTCTTCTGGAGCTTCGTAGGCGTAGGCATGGGCGTACCCTTCTTGATCAGGTGCGACCACTTACCGGAGAAGTCCTTGAGGTTCGTGACGTTCTGCTCCCAAGGCTCGACCTCGGTAGCGTGTTCGCTCGCTGCCGCTGCATCGCCTTCGTGGAAGTACTCGTCCGTCAGACCGCCGAAGCTATGACCGAACTCATGCACCACCACGGGCAGGTACCACTTGTGGTGCGTCGAGGAGATGAGGTACGAGTTGTACATACCGCCACCGCCGTAGACGTCGCTATTAGCGAGGATGATCAGGTGCTCATAGGGGATACCGATGAGGGCATCGTTGATCGCCTTCACACTGCGCGTCGTCAGATAGCGGTCGGAGTAGAAGGTATCGAAGTGCGAGGAGAACGCCGTGCGGGGCCAGCGCTTCTCACGAGGTACGGCGACGCCCGACTCTTCGGAGGGAGAGAAGACCACCACGACATTGAAGTGCTGGCGGTTGCTCTTGAAGGGCTCATAGTTGAAGAGCGCTTCGGTAGCAGCCTCGGCATCACGGAGGAAGATAGGCATCTCAGCCTCGGTATAGCCTTCGGCGAGGAACGCCAGATCGATGCAGTCACGGCTGTCTCCCGAGTGGATGAGGTACTTGTGCTTCTGAGGCTGCTTCGTCGTCTGGTCACGGATGAGGATATCCTTAGGATCGACACGCTGCGTCTGCTGGACGATGGTGCGCTGCTCGGCATTGCATAGGCGGAGCGTCACCTTCACGGGAGCCTTGGGGAAGGGGATGCGCAGCACCTCCTCATAGGAGCGGCGCTCGGTCTTCGCCAGCGGTGTCTGACGCCACTCGAGGTAGAGCGGGTTGAAGGAGAAGGCATAGATCAGCTTGCCCGTGGCTTCGTCATGGACGTAGAGCTGAGCATTCCCTCTGAGGACGAGGCTATCGAGGTAGTGACGACGGCCAGCCCAGCCCTTGAGCAGATGGGCTTCGTCGGGCGTGATCTCAGTCGTCGACTCGTCCCCCGTGAGGATGTAGTCCAGGCGGAGCGTACTGTCGCGGAAGAAGGTCTCAAACGGCTGCTGCGCCGATGCACGGCCACTCCCCACGAAGAAGAGCAGGAGGAGAAGAGATAGATAGGTTCGCATAGTTATAGTGGATGTAAGGGATTAATCGTGCTTCGGGGGATAGGGCTCCGTGGCGAGTGCCTTGTACATACGCTCATAGAGTGGCAGCTCCAGCCCGATACGACGTGCCGCACGGACGACATAGCCCGTGAGATTCTCCAGCTCGGTAGAGCTCCCCGCCATAAAGTCCACGTGCATCGAGCTTGTGCTGGAGGGGATCATGAAGGTCTGACGCTCGACGGTGCGCTCCACAGCTCCCTCGCCTAAGTCGTGGCCGAGGGCGGAGAAGAGCGTGCAGAGCTCCTTGATGAGCCCACGCATCTCCACGGGGTGCGACGCGAGGGCTTCGCCCACCGTCATATTGTAGTAAGAGGTACCCGTCGCGGTAGCCGAGATCATGAGGAACTTCTTACGGATACTCTCCTCGATATCGTCGGGATTGACCACGTGCACACCGACGGACTCCAGGAGGGCGAAGAGCTCACGCTCCTCGGCGCTACGCTCCACTCCTCGTGAGCCGAAGAGGAAGATCTCTCGCTCGGCCTCTAAGAGGATCTCCCCCGCCGTAGGCTTGCGCCCCGAGATATAGACGCAGCCGTCCCAGACACGGGCTTCGGGGAGAAGCGCCTGGATCTGATCGGTGATATCCGCACCATTGAGGAGGGGTAAGATGATGGTCCGAGGCGTGATGATCGGGCGGAGCTGCTGGATATTTGCCTCGAGGTCGTAGCTCTTCGTCGCGAGGATGAGGAGGTCGGTAGGTGGCAGGTCGTGGGGATCTTCGGCTAAGTAATCGGGGCGCACGGTGAAGTCCCGCTCGGGAGTGTGGACATGCAGTCCGCGCTCCTCGATAGCAGCGCGGTGCGCGCCACGGGCGACGAAGCTGATCGTACGGCCAAGGCCCTCACGTCGGGCAGCCTCTACGAGCATCGCTCCGTAGTAGCCCCCGACACCGCCGAGACCGGATATGGTGATATTCTTGAGTAGCATGAGAAGACTATATACTAAGACTTATTTTTCAGCTTATTAAAGGCTCGTCGCCCCATAACAAATGCCCTGGGAGCGATGAGGAATAGGCGAAACTTTATCCGTTTCGACCGCGAGCGGAAGAGATTACGGAAGGGGCGACATCGGAGCTTGTTGGCAATCTGCAGATAATCAGTCACCTCTTCCTTATATCGATCGGAGGCACGACATAGCAGACGGAAGTGATACCAGAGGCTACGCACGGCCAAGGTATTAGCATACTCCATATAAGTAGTATCCCCCGCATGCCTATCAATGGATTCTTCTATATCCGCAAAGAGATCTCGTAGATCTGGGATCTCAGTCGCAGTAATCGCCCCAGGACGCTGGATGCGATAGTTGTAGCCTGCGATAGGTAACGCATGGAAATCGCCTGTACTCTGATAGAATGCCTCAAGAGAGTAGACGTTATCTTCCCACTTCGACCCCTCACGGAAGGTAAGCCCCTCTATAGCTTGGCGGCGGTAGATACGACTCCATACAGTTGCTTCGATAGCAAGTTTATTCGCAGTAAGGTAGCTATCTAAAGCCTCCTCTCGCGACAAAGTCATCTCGGGCATAAGGCAAGGCGAGGAGCAAGTATCCTGCACTTTGTTGTGTCCATAGCCAAGGATAGAGACTTCTGGATGCTGCTGCAGATAGCTCACAGCCGACTGATAGATCCCAGGCTCCAGCCAATCATCGCTATCGACGAAGGTCACCAATGGGTAATCATCCGTATAGGGAAGAGCAAAGTTGCGTGCAGAGCTTAGCCCCCCATTCGCCTTGTGGAGAACAAGCACACGAGAGTCACGTACAGCATACTCATCACAAATAGCTCCGCAACCATCGGGCGAGCCATCATCGACGAGGATGACCTTTAGCTCCCGATAGCTCTGAGAGAGGATTGAGTCGATGCATTGGTGGAGGTAAGCTTCGACCTTGTAAACAGGGACGATGACCGCAAGCTTCATAGGGAGTTATTTACGGCTAAGCAGGGTGCGCACGAGGGTACGAATAGCAAAGGATGTACGGGGATAGGCTAAAAAAAGCTTCACCTTCCTCACCTTCGATGCTGAATGGAAGGCATCAAGATAAGGACGAGCTTTCAGCTCTTCTATGATCGGCAGATAGCGCTCCAGCTCCCCGACAGCGACAGAGTAGGTAAAAGACGATAGATATTTAATGTGATACCACAGGCAGTTAGTCGCAAGGGTGTTGGCTAAAGCTAAGAAATGAGCATCATCTGGATAGCGCTGTATTGCCGATTCGATATCCCAAAGAAGGGATCGCTTATCAGGCAGTAGCTCCGAAGTCATAGCCCCAGGGCGCTTACTCCGATAATTGACCCCAACAAGGGGTAAGATATGATATCCACCCGTACACCGATAGAGTGCCTCAAGCGCATATACTACATCCTCCCACTTACACCCCTCGGTAAAGGTCAGCCCATCAATCACCTCACGCCGATAGATACGACTCCAAACCATCGTATTAATGATATTGGAAGTCGTAGCTACATAGCGAAGCAGAGCTTCGTCACGTGTCAAATGCTCCTCTGCAGGGATTAAAGGGATGGTCTTCTCCTCTGTGACAAGATTGTAGCCATAGTTGATGATGCTGACCTCAGGGTGTGCGGTTAGGTAGCTTACCCCCTTCTGATAGATATCAGGCTCCAGCCAATCATCGCTATCTAAGAAGGTGACGAGGGGACAGTCGTCAATGTGCTGTAGAGCCAGGTTACGCGCCGAACTCTGACCGCCATTCGGCTTATGCAGAGCGAGGACTCGAGGATCACGCGCTGCATACTCATCACAAATCGCTCCGCAGCTATCGGGCGAACCATCATCAACAAGGATCACTTTCAGATCCTCGTAGTTCTGCGACAGGATCGACTCGATACACTGACGCAGGTAAGGCTCTACCTTGTAGACGGGGACGATGACGGCAAGTTTCATTTATCTGGAGAGTATTTCGTGATAGAACTGTAGGTAGCCCTGCGCCATTCGTCGGTAGTCAAAGAGACGAGCACGAGCACGGAGAGCCTCAGCTTGAGAAGGCTCTCTATCATAAGCACTCAAGCCATCTATAAGGATCTTTGCTATTGCTTCGGGGCCTACCTCATCGAAGTAATAGGCGACATCGCCCCCCACCTCGGGAAGACTTGTAGCAGGACGCAGGAAGATAGGCTTCCCTAAAGCCATAGCCTCTACCACTGGCAAGCCAAACCCCTCTGCAATGGAGGGCTGTAGCAGTGCACGACAGTGCTGTAGCAAGGATGCCTTCTCTACATCACTCACAGCACAGAGGAGATGCACACGATCCTCCAATTGATATTGCTGGATCTCATACTGGATCTTGGAGAGATATTCAGACTTAGCCTCCGAATAGACTAAGACCAGATGTAACTCTTCGGGGAGATGGGAGAGCGCAGGGATGAGCAGATGCTGCTGCTTCTTCTCATGCAAGACCCCCAGCGCCAAGAGATAGGGAGCATTGGGGACGATAGGATCTCGAGTGATGCCTGAGGTCTGCCCTTCTTCGGGTAGGAAGATTCCATTATGCACAACTGCAATGGGGGTCTCCTCCGATATCTGGAAGAGGTCGCGATGCTGCTCCAAATCATGGCGCACAAATTCGGAGATACAGACGATCCCATGGGCACGATTCAGATTACTTGCCACCAGCTTCAAGAGCTTCTTTCGCTTCGACTCGGGGAGAGGCTCGGTGAGGAAATTCAAGTCATGAAGGGTGACGATGCACTTTGCTCCCCATAGCTGCGGGAAGTAGTGCTGACGTTGGTGCGTGATATGGACTAAGTCATAGCCCTTTGCCTGCACACTGAGCAGAGAGTGCAGAGGCGAGAAAGGCTTCCTATTATCTATAGGATAAGAGGTCGGAGCATAGTAGTGAAGGTCCAGTGATGGATCCCGAGCCTCCTGTAGTCCCCGAGCAAGGGCATGCCCATAGTACCCTAATCCCGAGTAGGGATAGCGGGTACGCTCCAAATCTATGAGGATACGAGGCTTCATCAACGAGCGGTATTAGAGTTGGCTAAATATCTCTTCCCATCGCGAACGAATCCGCTCTGGGCTATAGTTGAGGCAATGTGTCTGAGCTGCTTGGGAGAGGCGAATTCTCAACTCCACATCCTGACAGAGCCGTCGAAGCTGAGCTGCATAGGCGTCCAAGTCAAAGGGAGCGACAAGACATCCATAGGTACTATCCTTCCCGATAAGCTCACGGATACCAGCCGAGCTATCGAAAGCTATGGGTACAACTCCCGACGCTTGTGCTTCGCTCAGGACAAGTCCCCACCCTTCATAGGTCGAGGTCATCATCAGAATAGCACCCGATGCATATACGGCTGTCGCATCAGCGATATAGCCCTTGAGCGTGATGCGAGGGAGCTGCTTCTGCAGAATCATGCGGCGCAAGAACTTCTCTTCAGAGCCTTTCCCATAGATCTCTACCTCCCAGTCAGGCAGATCCTGACAGACCTTCTCCCAAATCTGGAGGACTCGATCTGGGCGCTTATCCGCATAGCTCAGACGGCCGACGAAGAGGATTTTCTTCGGTCGGTCCTTAGCTGGTATGGGCTGATGCTTGGGTAGGAAGGCCATATTCGGCATGACGGCAAAGCGCGAAGCTTCCTCGTCGTTAAGCCCCAAAGCCGATACAAACTCCTGCACATACTCGGGGGTCAGCGTAATAAAGCAGTCTACCTGCCGTACCAAATCTCGGTAGCGAGTACGGAGCTTCTCCGCAGAAGTTAGTGCCAGACGCAGACGACGCAGCGTCAGGCTATAGAGGTTCTTGTACCACGGATGATGTGCCTTGTAGCTGGCACGCTCACGTCGGTCTATGAGTTCCCACAGCGGAGAGCTATGGCACCAATAAATAATCTTAATCCCTACAGCCCGAATTAGGGGCAAGTAATCATTGTGCAGAGCGATAGGGATGATCAGCACCTTCACCTCTCTCTCCTTGAAGGTACGCACCAGGTAGAGGGCACTTTCCTTTGTCCAGAGGCGCATCCCTTGAGGGAGAAGGGAGAGATCAATCAGCGGATCATCGGGCAGAGCCCATTCTGTCTCGATATGGGTCTCCGCAAAGAAGTGCGTGTGAATACCCAGGTCGGAGAAAAGGCAGGCGGTCTGACGCGACACCTCCTCCGCTCCACCAAGGGCAAAGCGGCGATGTACGATCGCGACGTGTAGTCCTTTTATCTCCATCAGTAGCGGGTATTCTCAGCGAAGTAGCGGCGGGTATCTTGCTCGTAG
>ERZ773246.572-NODE-572-length-14689-cov-12.9319_pt1 | contig 14689 bp, 13 predicted proteins | sample MGYA00580519_ERZ773246 | MGnify/ENA primary metagenome ERZ773246 (study PRJEB29015, sample SAMEA2738153) | human oral metagenome | biome: human oral; feature: human-associated habitat; material: saliva | place: China | collected 2246 ...
GAGCGTTCGACTGAAAATCGAAAGGTCACCGGATCGACGCCGGTCGGAGCCACCACTAAAATCCTCGCATTGCGTAAGCTTTGCGGGGTTTTTTGGTTTCTGGGTGCTTTGCCGACGGCGTCGCTGCGACACGGCGGCGTCGTCGTCACTGAGGACTGGGACTTAAGGTACCCACTTTTGGGGACTCTGGGGTAGCTGTGACCGGTGGGTTTTATGTTGCAGCAGCTGGGTTTGTGGACTGCCTTACCTATACGGACGCGCGGGTAAAACCACAGCTTGCGCACAGCCTGCGCTACTAGTGTGGCTGCCATGTTAAATCAGGGGCACATACTCGCGGTGGCTACGCCTACGCCCACGCCATCGCCCACAGAATCTGCCGCAGCAGTCACCCTAGATACTTTCAGCCTGCTGTGGCGTACGGTGCTAGGCCTATCAATCGGCCTGGTGCTGGCTTTAGCTGTAGTTATTGCGGTGCATGTGGCCGGACGCCGCTCCCTGCTGTGGCACCACATCGGAGAGAAGGGGCGTAATTCTTTCTACGCTCTGTTTGCCATTGTTGGCGCGCTAATCGGCGCCCAACTGGCCATGGAGGGCACTTCCTCCCCGGCCTGGTATCGCTACGCTATTTTGTTGCTGGTAATCCTGTTTAAAGCGGCCCTGACCTGGGTGTGCGTAAGCTGGGTTAAAGCCATTTCGGCTACCGTGGTGGCCCATGCCGAATCGCGCAATGATCCCACCAATGTGCGCCGGGCCAATAAGATCACCACCCAGGCTCAGATTCTGCGGCGAGTAGCTGAAGTTATCGTCATCATTATTGGTGCAATCACCATCGTCATGACTTTCCCACAAGCACGCCTGGCTATGGGGTCGCTGCTTGCTAGTGCCGGTCTGGTTTCGGTGGTAGCCGGTTTGGCTGCACAATCAGTGCTGGGAAACCTGTTTGCAGGTGTGCAGCTGGCCATCACTGACGCTATCCGTGTGGATGACCAGGTGGTTATTAATGCCACTGACTCTGGCCGAATCGAAGAAATCACGTTCACCTATGTGGTGGTTTTGGCCGCTGACGGGCGCCGTATCTTGCTGCCCAGCAAATACTTCACAGAGAACCCCTTTACTAACTGGTCGCGTCGTGATGAACGGCAGACTGCACAAATCAATTTTGACCTGGATTGGCGTGCACCTATCGCCGCTATGCGGGCGCAGCTAGCTAAGTTTGTGGCCTCCTCATCCACCTGGGATGGGCGTGACGCAGCGCTATCAGTAATTGATGCCCAAAACTCTTTGATCCGGGTGCGCCTAACTGTTTCGGCAGCAAACAGTGTTGATGCCTTCAAACTGCAATGCCATGTGCGTGAAGAAATGGTGACTTGGCTGCAAAAAGAGGCCCCTTACGCCCTGCCGCGTCAGCGTGTGGAGGTGGAAAACGTTACCGTCATGCAAGATCCCACCCCTGAAAAGGTGGCTAAGCTAGCCCAGGAATTGGCGCAGCTATCGAGCGACACCAAGTCCCAGCCGGCAGTAACTAAAGCTGAGCAGGGCGATCCCATTGAGGAAGCCCGGGTGCAGGCGGCCGCAGTGCGCGCTAAGAAGATGCGGCGGCGTCGGATTTTGCGGCGTGGACTGTTGCCGGGCGTGCAAACCGGGTCGGAAGCAACTAACGCCCCTGAGCCGGCCACCATGGTGCTCTCCGACCCCACGCAGGTAGCTCAGATTTCTGCGGTTGGTGAGGCAAAGCGGCAGCTGCGCCCGGAGCAGGCACGCGGTGTGCTCAGCGCGGCTAGCCGTAGCGCTAAGGCCAAGGTAGAGGCCCTTCGCTCTGGTGCGGCTGAGGTGGGACGCTCTGGTGCGGCCCCCGACGCCGTAACTACTGGCTCAGCTGGGGCTGCCGGTACCGCTAAGGCCGCCCAGGTCCCTGGCGCCATCTCCACCCAGGCCCCCGACGCCGAGGCTGCCAAGGCACCCGACGCCGAGGCGGGAATAAATGAAGTGGATAAAACCGCTGTACTACCTGCCGTGTCGGATAAAACCAAGGATGAGTCATGAGTGGAAACCAGGAATTTGCGCAGCTGACTGACGCCCAGTGGCGTGAGCGCCTAAACCCGGCTGAATATGAGGTGCTGCGCAAGGCCGGCACTGAGATGCCTTTCACCGGTGAGCTGCTGAGCGAAAACCGTGAAGGTATCTACTCTTGCCGCGCCTGCGGGGCGCAGCTGTTTAAATCCACCACCAAGTTCGAATCAGGCTGTGGTTGGCCCTCCTTCTACGACCCCAAGCAAACCGATGCGGTGACGCTGCACTCAGATTACAAGCTGGGTTATGAACGTACCGAGGTGCGTTGCGCTAACTGCGGCTCCCACCTGGGCCACGTTTTCGACGACGCCCCCGCCACCCCCACCGGTCAGCGTTACTGCATGAACTCGGTGGCGCTAAGTTTCGCAACTAACGAACCTAAAGAGTGATCACAAAACTACGCCTGGCCAGCGCAAACCTCCAGTACGGGCGGGCCAATGACACTGCCACGCTAGCCGAGGTGGCTTCTGGTCAGCCCTACAGCCCTCAAGTTGCTCACCAGCTTTACAGTCAGGTGGCCCAGCAGCTGCGTGAGCTGAACGCTGACGTGGTTTTGCTGCAGGAAGTGGATTTGCGCCAAAACCGCTCAGGCCGGGTGGATTTGGCGGGTTTGCTAGCTGAGCAGGCCGGTTACCCGCATTGGCGTTTTGCCGCCACCTACGCTGGGGGAGTAGACCGCCTGCGTCACCGCCCACGCCGCAGCCAGGTGCGCACCTTTGGTGACGACCCGCTGCGAGTGTTGGAGCCACTGGCCCCTCTGCGCGGTTTTGGTAACGCCATTTTGTCGCGCCTACCGGTGCAAACTTGGCGTGTGGAGCGGTTGGGGCGGGGTGTGCCCACGATTGTGCGACGCGAGGGTGGCAAGCTGCCCTATGCGCTGTTTACCGCTTCAACGCGCCTGATGCTGGCGGCTACTTTGGTCGACGGCGTCGGGCAGGTGCCGCTTAACGTGGCTAGCGTGCACCTGGCCACCCACCCCACCACCGCCCGGCGCCAGCTGGCCCACGCCTGGTGGAAGCTGGCTGGTTTGCCCGGGGCCCATATTTTGGGTGGGGATATGAACATGGACGACGTCGCCCTGGCCCGTATTGGGGTAGGCCGTCAGCTTGGGCAGGGGGTTACTTTCCCTTCGGCTGCCCCAAGCCGGCGCATTGACCATTTCCTTACCGATGCCCTGCCGCCTCTGGGCGCGGCCGGCCAACCAGCTGCCGCAGTTCAAGGCCAGCCAGTCGCCGTAGCGCCAGGCGCGTCAGGACAAGCTGCGCTAGCCCAAGGCGTGTCAGCTGCGCCAAGCCAAGGCATACCAGCGTCGGGCGCACCAGCCGGCGGGCCGAGCGCGCAAGTGGTCGATTCGGGTACGTTTAAACTAGCTATCTCTGATCATCTAGTTACCTGGGTGGATCTGGAATTCTAAGGAGCCCCAATGCCTAAAGCCCCCCGCCTAACCGCTAAGCAAGCTTCGCTACTGCGCGCTGACCTGGCCCAATCAGGTTGGGGAGTGGAAAGCGTGGAGGCTTTACTAGGGCCTGTAGCTGCCGCTGCTTTGCAACGTGAGCTGCGGGCCCCAGCTTTGCGGGTGGTGCGCCGCGCCCTGGCTGCCGGGGCTGGGGCCACCGGGGCTAGTGCTGCTAGCACCAGCTCAGACAAGCCCACCCCGGCTACTGGCGCAGATAGCACCAGCTCAGCTGCCAACGCATCCCAAGCCAGAGACGTCGCGGACTACAAGGTGGCGGTACTGACCGCGCTGTTCATGCTAGGCGAGCCAGTCAGCGCCGTCGCCCTCGAAACCGCTCTGCCGCGCACCGGCGTGGCCGGGGCCCTCTCTATTGGCCTGGTGGTGCCCACGCAAACCGCCAGCAGCGAGCAGCACTACGCCCCCGCCGTCGACCTGCGCCCCCACGAAGCTGAAGACGCCCACGGATCCGTGCGCTGGTGGGTAGCCAGTGACCTGGGTGAACTCGTCACCGGCCAAGCCCTTGCCCCCGATCATGTGTTGGGAATTGGCCGCGCCGGGCTGACCCTGGCCGCCCTAACCCCACGCAAACCGGTAGAAACCGCCCTAGACCTGGGGGTAGGCTGCGGCATCCAAACCCTCTACCTGCTGCGCCACGTGCGCCAGGTAGTGGCCACCGACATTTCCACGCGCGCCCTGGAGTTTACCGCCTTCAACGTGGCCCTGGCCGGGGTGGATAGCACCCGCGTGCAGCTACGCCAAGGCAACCTGCTAGAACCTGTGGCCGGCCAACGCTTTGACCTGATCGTCTCCAACCCGCCCTTTGTGATCACCCCACCCAGCGTGCGTCAGGCCGGATTGCCGCTAATGGAGTACCGCGAAGCCGGTGGGCCCATCCTGCCTGCCCTGGTGCGTGGCCTGGAGGATCACCTAAACCCCGACGGTGTGGCCGTGATGCTCGGCAACTGGGAACATCGCGAAGGCACCAGCTGGCGCACCAGCGTAAACCAGTGGATCGGCAAGAGCCTAGATGCCTGGATTATTCAGCGCGAAGTGCAAGACCCGGTGGAGTATGCCGCCATGTGGCTGCGCGACGGCGGACTCACCCCTGAACGCAGTGGCGTCGCTTTCGAAAACGCCCTGGCTGCCTGGCAAGAAGACTTCGACTCACGCCAGGTAAGCGGCGTGGGTATGGGCTACCTGGTGTTCCACGCTCCCCGAGCCGCCGTCGAGCCCTGGAGAGTCCTGGAAGAAGTCCCCACCAGCGGCCAAGGAGCGCTAGGCGAACACGTAGCCCAAGTGATTGCCGCCCACGAAACCCTACGCGGCCTAGATGACGCGCAAGTAGCCGCACTTAAGCTACGCACGGCGTCGGGCCTAAGCAAAGAAGAAGCCCTCACCCCCACACCCGTGCCCACCGCGCCAGTGATACGCCAAGCCGAAGGGTTCGGACGCGTAATAGCGGTAGGGATGCCCGAGGTGGCCCTACTGAGCGCCTCAGATGAGGGACTGCTCACTGTTGCCCAAATCGCTGCCGCCGTGGCCTCACTAACCAGTGAAGACCCAGCTGCAGTCCTGGCCGACATGGTGGCTGCCACCAGGACTTTTGCTCACACGGGGATGGTTACTATCGTCTAAAAGCAGCGCAGCGCAAAAATTACCCCCGCCAGGCGCGGCTTAAGCCTGTGCGCAAATTTGCCACAAACGGACTTAGCTAATAGCGTCTTTAGGGTCACAATTAGTTGTTTATCGTTTCGTTACCTGTAAGGTCTGAGGTTATGTCAAAACTTGCTCGCCGCATAGCCTGCGTCTACGCCCTACTCTTCACCATACTGGTGTGGGGGTCGTGGGCGTTGCTGGTAAACACGCGTGAAGGGCAGTTTATCGACGACGCCGCCTTCAAAGGCTCCTACTGGGGTGCGGCCAGGATTGATGACCAGGCCCGCGCACTACTAAACGCAGTATCCGTGCCGCTAATCGTGGTGGCCATAATCGCCACCCTAGCCATTGCCCTGCTCAGGCGCCGCCTCCGCGCCGCTCTGTGGGCCACCGCCGTCGTAGTAGGCACCAACGTAACCATCCAGGCACTTAAACACTTCGTCTTCACCCGCCCAGACTGGGGCTACAGCCAGCGCGTCGACGCCGCCAACACCCTACCCTCAGGACACACCGGCGTGGCCGCCTCCATTGCCGTAGCCCTACTGCTAGTAGTGCCGCCCGCTTGGCGTGTGATTGCCGCCTGGGTGGGGGCCGGTTTCACCTTCTTCATGGGCTGGTCCACCCTGGTGTGCCAATGGCACCGCCCCTCAGACATCATTGCCGCCGCCGCAGTGGCCTTCACCTGGGGTTTTGTGGCGCTCGCGGCTGGGGCTTGGGGGACGGATGAGTATCGCGGCCTGCCGGGCTCAAAACTGGCGCGCTACCTGCTTTCGCTGGGTGGCTACCTGAGTTTGGCGTTGGTGGTGATGTTGGCCTCTGCTGCTTACCGTAATTTCTATCTGTTTGGCTCCCTGCAGTTCACGGCCTACCTGGTAGGAGTGGGCGGTTTTGGGGCAGTCAGTGCCCTGGGCATGTCGCGCCTGGTTAAACTGGGCTTAAAGTAAATTACATAAAATCTAGGCTACGCTGATATATAGGTGTGTCGGCGCGAGCCTGCGCGCCCTTGCCTCGCTAACCTAGTTCAACGGCGGCAAGAGAACCGGGATGTAGGAGGAAAGTCGTGTCACGCAAGCTCGTGATTGTCGAGTCCCCGAACAAAATTAAGTCAATTTCAAACTATTTAGGCGCGGACTACGACGTCCAGGCCTCCATTGGTCATATCCGTGACTTGCCTCAGCCTTCTGAGCTGCCGGCCAATATGAAGAAGGGCCCCTTCGGGAAGTTTGCCGTGGACGTGGAGGGTAACTTCACCCCCTACTACGTGGTTAACCCGGATAAGAAAAAGGTGGTGGCTGAGCTTAAGCGCCACCTGAAAGAAGCTGATGAGCTTTACCTGGCCACTGATGATGACCGCGAGGGTGAAGCTATCGCTTGGCACCTAAAAGAGGTGCTTAAGCCTAAGGTTCCTGTACGCCGCATGACTTTCACGGAAATTACCCGTGAAGCTATCACCCGCGCCCTGGATAACACCCGCGAAATCGATATTCACCGGGTAGATGCCCAAGAGACCCGCCGTATCTTGGACCGCCTGGTGGGTTACGAAATTTCCCCGGTGTTGTGGCGCAAGATCCGTCAGGGGCTTTCTGCTGGCCGCGTGCAGTCTGTAGCCACTCGCCTGGTGGTAGAGCGTGAACGTGAACGTATGGCTTTCATTCCCGCCAGCTACTGGGGTGTGGAGGCTACTTTTGCCGCCGACGACAGTGAGTTTGCTACCCGGCTGGTCTCCCTAGATGGGCGCCGGGTGGCTACTGGTCGCGATTTTGCCGACGACGCCGCACTAACTTCACAGGCTCAGGCCACCAAGGTGGTGCACCTGCATGAGGCTGACGCGCAGGCCGTGGCGCAGGCTATTGAGCAGTCCCAAGCCCAGGTGGGCAAGGTGGAAACCCGCCCTTACACGCGCCGTCCAGCTCCGCCGTTTACTACCTCCACCTTGCAGCAGGAGGCCTCACGTAAACTGCGCCTGAACTCGCGCGACACTATGCGTGTAGCCCAGGGCCTGTACGAGTCCGGGTACATCACCTATATGCGTACCGACTCCACCGCGCTTTCTAGCCAGGCTGTGGCCGCCGCCCGCACCCAGATCGGTGAGCTTTACGGTAGCCAGTATGTGGCCGAAAAGCCGCGTGTTTACGCCACCAAAAACAAGGGCGCCCAGGAAGCACACGAAGCTATCCGCCCTGCTGGTGACCACTTCCGCACCCCCAGTGAGGTTAAAGACTCGCTGCAGCCGGTGCAGTTCAAGCTGTATGAGCTGATTTGGAAGCGCACGGTAGCCTCGCAGATGGCTAACGCCACTGGCTCTACCGCTGTGATCCATGTGCAGGCCCCTCTAAACGGGGACGCGAGCTTTAAGCAGGCTGAACTGACGGCGTCGGGAACAGTAATTACCTTTAAGGGATTCCTAGCCGCCTATGAGGAAGGCCGCGACGCTGACCGCTATGAGGGTGACGCTAAAGATGTGCGTCTGCCGGAAGTAAGCACTGGTCAGGAGCTGGAAACCCGCCAGGTGCAGGCCTCTGGGCACGAAACCACCCCGCCGCCGCGCTACACCGAAGCTTCACTGGTTAAGGCCCTGGAAGAGCGCGAAATTGGCCGTCCCTCCACCTATGCCTCGATCATGAGCGTAATTAGCGATCGTGGCTATGTGGATCACCGGGGCCAGGCGTTGGTGCCCACGTGGCTGGCTTTCGCCGTCACCCGTCTGCTGGAAGAAAACTTCGCGCAGATGGTGGATTATGACTTCACCGCCTCCATGGAGGCTGACCTGGACCGTATTGCGCTGGGTGAAGAAGAGCGCGTGGCTTGGCTGCGTCGCTTCTACAACGGCGATATAGCCGCTGACCCGCAAGCCAATATTCACGGCGCGGGCCTAAAAACTTTGGTGGATAACCTGGGTGAAATTGATGCCCGGGCGGTTAACTCCATGGAAATTGGTGACGGTATCACCCTGCGTGTGGGCCGCTACGGCCCCTACCTGGAGGATGCTGAAGGTAAGCGGGCTAATGTGCCCGCAGACCTGGCCCCTGACGAGCTCAGCGTAGCTAAGGCCCACGAGCTGTTTGCGGTAGCCGCTGAAGATGGCCGTGAGCTGGGTGTTGACCCCGAAACTGGGCACATGATTGTGGCCAAGAGTGGGCGTTTTGGGCCTTACGTTTCCGAGGTTTTGCCAGAGCCGGAACCGGAGGCAGAAACTGAGGGTAAAAAGCGCACCCGTAAGGCTGCTAAGCCTAAGCCCCGCACCGCCAGCCTGTTTAAAGACATGAGCCTGTCCAGTGTCACTCTCGACGACGCCCTTAAGCTACTGAGCTTGCCGCGCGTGGTGGGCACGGATGCTGAAGGCGTAGAAATCACCGCCCAAAACGGTCGCTACGGCCCCTATCTAACCAAGGGCAAGGAGTCTCGTTCGCTAGAAACCGAGGCGGAGCTGTTCACGGTGACCCTAGAGCAGGCGCTGGAGCTGTTTAGCCAGCCCAAGCGTAGGCGCGGCGCGGCTGCCCCCAAGGGCCCGCTGCGTGAACTGGGCACTGACCCTAACTCTGGGCTACCGGTGGTTATTAAGGACGGGCGTTTTGGCCCCTACTTCACCGACGGTAAAACCAATGTGACCCTGCGGCGCGACGACGACCCAGCTACCGTAGCCCCTGAGCTGGCCTATGAGCGTTTGGCTGAAAAGCGCGCTAAGGGCCCGGCTAAGAAGACTGCCGCTAAGAAGACCACCACCAAAAAGACGGCAACTAAGACCACAGCTAAAAAGGCCACCACTAAGAAGGCAACTAAGACCGCCACTAAGGCCAGCGCCGCCAAGACCACCAAGGCCGCTGGCAGCAAAACCTCGACGGCTAAGGCCGCTGAGGCTAGCGAGGCCTAAATGGGGCGCGGAGTTTTCATCAGCTTTGAAGGCGGCGATGGGGTTGGTAAAACCACCCAGGTAGAGCTGCTTACCAACTGGCTTGAAGACCAGGGGTTAAGCGTGCGTCGCACCCGTGAGCCGGGCGCCACCGCCCTGGGTGCCCAGCTGCGCTCCCTGCTGCTGGGGACGGCGTCGGAAAATGCACAGCGGACGCAAATAACCGCTAAAGCTGAGGCACTACTGTTCGCAGCCGACCGCGCCCAGCACGTAAATGAGCTGATAAACCCGGCTTTAGCGGCTGGTCAGGTGGTGGTAACGGACCGTTACATTGACTCATCTGTGGCCTATCAGGGTGCCGCCAGGTGCCTGGGAGCCAAGGATGTACGTGACCTGTCCATGTGGGCTACTGACAACCTGCTGCCAGACCTGACTATGCTGCTAGACGCGGATCCGCAGCTTGCTGCCAAGCGCGTACGCACCCGTAGTGGCAAGAGCGACGCGATTGAAGCTGAAGGCCTGCAATTTCAGTATCGCCTGCGCGAACAGTTCCATCGCCTGGCCGAGCAAGAATCAGAACGCATAAAAATCATTGATGCCAGCGTCGAAATTGAGCAGATAGCTGCCCAGGTGCGCGCGTTGGTTAGCGAACTGCTGAAAGAACGCGGAATTATTGACGCATGAGCGTATGGGACGAGCTGGTCGGGCAAGCACAGGTGGTGGCCACATTCCAGGCCGCCGCCACGGGGGCACGCCCGCAAGTGCCCACAGCCGCCATGTCTCACGCCTGGCTAGTTACCGGCCCACCTGGATCTGGTAGATCCACCGCCGCACTAGCCTTTGCTGCCGCCCTTGAATGTACTGGTGCTGAGCCTGGCTGCGGCCAGTGTGAGGGCTGTCGCCAAACCCTGGCCGGCACTCACCCAGATGTGGTGCGTCTAGCCACCGACCGCATGATTATCACCATCGATGAGGTTAAAAGCCTGATCGAGCAGGCCGGGCGGATGCCTTGGCAGGGGCGCTGGCGGGTGATCTTGGTTGAAGACGCTGACCGTATGGATGAGCGCACCACAAACGTGCTGCTTAAAAGTATTGAGGAGCCGCCGCCCTATACGGTGTGGTTGCTGTGTACGCCCTCCAGTGAGGACGTTTTACCCACCATTCGCTCGCGCTGTCGCCTGGTGCGGCTGTGTGTGCCCAGCGCGCAGGCGGTGGCTGATCTTTTAGTTAAGCGCGACGGCGCCGAGCCTCAGCTGGCTTTGCGGGCTGCTAGGGCCAGCCAGTCCCATATCGGTTTGGCCCGGCATCTGGCCAAAGATGAGGGGGCCTGGGAGCGGCGGCGCGCGCTTATGTCCGCGCCGATCTCGCTGCGCAGCGTGGGTGACGCTGTTTTTGCGGCAGCTGACCTGCTAGAACAGGCCGAAAAAGAAGCTGAATCTGCCTCCACAGCCCGCGACGCCCAAGAAAAAGCGGCCCTGATCCGCACCCTTGGCTTAGAGGGGGAGAGCCGTATTCCTCCGGCTATGCGCGGCCAGATCAAAGCCCTGGAAGACAACCAGAAACGTCGCGCTAAACGCGCTGTAACTGACGTGTTAGACCGGGCCATGGTGGATCTGTTGTCTTTCTATCGCGACGTGCTTTCACGTCAACTGGGCAGCCAGTTAGACAGTGTCAACCTTGATCTGGAACAAGAGATTGCCCAGGTGGCAGCTAACTCCACGGCTGAGCAGACACTGGCTAGGGTGGCTGCTGTAGAGCAGTGCCGCGCCCGCCTAAAAACCTATGTTTCGCCGCTGCTAGCCCTGGAATCATTGATGGTGCAGCTGCGCCCGCAGGCCTGAGTGGGCGGCGTCGTCGCTACCGGGGTTGCTCGGCGCAAAAGCAACTTAACGGATGTGCAGGTGGCGGCGTCGGCACTAAATAAGTAGAACAAATGTGACCTAAATTAACCTTGCTGCGCTATAGTGGAGAAACTTCCGCTGCAGGTGCCGTGGCCTGTGGCAACTCGTAAGCAAGGAGGTTTACGTATGGGCGCACTGACGCGATTTTTTGAGCTGCGCACCGGAACTACCAAACTAACTTTGGAGCAGCAAAAGAAAGCTTGGCTAGGGGAATTTTTAAAGACTTATGCCGTGCTCATTGTGGTTTACGGCGGTTTCTACCTGCTGCGCACTAACTTCAAGGCCGCCCAGCCGCTGCTGAAAGAACAAGCCGGGCTGAGCACTGCCGAGCTGGGCACGATCGGTTTCGCATTCTCGCTCACCTACGGCTTTGGCGGCCTGATCCTGGGCTTCCTGTGCGATGGACGAAACACTAAACGCATCCTGGGCTTCCTGCTGGTCAGTGCCGGCGTGGTGAGCGTGCTGGTAGGTGGGGTGCTGCTGAGCGTGAACCACCCGATGGGCATCATGGTGCTGCTGTGGAGCCTAAACGGTTTAGCGCAGGCGCCGGGTGGGCCTTGCTGTAACTCCACCATGAACCGGTGGACTCCACGTAAATACCGTGGGCGCTTTATCGGCTGGTGGAACGCCTCGCACAACATTGGTGCCATGATCGCCGGTGCGCTGGCCCTGTGGGGTGCCAACACCTTCTTTGGTGGCGGCGTGGCCGGCATGTTTATTGTGCCCGCACTGATCTGTATCCCCATTGGTTTGTGGGGCATGTGGTTTGGCAAAGATGAGCCCGGCGAGCTGGGTTGGGACAAACCTGAGGCTATTTTTGGTGAGCCTGAATCCAAGGTAGACACTGTCACCACCTCCATGTCTAAGGGCGCGATTGTGTGGAACTATGTGGTTAAGAACCCGGCTATCTGGTTCCTATGCATTGCAAACGTGGCGGCTTACTCGGTGCGTATCGGTATTGATAACTGGAACGTGCTTTACACCTCTGAGGCGCTGCACTTTAGCAAGCAGTGGGCGGTTAACTCTACGGTTGGCCTGGAGCTGGGCGGTTTGGCTGGTTCGCTACTGTGGGGTTACTTCTCTGACCGTTTGGGTGGTAGGCGCGCGCTTACTGCCGCAATTGGTTTGGCCCTGGTGATTATCCCGATTCTCACCTACTCCCAGGCCACTACGCCGACGGCGGTCTACGTGTCTTTGTTCTTTATCGGTTTCTTGATCTTTGGGCCGGTAACTCTGATTGGTATTTGCGTGATTGGGTTTGCGCCTAAGACTGCCACGGTGGTGGTTAACGCTGTGCCGCGCGCTTTTGGTTACATCTTTGGTGACTCCATGGCCAAGGTGATGCTGGGCTATATCGCTGACCCTGAGAAGGATGGGCTTAACATTTTGGGCTACAACCTGCACGGTTGGGGTTCTACCTTTACGGTGCTGATTATTTCAGCGGCGGTTGGTTTGGCCTGCTTGCTGCTGGTGGCGCTATTTGAGGAGCGCATGATCCGTGCCGACCGGGCTTTTGCTGGCGCTGACGGCAAAGACGGTGAAGACGCCCAAGGCGAGAAAGAAGGCTAGAAATGGCGGCTAATAAAGCGGCTGAAGCCAAAGTGGATGAGTCAGGCGAGGCTAAAGCTGCGCTGAGCAAGGCTGGCGAGGCTAAGGATCTAGCTTTAGAGGATTTGCTGGAGCTAGTCTGCGACTTGCTGGCTGGGGTGCGCCAGACTGTCCTAGATCCCGGTTTTGAGCTGGATGTTGAAACCAAATCTAACCGCAATGACCTGGTTACGGCGGTGGATAAGCGCATTGAGGCCTACATCAGTGAGGAGCTGGTGGCGGCCACGGGCTACCCGCTACTGGGGGAGGAAGGCCATTCTGTCAGCTCATTTGCGGGGCGGGTGTGGGTGCTTGACCCCATTGATGGCACCATGAACTATGTAACCACTCACCGCGACTACGCCATTTCTTTGGCCCTGTGTGAGGATGGGCGCCCGGTGCTGGGGGTAGTGGTCGACGTCGTCGCTGGGCTCACCTATACGGCTATCGCTGGGCAGGGGGCTTACTGTGATGGGCAGCCACTGGCGCGGGTCAATGAGACGCGTGGGCGGCGTGAGGTTGTGATCATCACCGACATTAAGGAAATCGTGGCTTTGCCGCGATTGACGCGCTGCCTGGTGGAATCACGCGGACACCGCCGCTACGGCTCGGCGGCGCTTGAATGTGTGGAGGTGGCCGCTAGCAGGGCTGGCGCCTTTGTGCACATGTGGGTATCTCCCTGGGACATCGCTGCGGCATACCTGATCTGTGTAGAAAGCGGCGTGACATTTACTCGCCTGGACGGCACGCCTTTGGACGTGCGCTACCCTGGTAGCGTGCTGGTGGGTTGGCCACAGGCCCACACTGAGCTACTCTCGGCGCTAATGCGCCAAGTGGAATGAGCTTTGCGCGATAGACTAGCCGCCAGGGCACCCAAAGCAGGGTGCCCTGGCGGCAGTTGCAATCAAATGTAACCAATCACTTGCGAGTGCCTTGAGTGGACGGAGTGGTAGCTGATGGAACAGGAAATACCTGATAAGCAGCCTGGAGAGGCCTTAAGGGAAATGCTGGCTAGGTCGCAGCAGATAAGCGGACAAGTGCCTCCAGTTATGCAGCAACCAATGCCCTTTGTGCCGCCGCCGAAAAGAGTGCTTTCTGCTAAGGGTAAGCGTAAGCGGCTGATTTTCTTTATGTTGGCGCTTTGTTTTGCTATTCCGGCAGTAGGTCTGATCTTCAGTCCATTTATTTCAGCCTATATTATTGCGGGCGTGCCGGGAGATCATGGTGATGGCGGAGATGCCTTAGCTTGGATGCCTATTGGGGCATTCATGAGTTTTGTACCAATAGGGGTTGTTGTATCTGGTATTTCGGTAACTATGATGTATCTGGCTGCCAGAGTTAAAGAGTGATCTAGTTTCGAGTATGTACTGGTATTAAAGAGGTCTAATAAATGTGTGAGAGTCAGTCAGAAAAGGCGTTTAATGAAAAGCTGGCTAGGTCGCAGCATGTAAGCGGACAAGTGCCTCCAGTTGTGTTATCGCAGGAAATAGGGCTCTCTTCTGAAAGTGAGCTTAGCTGGCAGGATAAGATTGCTCGTAAACGAAAGCGACAGATTTTACATATAGTTGCGCTGCGTAGCGCGCTGGTTGGATTTGTTTTAGCAATGAGCCTATTTGTTGCTAGCGGTCTTGCTGCTGTTCCAGGGGCTCATGTCGATGATGTTGACAGCTTTAGCTGGTTTTGTCTCGGCCTTTTAGTTTTGTACGTCCCTATAGGTTTTGTGCTCTTGGCGGGGGGTTTAATAGTAGCTATAGCGACGTTGCGTTAGCTGTGTCAACTCGCAGTATGTGCTGTATGCGCTGATGCAATACTGGCGGTGCACTAAAGGAGGTGCGGCAAATGGCCGATAAGAAACAGAACAGTTTAGCTTTTTGGATAAGGTGCGTTGATGCTCTTGGGGTTCTAATATTAGTTAGTCCCTGGGTGGCTATGGCGTATATAACCTCGTTTTTTGGAATTTATGGGGATGGTGGGGCTTCTGTAGATCCTACGAGATATATAGCTTCATTGATTAATTTTCCGCTGCTAGGCTTTATTGTTACACAGATAGTGGTAGTTATTATGAAAGTGGTTGCTGTCTATAAAGAGTAAGTGTCACTAAACGGTGAATATCCGGGTTATAGGACAAAACGTGTTGGTTGAGGGGTTAGTCCCAGGTGTTGTGGTAGG
>ERZ773246.575-NODE-575-length-14671-cov-45.3636_pt1 | contig 14671 bp, 16 predicted proteins | sample MGYA00580519_ERZ773246 | MGnify/ENA primary metagenome ERZ773246 (study PRJEB29015, sample SAMEA2738153) | human oral metagenome | biome: human oral; feature: human-associated habitat; material: saliva | place: China | collected 2246 ...
TCTTTGTAAAGAGTTATCAAATGGAAAGAGGAAAGCAGATCTTTATCTTTTAAAAATCTTGCTGGAGAAGGAAAAAATTTCGCGTTCTGATTTTGAAAAATTCCTAAAAGAAGAAAAGCTAGAAGCCTCTAATGAGTTGTTGAAGTCTATTGAGAATTTCTTGACCTATAGCTTTTTTGTTAAAAGAGATCAGGAAAAGTATGGTGTATCAGCTTTGGTTATCAAGAATACTATTTATCAACTGTCACCATATTTTGCTCAATTTCTGACAGAGGAGTATAAAGATTTTATATTAGATATCATTCAGACGGGTCTTTACCGTTCTGAAAAGTATCCACAGAATCCTTTGACGATTGGGGAGAAGTATTCTCGTAAAGACGCTGTGAGACTACTCAATTGGGATAAGGATGAAAGCTCTACTGTTTATGGTTATAAGGTTAAACATGGAACTTGTCCGATTTTTGTCACTTATCACAAAGAGGATGATATCACTGAAACAACTCAGTATCAAGATGGTTTTTTATCAAACAAAGTCTTTCACTGGTATTCTAGGAGCAACAGGAGTTTTAAGTCAAAAGAAGTAGCTGAGATTATGCAGTCTAATGACACTGGATTGACTCTTCACCTGTTTATAAAAAAAGAAGATGGTGAAGGAAGTGATTTCTATTATCTTGGACCGGTTCATTATATTGAGAATAGTGCTCTTGAAACTATAATGCCAGATGGTAAAACTCCTGTAGTGACTATGAATTTTGAACTGATCAATGAAGTTCCTACAACACTGTATGATTATTTAACAAAAAAATAAGAGGGATACCTCTTATTTTTTTGTTAATAATTCTACAGCTGGGCGATCGACTGGAGCCCAGTTAATGGTTTTTAATTCATGTGGAGCTAGCCAAGCGGAATTTTGGTGTTCTAATAACTCTAGATTTCCTGAGACAAGCTTGGCGTGATAGGTTTTCATTACGACAGTTCCAAAGTCATAGTCGTAGGAGGCTTCGTTGATATAGGAGATAATTTCAATTTCAGAATTCAGTTCTTCCCTAATTTCACGAATGAGTGCTTGTTCAGGGGATTCTCCTGCCTCTAATTTTCCACCAGGGAATTCCCAAAAACCTCCCAAGCTTTTTCCTTCAGGTCTCTGAGCACAAAAGATTTTTCCGTCTTTTTCAATGGCAGCTGCAACAACGTGAATAATTTTTTTTGACATGATTTTCCTCCTCCTTCATTGTATCAGAAATAGGTTGGAAGAAGCAATTAAAGAATAAAGTCAAATTCAAAAACGGTGAAATTGGCATTGACTTCATCTGGATCGATGTGGACAATCCTCCTGCAGACGCGATTGGTCGGGTTGCGAAATCCTCTTCATCAACATGATAAAAGAACCTCCTAGTTTTTCTAGGAGGTTGCTTTGTATTCTGTGGTGGGACTGTGGCCTAGGTAGGTATAAATCCGTGTCAGTGGGGATTGGGGATGGGTGGAGACGCGAAAGTGAAAGTAGTGGTCACGATGGTCGCGACTCTGAGTGTGGTGGAGTCTGAAATAGTTGCGCTGGCCTGTTGACATGGATCTCAGCAGGTCATCTTCTAAAAAGACTAAGGGGGTCGCAGTCGTTGCCAAGCAGTAAAAATCGTGCTCGAACTGCTGGTAATTGTCTGAAAAATAATCGAATTGGAGTTCGTGTTTATTCAGGGCTGGTTTCATAGCTAGAATCTCCTGGTTCAATAGAAAAAATAGTCGAAAGAAGGAGAGAGTGATAGTGCTGGCCATTTTTAATGAGGACTTCAGAGGAGCTTAAGGTATAGACCTGACCGTAGTAGACGGCGACTTGATTGTCCTGGAGGGTAGAGAGGGAGAGGGGAGTCTCTTGCTGATAAGCCTGCTCGAGGAGGTGACGGATTTCTTGGTTTGAGAGGAGGCGAAGCTCTTCCAGGGAGAGGTGGTTTGTTTGTAAGGCCGTCGAATGCTCAGAGAGGAAGAAGCCGGCCCACTTGGCCATACCCCGGTCTTGGAAGTCGCGTGCCGACTGATAGGGGAGATAAGAACGATCAATCATGCTAAGCCATCTAAACCTCCTGCAGAGTGGCCTCCGGTCAGCTTGCTTCGAGCCAGAGCGCGCGAATTTTCTAATAGGGCAGATCCCTTCTGTAGAGAAGCAAAGCCAAATCGGTCACGGATGTGGTCAATGGTCTCTTGGAGGGCCTCTTCTTTTTGGGTTTGTCCAGGGTCATCAAATAGGGAGATCAGCTGGAAACTCTCCTCTACGAGCTTTCCATAAAAGACTCCGATCTGCCGGATGGCTCCTCCCTGGTAGTGGGAACGAAAGAGTTGGATGACCTCCTTGGTTAATTGAGTGGTAGAGTTGGTCGGTTCAATCTTTCGCTGGCAGTGGATGGAGGGGAGCTGTTCCTGTTTGGAGTAGCTGGCGTGGATGGAGACCAATTGGGTCTTTTTCTTTTCCCGACGCAAGCGGATAGCGACCTGCTCAGCCATCTCCCGAAAGACCAATTCAATATCGCTTTGGCGGTGGTAGTCATGGGGAAGGATTTGCGAATTTCCTAGACCGTGAGACTTTGGCCGATAGGGGCGATGGACATTGCTTTCATCGATCCCATGGGCATGAAACCAGAGCTGGACGCCCATGACTCCAAATTCTTTTTTGAGCTGGTCTGGATTGGCCTGGGCCAGCTCATAGATGGAGTGAATGCCTAGTTTGTTCAGGCGCTTTTCTGTTCGATGGCCAACCCCCCAGAAATCGGTCAGTTTTTTTATCTGCCAGACACGACTGGAGACGTCTTCGTAAGACCAGTTAGCCCGCATGGTTTTCTGGTGCTTGGCTTCGTTGTCCAGAGCCAGTTTGGCCAGGAGCGGATTGGCATTGCTCATCCCGACAGTAGCATAGATCCCAGTTTGCTGCCAAATGCGCTTTTGGATCCGAGCAGAAAGGAGATCTAGCTTGGAGCGTCGGTCTAGCTGAGGATCAGGAATAAAGTAGTTGAGAGAGCTGGTCAAATCGATAAATCCCTCATCGATGGAATAGGGGTAGATATCATCTGGAGCAGCAAATTCTTGAAAGACTTGCTGGATTTCCATGTTGACCTGGATATAGGCATTCATGCGAGGAGGCACGATAAAGGTACGCTTGGCCCAACTTTCGATATAGTGGACAAAGGATGGATCTGTAGGGAGGCCTTGCTTACGGGCCAAGTAGTAATTGAATTTCCTAGTCTTGAGATCAAAGGGCAGATCGTAGCTACGCCCGACATTTTTCTTTCCAAAGACTTGCTTAAAAACGGGGGAACTAGCTAAGATGAGGCCAGCAGAATTATCGCTCCGACTCATGACACAAAGAGACGTCGTCAAGGGATTGAGGCCGAGGCGGACACACTCACAACTGGCATAGAAACTTTTCATATCCACAAAAGCAATATCAGACCTTGGCTCACGTGAATAATCAAAAAGCATGTCTAGACCTCCAGAGGGAGGAAGTGGCCGACCACGATACCGACAATTTTTGGTTCATCTTCGTAGGGAGCAAAGAGGTCATCATAGGCGGGATTGATGGACTCTAGGCGGAGGCCCTCCTCTTCCCGATAGACTTTTTTGATATAGGTCTTCCCGTTCCACATGAGGGCGTAGACCGCTCCATCATAGTCAAATCCAGTCTGTTTCATCAAGGCAACGGAACCGTTTGGATAGCTTGGTTCCATAGAATCTCCAGATACCCAAGAGGCAAAGTCGTGTTGGATCTCTTGGTCGAAATAAACGGTCTCGTAGTCGGTCTCATTGTCATAAAAGATATGACCATGTCCGGCTGCCAAGTCGATAGAGAGGACACGGTAAGGGACCAAAGAGACCACCTTTTCTTGCTCTGCTAAGAGTTGGCTAGCCAAGAGATCGACCTTTTTCTGATGGGGTGGGGTTAATAAAGGGTAGGTGAAAAGCGCTGAGCTCTTGTCGACAAAGTAGTCCTCTTTAACGGAGAGGCGCTTGGCCAACCTCCTGAGATTTTTATCGTGTGGCTCTGCTAAGCCATTCTCCCAACTAGAGTAGGTCTTGCGACTAATCTCTAAGGATTCGTAGACCTGGGCTTGGGTTAGGCCGAGCTCCAGTCGCCGGTCTTTTAATTTTTTTGCATCAAACATCTGCATTCTCCTATGTAACGTTTTAAAAGTTACGTATAGTATAGCAAAAATAAATTCGGACTTCAAGAGAAAAGTGAGAGGATTTTTCTTTGGTAGTGAAAGGGATTTGCTTAAGCAGCTCTCAGATTGGAGAGGGGGTGTTTTTGTATCTTTTATCCAAATTTTGATATAATAATCTCTATGAAGATTGTATCAGGTACCTATGGAGGGCGTCCTCTTAAGACGCTCGAAGGAAAGACAACGAGGCCCACTTCAGATAAGGTGAGAGGGGCGATGTTTAATATGATCGGTCCTTATTTTGATGGGGGGCGGGTCTTGGATTTATATGCTGGCTCAGGCGGCTTGTCCATCGAAGCGGTATCGCGGGGGATGGAGCAGGCTGTCTTGGTCGAGAAAGACCGCAGAGCCCAAGGGATCATTGCCAGCAATATCCAAATGACCAAGGAAAGCCACAAGTTTCAATTGTTGAAGATGGAGGCTCACCAAGCTCTCGGCCAATTGCAGGGGACCTTTGACCTTGTCTTCTTAGATCCTCCCTATGCCAAGGAGCAGATCGTAGCCGATATTGAAACCTTGGCTGAACGAGACTTGCTGGGAGAAGAGGTCATGGTCGTCTGTGAGACAGACAAGGCAGTGGACTTGCCTGAGGAGATTGCTTGTCTAGGAATCTGGAAAGAAAAAATCTACGGAATTAGTAAGGTGACGGTTTATGTTAGATAAAATCGGATTATTTACAGGTTCATTTGACCCAATGACCTTGGGACACTTGGATTTGATAGAGCGGGCTAGTCGCTTGTTTGATTGCTTGTATGTAGGCATCTTCTTTAATCATGAGAAGAAGGGCTATTTTACCGTTGAGCAAAGAGAGGCCATGGTGACAGAAGCAGTGGCTCATTTGTCCAATGTAAAAGTCATTACTTCGGAGGCAGAGTTGGCTGTAGAAGTGGCTAGACGGTATGGGGTGACCAGCTTGGTTCGAGGCTTGCGCAATAGCCAAGACTTCCTCTATGAAAGCAACATGGACTACTTCAATCACCAGCTGGCTCCAGAGCTTGAGACCATCTATCTCTGTGCCCAGCCCCAGTACCAGGCCTTGAGCTCGACGAGAATTCGCGAGTTGCTGACCTTCCAGCAAGATGTCAGTGCCTATGTCCCAGAGAGTGTTATAAAGGAGATGAAATAAAAGGAATGAATGAATTTGAGAAACAAAGGGCTCAGTTACCAGAAAGCCCATTTGAACCTGTACGCAAAAAAGATAGTGTATGGAGAACCTATCGTTGGCCGATTATTGGGACCTTGCTTCTGATTCTGGCCTTGTTAGCTTTCTTTGTTCCCCTGCCCTATTATCTGGAAATGCCCGGGAGTTCAGAAGATATTCGCCAAGTGATGCGCGTCAACCAGAAAAATGATGAAGCATCTGGTTCGTATGATTTTGTCACTGTTGCCGTCAAGCAAGCGACCTTCTCGGATATAGTCTATGCCTGGGTGACTCCTTTTACAGATATCCACTCTGAACAAGAAATGACTGGTGGCAGTTCCAGTGAGGAATTTTTCCGGATTAATCAATTTTATATGGAAACCTCTCAAAATACTGCCAAATACCAAGGATTAAAAACTGCTGGTAAAGAGACAGAGATGGAATTCTTAGGTGTTTATGTCATGCAAGTAGCAGAAGACTCTACTTTCAAGGGCGTTCTAAATATTGCGGACACGGTTACGGCTGTGAATGACAAAACCTTTAAGAGCTCAAAAGAGCTCATCGAGTATGTTGGTTCCCAAAAAATTGGGGACAAGGTCACAGTGACCTACACAGAAGATGGCCAGACCAAGACAGCTGAAGGAAAGATTATTAAGTTGGTCAATGGCAAGAATGGGATTGGGATTAGCTTGATTGACCGGACAGAAGTGAAGAGTGACGTGCCAATTGAGTTTGCGACAGCTGGCATCGGTGGCCCAAGTGCCGGGATGATGTTTAGTTTGTCCATCTATACCCAGGTAGCGGATCCAGACCTTCGTCAGGGACGCCACATCGCGGGGACAGGGACCATTAACCATGATGGAACTGTCGGAGATATTGGAGGAGTGGATAAGAAAGTCGTGGCGGCAGATCGCGCTGGTGCTGAAATCTTCTTTGCTCCTGATAATCCGGTGACAGAGGAAGTTAAAAAGAACAATCCTAATGCCAAGAGCAACTACGATGAAGCGGTAGAAACAGCTAAAAAAATTAAGACCAAGATGAAAATTGTCCCTGTCAAAACCTTGCAGGATGCTATTGATTATTTGAAAAAGAATTAAGGTAGCTTGCTCGAAAAGAGAGTGGGACAGAAATCGGTCATTCGTTAGAATTCGATTTCGTCGTCCCACCTCCGCACAGTTGAGTAGGGCTGTAAAAGCTGATGAAATCAGCGTAGTAGAGCCCACTCAACCACTGCGTCTTGCTCGACAATCCAAAGAAAACATCGAGGCTAGGACTTTTGTACCAGCCTCGATCTTGGTAGATAGGGATATTCATCTCCCAATTAAATTCAAGTTTTTGCATATCAATCTCTCTATTTTTAGAGAGATTTTTTCTTTATACTAGTGTCAGAAAGTAAGGGAGGTAGTTGAAATGATTGAAAATAGCTTGTTTTCCATTTCAGTATTTTTAGCGGGAGTTCTATCCTTTTTCTCCCCGTGTATTTTGCCACTGATGCCAGTCTATGTAGGGATCTTATTAGATTCTGAGCATAAAAAAACGGTGCGTATTTTTGGAAGAGATATTTCTTGGTATGGTTTGGTCAAGACCCTCTGTTTTATTGCTGGTCTATCAACCGTATTTCTCATCCTAGGTTATGGTGCGGGTGCCCTTGGTCAGGTACTCTATGCTCCCTGGTTCCGTTACCTACTAGGAGGGATTGTCATCTTATTGGGAATCCATCAGATGGGCCTCATCAATCTTCAGCAACTCCAAAAACAAAAGAGTATCCAACTGAAGAAGGACGAAAAACGCAATGAATTCTTCAATGCTTTTCTGATAGGGGTCACCTTCAGTTTTGGTTGGACCCCTTGTGTCGGACCAGTTTTGAGCTCTGTTTTAGCCATTGCAGCTTCTGGAGGAGATGGTGCATTGCAAGGCGCTCTCCTGATGCTGGTATATACATTAGGCTTGGCTCTGCCTTTCTTGCTTTTGGCCTTGGCTTCTAGCTGGGTTCTACAACATTTTGCTAAACTCAAGCCCCATATGGGAACCTTGAAAAAAATTGGTGGTGCCCTCATCATCTTGATGGGCATCTTGCTGATGCTAGGAAATCTTAATAGCCTCGCATCCCTGTTTCACTAATCTTGAATGATTAAAGGAGAAAAATCATGAAAAAAATTCTTGCACTTTCTATTGCTACACTTAGCATCGTCACTTTAGCAGCTTGTTCTGGACAGAAATCAGATTCAGACATGAAAAAAACGGACGATAGTAGTATGATGAAGAAGGACGATATGAAGAAGGATGACATGAAGGATTCATCCATGTCCGATGATAAAATGAAAAAAGAAGACATGAAAGATTCATCTATGATGTCTGACAGCAGTTCTGAAATGAAGGACGATATGAAAAAAGATGAGATGAAATCCAGCGATTCAGAAATGAAAGATGACATGAGTGACTCATCTGACATGAAATCAGACCAATAAAGGACAATAGGAAGAGGAGGTCGTCTGCTTGGGCGACTTTCTCCCAATTTAGAGAGGAGGAAGACATGAAAAAAATGGCCTTAATAGCGACAGGACTTTTCTGTGTAGGATTGTTAGGGGCCTGCTCCGCCCAGGGGATGGAGTCATCCAATAAAAGCGAGACTAAGCAGACAGCCAAAACGGGAGGTTCAGAGCAAGCTGGCAAGAAGGTTCTGGATTTTAGCCTGCAAGGAGTAGACGGCAAGACCTACCGCTTATCAGATTACAAGGGGAAGAAAGTCTATCTCAAGTTTTGGGCTTCCTGGTGCTCAATCTGTCTTTCAACATTAGGTGACACAAATGATTTAGCAAAGGCAGAGGAAGGTAAAGATTATGTAGTTCTAACTGTTGTCGCTCCGACATTCAATGGGGAAAAATCAGCCGATGACTTTAAAAAGTGGTACCAGGCTTTGGACTACAAAGATTTCCCAGTCTTGATGGATAGTAAGGGCGACTTGCTCAAAGAGTACGGGATTCGCTCTTATCCATCTGCTCTCTTTATTGCGAGCGATGGAACACTCGCCAAGACCCATATCGGCTATATGAGTAAGGAGGACATCGTCCAGACTCTAAAAGAAATGAAGTAAGGAGGATATAAAATGGAAACAAAATGGAAACTCATTTCCGTTCTTTTAGTAGGCCTGCTTTGTTTTGGACTCTTTTTCCTTGTCAAAGGATCCATGGCCTTGGATACGTCAGATGCGATGACTGAGCAGATCAAAAAAGCGTCCATGAGTCAGACACCAGTAGCAAACAAAAAGAAGGAAGAAAAAGTCAATCCGGAAGACCAACGAGAAATCTATCTAGCTGGTGGTTGCTTCTGGGGTGTGGAAGAGTATTTTTCCCGTGTTCCAGGCGTCATTGATGCCGAATCAGGTTATGCCAATGGAAAAGGGGATACCACCAAGTATGAACTGGTCAACCAAACAGGGCATGCCGAAACAGTACACATCACCTATAATGTCAAGAAGGTTTCTCTGAAAGAACTGCTTCTACATTATTTCCGGATTATTGATCCAACATCAAAAAACCGTCAAGGAAATGATCAGGGCAGTCAATATCGGACAGGAGTTTATTACACCGATCAAGCAGATTTGCCAACCATAAATCAAGTATTTGAAGAAGTGGCGAAGAAATATGATAAGCCTTTGGCTGTAGAAAAAGAAGAACTTGCTAATTATATCAAGGCGGAAGACTACCATCAGGACTATCTACAGAAACATCCGAATGGCTATTGTCACATTGATGTGAATCAAGCTTCTTATCCGGTTATTGACGCTAGTCGTTATCCAAAACCAAATGATGAAGAGATCAAGAAGAAGTTATCGCCCGAAGAATATGCAGTGACGCAAGAAAATGATACAGAGCGTGCTTTTTCTAACCGCTATTGGGATAAGTTTGAAGCGGGCATCTATGTAGATGTCGTAACAGGAGAGCCCCTCTTCTCCTCAAAAGATAAATTTGATTCCGGTTGTGGTTGGCCAAGTTTTAGCCGGCCGATCAGTCCCGATGTGGCAACCTACAAGGAAGATAAGAGTTTCAATATGACTCGGACAGAGGTTCGGAGTCGAGTAGGAAATTCCCATCTAGGCCACGTCTTTACGGATGGACCTAAGGAAAAAGGTGGCCTTCGCTACTGTATCAATAGTTTGTCAATTAAATTCATTCCTAAAGCAGAGATGGCAGAGAAGGGCTACGGCTATTTGTTGGACTATGTCTGAGACTTTTTGCGACCTACTTTGATATAATGAGTATAATAAGGATAAGTAGGTGAAACACATGTATTCAATCATGATTGTAGAAGACGAAGAGCTGGTTCGGCAGGGACTTACTTCTCTAGTGAATTATGAACAGTTTGGGATGAAGGTCATTGACCAAGCGGAAAATGGGCGAATAGCTTGGGAAAAATTTCAAGCACAATCGGCTGATCTTCTCTTAACTGATATTAATATGCCACAGTTGAATGGCTTAGATTTGGCCCAACTAGTCCGAGAGAAAGCTCCGTCCTGCCATATCATCTTTCTAACAGGCTATGATGATTTTGAGTTTGCTCAGAAAGCCATTCGACTCGGAGCAGATGACTATCTCCTCAAGCCCTTTTCAAAAGCAGATATTGAAGAGATGCTGGAGAAAGTCAAGAATAAGCTAGACGAGGAAGGAAAGAAAGCCCAGGTTGAAACCTTGGTGGATCAGGGGCATTCGACAGAGTTGGAAGAGGCTATTCATTCCCGCTTAGCGGATTCCCAATTAACCCTTAAGGACTTGGCTTCTCAACTGGGTTTTAGTCCCTCTTATCTGAGTGTCCTAATCAAGAAAAAATTGGGCCTCCCTTTTCAAGAATACTTGATCCAAGAACGGATGAAAAAGGCCAAACTTTTACTCTTGACGACCGATCTCAAGATTTATGAGATTGCAGATCAGGTTGGCTTTGAGGATATGAACTATTTTTCTCAACGCTTTAAACAAGTAGTCGGTGTAACCCCAAGACAATACAAAAAAGGAGAGTATGAATGAAACGATACCCTTTGCTGATTCAGCTGATTGTCTATGTATTTGTCTTCATTCTTTTACTCTTGGGTTTAGTCGGTAGTCTATACTATCAAACTAGCTCAGCAACCATTGGCCAACTGACGGAGCGAACAACCCGCAATAGTATCGACCAGAGTAGTCAGTTTATCACCTCCTATCTGAAAAAATTGAAGCAGACCACCTCGGTCCTCAGTAAAGAAGAGAGTATTCGTCAGTTTGCTCAAGACAAGGAGGTGGGTCCAGAAGCCGTTCAAAGTCTGATGCGAACCATTATTGAGACAGACCCAGATCTGGTTTCGGCTGTCTTGGTGACTAAGGATGGACGCCTCGTTGCTACGGATTCTCAAATTAGCATGCAGACCTCATCGGATATGATGAACGAAAGATGGTATCAGGAAGCTATCAAGGAGAGGGCCATGCCAGTCTTGACGCCGGCCCGGAAGGAATCCTTGTCTTCAGAGAAGGACAAGTGGGTGATTTCTATCACCCAGGAAGTGGTGGATGCTTCTGGTCAAAATCTAGGAGTTTTGCGCCTAGATATTGGTTATCAAAGTCTAGAGGCTTATCTGGATCATCTCCAACTAGGGAAAAAAGGCTTTAGTTTCATCGTCAATCAGAAGCATGAATTTGTCTACCACCCTAAAAAGACAATCTATTCTTCCAGTCGGGAAATGCAGGCCATGCAACCCTATATTGCTGTCAAGGATGGCTATGCCCAAAAGGGGCAGAACTTTGTCTACCAAATTGCTATACCAGAGAGTGATTGGACCTTAATTGGAGTGGCTTCTCTGGAAGGCCTCCAGATGCTTCAGTCGCAAATGCTCTATTCCTTCATAGGTTTAGGAGTTCTTGTCCTCATCATGTGCTGGATGGGAATCTGGTTCATTCTGCGCTTGTGGATTAAACCCCTACAAGACTTGCAGGCTGTCATTCTGAAAATAGGAGCTGGTGATTCCCACTTGCGGGCAACTACCAAGGGATCGCCCGAATTGGTAGATCTTGCTCAAGCCTTTAACCGTATGTTGGATCAAATTGAAAACCTTATGCAATTGGTTAAAGAAGAGGAACAAAACGCACGACGTTATGAACTGCGAGCTCTTGCAGCCCAAATCAACCCTCATTTCCTCTATAACACCTTGGATACCATTGTCTGGATGGCTGAGTTTAATGATGGTCAGCGGGTGGTTGACTTGACTAAGTCCCTAGCCAAATATTTCCGCCTTGCTCTCAATCAAGGACAAGAACAAATTAGGCTTCAGGACGAAATAGACCATGTGCGCCAGTATCTCTTCATTCAGAAACAACGCTATGGAGATAAGTTGAATTATGAAATTTTTGAAGAGGGGACGTTGGGAGATTATCAGCTTCCAAAACTGGTTCTACAACCCTTAGTGGAAAATGCCATCTATCACGGCATCAAGGAGATGGATCGGCCGGGCGTGATACGAGTCACTTCGGAAATCAGAGAAGAACAAGTGGTCCTGACGATTTACGATAATGGACGAGGCTTTGCCTTGTCTGAGTCGACAGACCAAACTCTTCTTCGACTAGGAGGCGTTGGTTTGAAAAATGTGGATCAACGCTTGCGGTTACAGTTTGGGGCTAGCTATCATATGGAGATTGATTCTAAGGCTAATAGCTATACGAAAATCACTCTTTATTTACCCCTCACATCACGAGATGAGCATTCCTAGAGACAAAGGTCACCCTCTTTGTCTCTTTTTATTTTCCGTCTGAGTAAGCTTTGAAAAAGCCTACTTTTTCTGATGAGACAGGAAGAAGAGGTAAATTAAATCGTCAGACTTTTTACAGAATCTCTCTTTTCCGTTGAAATTCTATCTAAAGCTAGGGATTTATGATAAAATAAAGTGTTACAACTAAAGGTATGAATAAAGGAAGGCTATGCGCAAAGAAATATCCCCTGAATTATTTAATTATAATAAATATCCTGGACCGGAATTTCGTCTGGTCGGCAATCAAGTGCTAGCAGAACAATTGACATTTGAGCTGGTTGAGAACCAAAATGAAGCCTTTGATGCGACGGTCTTTGGTCAGCGTTTTTCAGAGGTTTTAACCAAATTTGATTATATTGTCGGTGATTGGAGCAATGAACAGCTGCGTCTACGTGGCTTCTATAAAGATGATCGTCCGGTCACAGATGTAGAGAAAATTAGCCGCCTGGAAGATTATTTATTAGAATACTGTAGCTATGGCTGTGCTTATTTTGTCCTAGAAAATGCAGAACCCCGTCGAGCATCCTTTGACAAGAAATCTTCTCCAAAACAACAGGAAGAGGGCAACCGTTCTGCTAAGCGTGGCAGTCGTCAAAATCGCCGAAATCGCTCCAAAAATCAGCCACGGGAACGTGAACAAGAGCAAAAACAAAAGACTTCTCAACCAAAGAAAAAGAACCGTCAGCGGTCTAGAAAAAAAGATGCACAGGGTGAGCAAGAACGCCACTTTGTCATCCGTCAAAAGTAAAGAGAGAAAAGAGATAAGATGAAACCTTCAATTTATGGCCTGACTCGACAAGAACTGATCGAGTGGGCAGAAGAACATGGTGAAAAGAAATTCCGAGCAACCCAAATCTGGGAATGGCTCTATCGGAAACGCGTCCAGTCATTTGAAGAAATGACCAACCTATCTAAGAGCTTGATCGAAACATTGAATGATCAGTTCGTGATCAATCCTTTGAAACAACGGATTGTGCAAGAATCAGCAGATGGGACGGTCAAATACCTCTTTGAATTGCCAGATGGCATGTTGATCGAGACAGTTTTGATGCGCCAACATTATGGCTTGTCAGTCTGTGTCACCACTCAGGTAGGATGCAACATCGGCTGTACCTTCTGTGCATCTGGTTTGATCAAGAAGCAACGCGACTTGAACAGTGGGGAAATCGTTGCCCAAATCATGCTAGTTCAAAAGTACTTTGACGAGCGTGGTCAAGATGAACGCGTCAGCCACATCGTTGTGATGGGAATTGGTGAGCCCTTTGATAACTACAAGAATGTCTTGAGCTTTGTCCGTACGGTCAATGATGACAAGGGACTAGCTATTGGTGCCCGCCACATTACCGTCTCAACTTCTGGCTTGGCTCATAAGATTCGTGATTTTGCTAATGAAGGGGTTCAGGTCAACTTGGCGGTATCACTTCATGCTCCAAATAATGACTTGCGTTCCAGCATCATGAAAATCAACCGCGCTTTCCCAATCGAGAAATTATTTGCGGCTATTGAGTACTATATTGAAACGACCAACCGCCGGGTAACCTTCGAGTACATCATGCTTAATGAAGTCAATGATGGTGTCGAACAAGCCTTAGAATTGGCAGAACTCCTTAAAAAGATCAAGAAGTTATCTTATGTAAACTTGATTCCTTACAACCCAGTTAGTGAGCATGATCAGTATAGCCGGAGTCCAAGAGAGCGCGTGATGGCCTTTTATGACACCTTGAAGAAAAACGGAGTCAACTGCGTGGTTCGTCAAGAGCATGGTACGGATATTGATGCTGCTTGTGGCCAATTGCGTTCCAATACGATGAAGAGAGACCGGGAGAAAGCCATTGTTGAACAAGTTCAACCGTAACAACGGGCTGATAGAACAAGGTCAATTAACAAATAAAGGAAGACAACTGCTACTAGGTGGCAGTTTCTTCTATTTTGTCTTGCTCTGTCTCATGTGTTTTCTCCCCCAACGGCCTGAACCAGGAATGGAAACACCTGGTATCCAACATTTTGGGCGAGTAGTCGTATTGCTGGTTCCCTTTAATTCCCTCATCAACCTAGCTCAAGTGACCAGCCTGGTCCAGCTGATCAAGGTGTTTGTACAAAATATAGCCAACATCTTTCTCTTATTCCCTTTGGTCTTTCAGCTGCTTTGGCTCTGGCCTTGGCTAGGCACTCGGAAACGCGTCCTTTGCTTTAGTCTAGGGATGAGTTTATGGATCGAGCTCAGTCAGATTGTCCTAGACCTCTTGTTTGATTTCAATCGGGTATTTGAGATAGATGATCTGTGGACCAATACCCTAGGAGGCTACCTAGCCTATCTGTGTTTTAAATGGCTGCAAGCTTCTATGAGTAAGGACAAGCCATCTTAGTTTGGTCTAAAATCCGAACGATTGAAGACGATTTCAAATTTTGGGTTGACAAACGATAGGTAGGAAGCTATAATAGCTTCAAGACATCAGAAAAGTAGAGATTTTTCTCACTTCCAGGGAGCTTGTGGTCATTGTGAACAAGCAGTGGTGAATCTTGAAATGGGCTGATGCGTTTATGATGATGAATTTG
>ERZ773246.576-NODE-576-length-14667-cov-9.46373_pt1 | contig 14667 bp, 12 predicted proteins | sample MGYA00580519_ERZ773246 | MGnify/ENA primary metagenome ERZ773246 (study PRJEB29015, sample SAMEA2738153) | human oral metagenome | biome: human oral; feature: human-associated habitat; material: saliva | place: China | collected 2246 ...
GGATGCCACGGAGAAGTAGCCAAGGAGGCAAACTCATGACCACACAAACTGAGCGCGGAACGTGTATGGGGCAAGGCCTCGTCCACGTTGAGCATCTCACGAAGCATTACCGGAAAACGCCAGCTCTGCGGGACTATTCGCTGTCACTGGATTCTGGGCACATCGTCGGTCTTATGGGTCCCAACGGATGTGGGAAAACGACGCTGCTGAAAATCCTCGCGGGCGTATTGAATGATTATCAAGGGCAGGTGAGTATCGATGGACACAAACCTGGAATCGATACAAAAGCCATTGTGTCCTACTTGCCTTCGGCAGCATTCCTTAACGGCGAATGGACCGTGGAGCGTGCGATTAACATCTACTCGCGTTTCTTTACCGATTTTGAGCCGGAAAGAGCGCAAACCATGGTTGATTTCTTCGAACTCCCCGGAGGGCGGCCACTCAGTGAGATGAGTAAGGGCATGGGGGAGAAGCTTCAAATCAGCCTGATCATGGCGCGCAAAGCGAAGGTTTTCTTGTTGGATGAGCCGATCAGTGGGGTAGATCCGGCAACTCGCGACATTATCCTCGAGGGTATTTTGCGTGAGTTTGATCCTGAGTCACTGCTCATCATGTCAACCCATCTGATTTCGGATATCGAGCATTTCGTTGACTATGCGCTCTTCATGAAAGAGGGGCAGGTTCTTCTGCACGGTGATGCGGATGATCTGCGTGCGACGCGTGGGGACTCTTTAGATGCGATTTTCAGGAAGGAATACCGCTGATGTTCGGGAAAATGCTGTCTTATGAAATCGGTAGTCGCCTGCGCACTAATCTTCGTGAAATGGGGACTGTGCTTGCGATCCTTGTTGTGACGGTCGTTGTCGTTGCAAGTGGAGTCCCGGGGCTGAGTGGGACGATGACCATGTTTGGCTACCTGATGTGCGTAGCTATTCCTGTGGGTATCGCGATCAGTGGAATGAGCGACTACTGGAAGACCCTCTACGGACAACAGGGGTACTTCACCATGACTCTGCCCGTGTCAGGTGCCGTGATCTACTGGGCAAAGGTCAGCCGAATGATCATCGAGTTCCTCGTCGCACTTGCCTTAGCCATCGGCGGAGGCATTGCAGTTGCATGGGCAGCGGCATGGAGTCAGGGAATCACCCTCGCCGACTACACTGCCGGCCCGCGTTCGCTATTTGCGACTTTTTCGACTCTGGTGCTTGTGATCCTGTTTATTGCATGGATCGTTTCGTGTCTTGCGCTGATTCTTCAGGTCTGTGCGGTCATGAGTCTTGCGGCCGAAGGACGCTTCAACCACATGGGCTTTGGTGCGGTGGCTATCGGATTGGTCCTGCTTTACATTGTTGACCAGGTTTTGAGTGGAATTGGAACCTTCTTCATGCCCTTCTCGATGACTCCTGACGGTCAATTCAGTACCGAGGTTATGTGGACGTCATATCGCGCGACTTTAGGAACCGATGGATATCCGAATGTTTGGGGAATGGGCGCGTGTATTTTGGTCCCTCTCTTCGCGCTATTCCTAGCAGTGTGGGCCTCGCGCTCGATTGAAAAGCGAACCTCATTGCGTTAAAAGAGCTGGCCAATAAGCGGTATACGGCCCGGGGCGCATTCACGTGCGCCCCGGGCGCAGCTGTATTCTTTGAGAGTTATCTGCTTGTGTGACAGGAAAACCTCATGCTCTTCGCGACTTTTATTTCATCTTTCGTTCAGTTGGGAATTGCTCTGCTGATTCCAGCGATTTGGTGGGCCGTGACAACTAAACGTCGCCTGGAATTTGCGACCTGGATTGGTCTTTATGTTCCGACGTGGAAAGTCGGTCCTGTCCAGCGTGTTTCGCAGAAACAACTGGGTATTGCCTTGGTCTGCTGGGCCGCTGTCTCTCTGGCATCTCTTCGGATTGCAAGCTCGGTATGGGGCGCTCTGGCGACCTCGCGATTTATGGGTGCCGGACTTTTTGCAGTCGTCCCGATCCTTCTCTATGCCTTTATCCAGACCGGCTTGGCTGAGGAACTTTTCTTCCGTGGTTTCTTAGCTAAGCGTTTATGCGCGTCCTTTGGTTTTTCGCGTGGAAACACCATTCAAGCCGTTATTTTTGCTCTTCTTCACTTACTCTTGTTCATCAACTATCTCCCGGTATTGAGCCTTGTTGCCATCACTGTTCTTACCGGAATCAATGGCTGGATTATGGGGTGGCTGAACGAACAAGCAGCGGGTGGTTCGGTGATCCCTAGTTGGATGCTGCACTCGTTGGCAAATCTTCTAGTCGCTCTGGGAATGGCCTTTAACGTGATGTGAAACCTGCTTGTAGGGAGTGGAAATAAGTGTGCTTTCTAGCTCACGCCTCCCGTTGGGGCTCGGCAAATAAAAACGTATAAACTATGTTTTATTAGAAGCTGATGCTCAGGCGCTTCATTTTGTCGCCGAGCCCCACGAAAGGGATCTCATGATCGAACCTAATTCCGACCTGCCCGAATTTGAACTTCGCGATGTTTCCGCCGAAAAGGCACAGGAGCCTGCTCAGAGTTCAGGTGGATGCGGTTGCGGTTGCGATCACGGTGCGCAGCTTCCGCGCTTGGATGCACGTCCCTTCCCGCCTCGCCTGCGTCACCCCGCAATCCTGGGTGCCGTTTCTTCTTTGAACGTCGGCGAGGCCATGGAGCTGGTTGCGCCTCACGTGCCCACGCCGCTTCTCAACCAGATCGACATGACTCTTGAAGGCGATTTTTCCTACGAGCTGGTTGCCGTCAGTAATGAAGGCGCGATCGTCAAGATCGCCCGCGTTGGCTGAGTAGGAGATACATACTGCTCACCTTGAGAGCTTGCGTTCATTCATCAGTACGGGATCGCGCAGGTTTGTCGGGGGAGTTGAAGCGTCCGGTAGTGGAAACACTGCCGGACGCTTGGTTTGGAGTGGTGGCTGCAGGGCTTGACGCATAACTACCGACGATATCTCTAAGTGAAAACTAAAATGCGATATCGGCGCTGTTTCTAGTGCTTATGAGTAATTAGCTGTTGAGCTCACGTAGCTTTGGATGAGTGTTACAGTTGTTCGGCTGCCCGGTTCAACCAAACTTACTTAGCCACTATTCTTGAAGTTTATAGACTCTGTTCTGGTCGTATGATAGGTTCAGTGCAGTCGGCGAGGTGATAGCGTGGAGGCTCCTTGTACCGCGAACTGGTGTTGTTGTTTTTGTTATTTCTCTGCATGTTCACGGAGGGATGCATAAGGAAATGCATATGAAAATCGAGCGGGGGCGACTGATATGGCTCGTATTGCTTGGTATCTGGCTACTTGTCGTATCGCTTCTGAATTGCTGGGCTTATTGTTTGCTGAGAAATCGACTTGAAGGGAGTGGGCTTGATCCTTATTTAGTCGTTAAAGTTCTAACAACACCTTTCTTGATATTCGTCATTTTGTTTCTGACTAAAAACTTCATATTTCGCTTCTTGTTTCTGACTAAAAAAAAGAGGAAAAAAGAGGTTGGAAAAAAGATCTGGGTTGTCCCGTGTGGTCTATATGTATTCTATTTGGTCGCATATTGCGTTTTCTATGATTTTACGGAGAACTTTAAAGGGACAACGCGCTCATTTTCTGCGGTGAGCGGTATTATATCACCGTATGAAGTGACTATACTATCGTGGATACCACCTTTCGTTATCTCGGTCTTAATAGTGTGTTCATCTTTTGAGAGCTTTTATTTCAATCTGGGGTATTATGCTTCTTTCGTTGGTGGTGCGCTCGCAGTTTCAGCCGTATTTCTCCAGGGCTTTCTAAATTCGCTCAATCTGCTGGAAATTGAGTGCGGTACGCTCGTTGATGAGGTATTTTACTCGCAATGTCAGCAAGAAATCCCGATATTTCACTTTGCTCTTGCTGGTTTAGGATCTTTACTTATTCTTTTCTTAGTCTTATTTTTCTTGTGTGCGGCGAAGGCAACGATTAGAAAACATTTTGAAAATAAACCTCAATCTCGGGATTGAGGTGATCGGAAGAAATTGACAATCAGGTGGCTGTTTGAAAATTAGTGCGTAAAGTTCGGTCGTTTAAGCTGTAGGGGAAGTTGAGCGCATTATGATGCTTGCGAAAGTTGCTTGTTGCTTATTAAATAAGCTTGTTTGGGGTTAGGTGCATTATTGCTCTTGTGAAGTTAGTTAACGGTCGGTGCGTCAGTCATAATATATTGGTGTTCTGTTTGGTTTAATTATCTTCCTGCTAGGGGTCTTGATTCCTTTTTTCGAATTCTAAATATGTTGAGCAAGGGTATTGGTTGAACGTTAGAGCTAGGTGTTTTAATTTTTTGTTTTCAGTATGGTGATGTTGCATTTCTCCGCGCCATCCGTTTGTCTTTCCTCTGGATCTTCATAAGGGAGCGAGTGAAATTTCTACTTCAATCCGCGGATCACAGTCAGTGAAGCGTGTCAAATAGGACTGTAATGTCGGTTGGATTTAGAATCTGTTTATGAGCGTTCAGGGTCGACGCAAACCAAGCAAGCTATTTACCGCTACTGTCTACGGGATTATCTGGGCCGGTTTGTTGGCTCTTATGATTTGCTGTGTTTGGGGAACGCTTGCAGAGATTCGGACTCAGGCTATCGAGGGTTTTGTTCGGTCATATATCGCACTCTATCTTTTCTCCCTGTTATTTATTGCGGTTATTGCATTTTGCAGGACGGGAGGGGTCGAAGCATCGAAGCGGCTATATATAACAGTTCAGTTGCTGAATTTTACCGTTCTTTTGGGGGTGTTTAGGGGTGTTCTACTCCTTGCAGGTGGGAATGGTTTCGCCTTCTTCCTCGCTAATCCGGAACCTGGAGTTGTTTCACTCTATGAAGCGTTCTTTATTTGGTTTCTGTTCCTGGTCGGCGCACCTCTTCAGATGCTGTCGGTGATGAATGATAAGTACCGAAACGAAATACGTATCGGTGTCGGCGGCATACTGTTCATCATCAGTATTTTTCTACCGAACATGCTCAGTTCGTTTGCGTTACTACGGGCAATGTGCACGTGCCCGCTACCGGAAGGGACGTGTATCAAGGAGCAATGCCAAACACAAGCAATTGAAACAATCCCGATGTTCACAATGGCAATTGCGTTTTCAGCGGCATTAGCGGTTCTATTTTTCTTTACTATGTTCTCGCCTACAATTGAGCGTTTCATTAGTTGGCTCACCGGTGATGGTACTGATGCGAGAGAATCTGGATCGCTTTCGGATTCTCTGGAAGGCGCTCAGAATCAGCAAAATCTGCCAGGACAAGAGTCAGAAATTGCAGTGCGGCCTACCAACGCTGAACCGTTACCATCCGCAGTACGGCGTAATAACCACTTTGGAAGCTTTGCGGCTGCTGTCCTGGGAGGAACTGTCGTTTGGATGATCCAGGCGATTGGAAAACGAGCGACCAAAAGTCGATAAGTCGCTTGCATACACTCGGAGTGCATTCTGAATAGAGGCGTGAACCAAGACGCTATTCTTGAAGAATAACGTTCGCTTGGAGGCCGGTATGCGCAAAACTCTCCCCGACGACATTAAACAGATCCTTGCAAGCGGGGACGTCGAGGCCGTGGCTGAGGCAGTGAAAAACTGCGAGATCGGTGCGCATACCTGCGGAGCGAATACGGAAAGCCCAAGCTCTTGCACCTCCTCTGCTCGCAACAGATCGTCGAGTTCTTGGTCGCTCGAGGCGAGGACATCAACTGTCGCAATGAACGCGGACAAACCCCCATTCACTGCCGTGTCAAGCAACGTCGACCCGATCTGATCCCCGGTCTCATTGCCTTTGGCGGCGATATCAATGCCCGAGATAACACGGACCAAACTCCGTTGTTCGGCGCTGTCGAACGCTTGGAGGCGCCCGAGGTGGAGCAGATGATCCAATGGGGTGCTGATCCCACTCTCGATGCGCATTCAAAAATCTATGGGGACTACACGCTAACGAAGTACGCACTGAGTTGGTATAACTTGTTTGATTCGCCCAGAATCTTGCGTATTTTCAAGGTTTTACGTGCCTACGGCGCACACCCAAGCGGTGAGGAATACAAAGCTCTTCAAGCCATGGATAAAGACCGCTGCTCGATCATCGCCCACAACCCTGAAGAGGCCAGTGGCCCCCGCTTCCTCGAAGCCGCGGAAGCCTTGCGACAGCTGTGCGAAATGTTCGGCGTCGCTCAGCAAGTTGCGCGTCCGGCACCAAACGTTGGAGAAAAGCTTGAGCTCGACTCCTCGAAGAGCTGGAAGAATCTTTCCAACGAACTCTGGGACTTGCTAGTTCCACTTGATAATCAGGCCGAGACACTTCAAGGCGAAGCCATCAGGATCACGGGCAAGGTCGCCTACGAGGTCTACGACAATGGCGGCATCGACTGGGGGTGTTTGTTTACGGTGCTGCTCAACCAGTATCTGCGTGTTGTCGCGTCCGGCGTTCCGCTGCTGCCCGACTCTGTCTCCCGCGCAGAGGCTGCCGTCGCCTCTCTCAAGTCTCGTTCGATGTCTCACTAGGCTGTCGACGACATCACGGAGCTGGCGGTTGCGTGGGTGCGCCTGAACCCGGTCCTGATGGAGGCGGATCTGCCCGACGTGGGGCGGTGAGCGGGCCTAGGTGTAAAGCTCGCCGCGATACACTGTGGAGATGGGTAAACGAATTTATGGTTGGCTGCGACAAAGGCCGGTGGCAGTCGTATATTGCGTGTCTTGGTGTCTCATACTGTTCATGATCGCCTTACTCTTCGTTTGGACGCTGATGATCATCTCGGTTCAAGTTGACAAAGAGAATGTGTGGTCGGTTTGGGGAATTTATTGTGTTTCGTTAATACTTCTTATTTTTTATAATGGGCTAGGGCACATAATTTCTTGGAAACGAAAATCGTGGCGACAAAGCCGACCAATCCTGACAGTGCGGTTGATTATTATTGCTGCATTTTTGTTAGCTTATGCAGTTGTTGTTTGTCTTCCCAATGGTATTGGTGAGGGATTTTATGTTGGAGAGGGAGCCTCTGAGTCGGGGCTGGTGTCCACACAAGAGGTGTCTTTTGTAATGATGCTCTTTTATGTGGGAGCGTTGTTTCAGTCTGTACTGATCGAGTTTGAGGGTAGGCAAGAGGAAACGAATAAGGTTATCGGAGGTATCCTCATCATCATGGGCATTGTCATGCCTGAATTGCTTAAATCATGGTCTCTTCTCGGCGTGTACTGTGCTGGGAGAAGTTGTACGTCGGATCAGCGTGGGGTCTTCGTCCTGTTTAAGATGGGTATTGGGTGGGCCGTCGGCCTATCTGTGATGTTTGTTGTTGGCTTGTTCTCGGAAACGATCATAGGGTTCATTCGCTCGTCTGAAGAAGGCATTAGCAATGCAACTCAAGAGTCTTCGCTCACTGACTCCCAAAACTCTGAGGTGCCCGTTTCTGCGAGTGAGAACGTTACTGCTTCTGACACGCAGAATGTCGGTCGTCGTTGAATCGACTCTTGCTTTGTCACTGATGCTATTGCTGAGCCCATAGCTAAGCTGTCGCAGACAGGGTTCGTGCCGTGCATGCTTCCCCAAAAATGCCGCATGCAATTCCCTTCTTGATGTTTCAGGTTTCGAAATCGGATCGTTGGAATTCCAAGGTTTTCTGGAGGTGTCTGGAGTGGCACCGGGGGGGCAATTGCATGCGAGATTGTGGGGGAACTATGTCGCGTGCCCCCGAAGTGCTTGTTTGCTCGGGTGTTTGTTGTGCTGGCTGTGGTGGGTGTCGGCGTGATGAGTGCTTGTCTCGTGGTCGTGTTGGGCGCGTGTCTTTAGCTCGTGAATCGAGGAGCGTTCCCACATTGCGGCTGGTTGCTAAGTGATTTGACACCACTTAGCGGGGGGCGCACCAGCTCGGAGGTGGTGTAATGCCCCTAACTGGTGTAGCGCTGCATGATCTGGGTTTGCGGAACTGGGGTAGGGATGTGGTCGTCCGTCAGATTCGCGATAAAGCTTGCTGTCGTGGGAGGCGGTGTACCCGATCCGTAGGCATTACACCTCTTCTGATCGGGTGCATCACGACGTAACGGGTGTACCGCGACGTAATGGGTGTAGCGCCTCTTGTGCGGGCCTAGTGCTGCAGGCATGGAGTGCGTCAACGACAGACTCAGCATGCGGTCGTGGGTCGGCGTGGGCGCCTTCAATGCTCACCGCGCCGGAGGACAACAAACAACGGGAGATGCCCAAGCGATGCGACTCGGGCCCCTCCCGTTGTTGTACGAACGCAGCGCGATCGCCGTTCCTCACACCAACACTGCGCGCCAGCGCGTTAGCGAGTAGTGCGTGACGCACCGCCTCACTCGCTGCCCTTACGGCGGCGCACCCGCTTTCGTGGTGTGGGGGAGTGCTCGCCTCGGCCTCGGCCCTTGGTTCCGCGGTCAGAGCGTCCCTGCTTTCCGGAATTCAGTGTCTGATCGCCATCCTTGCGGGTACGGCGTCGGGTGCGGGTACGTTCGCCGGAAGTCGAACGCTCCCCGCGTCCTCCTGAGCGAGTGGACGAACGAGCACCGCGGCCTCGGCCTCGGCCACCACGCGAGGAACCACCCAAGTCCTCAATTTTCTCGGCGCTCAGCCCCTCGCGAGTGCGCTGTGCTCGCGGAAGACGTCCTGTGACGTCCTCGGGAATATCCAAGTCCGTGTAGAGGTGCGGCGAGGTGTGGTAGGTCTCCAGGGGCTCGGGAACGCCCAAGCCCAGAGCCTTCGAGATCAAAGACCAGCGTGGGACATCGTCCCAATCCACGAAGGTCACAGCTGTACCCGAATTACCGGCGCGACCGGTGCGGCCAATACGGTGGATGTAGACCTTTTCGTCCTCGGGGCACTGGTAGTTGATGACGTGGGTGACATCGTCAACGTCGATACCGCGTGCAGCAACATCCGTTGCGACCAAAACATCGACCTTGCCATTGCGGAAGGCACGCAGAGCCTGCTCACGCGCACCCTGACCAAGGTCGCCGTGAAGGGCGGCAACGGCAAAACCGCGCTCGGTGAGCTCATCGGCAACGCGCGCAGCCGCACGCTTGGTGCGGCAGAAAATCACTGCGCGACCGCGGCCTCGTGCCTGCAGGATGCGGGCGACGACCTCGGTCTTATTCATGGCGTGAGTGCGGTAAATGACCTGTTGGACCGTGTTGACGGTCTGTCCCTGATCATCAGGATCTTGCGCGCGAATGTGGGTCGGCTGAGTCATGAACTTGCGTGCCAGCGTGATCACCGGGCCGGGCATGGTTGCCGAGAAGAGCATCATGTGACGGTCCGCGGGAATACGCGAAAGCAAGGTCTCCACGTCGGGGAGGAAGCCAAGGTCGAGCATCTCGTCGGCCTCGTCAAGGACAACGTTCTCTACACCGTTCAGGTGCAGCACACCTTGACGCAGCAGGTCAATCAAGCGTCCGGGGGTGCCGACGACAATATCCGCTCCTCGCTTGAGCGCCTCAATCTGCGGTTCAAAAGCAACGCCGCCGTAGATGTCAACGATGCGCGTTGAGAGCTTAGAAGCCGCTGCACGCAGGTCATCGGCCACCTGCTTAGTGAGCTCTCGGGTCGGCAAGATGATGAGGGCCTGAGGCATGTTCGGGTTGAGAAGATCTTCGTAACCTTCTTCATCCGGAGCAATGACATCTTCCAATACAGGGATGCCGAATCCCAGCGTCTTTCCGGTACCGGTCTTAGCCTGGCCAATAATGTCGTGGCGATCCAGTGCAACGGGAAGAGTCAGCGCCTGGATAGGGAAGGGGTGGGTGATGCCTCGTTCTTCAAGCGCATCAACAATGGGGTCACTGACCCCAAAATCAGCGAAAGACTTCGCTTCGTATGTTTCATTTCCCGAGTTCGTAATATCGGGGGTGGTTTCATCTTCTTGGGTCGAAGGGGCTTTGATTGAGCCCAAACGTACGACGCCAGCAGAGTAGTCAGACGGTGAAGTCACGATCAACCTGTTCTGGGAAAAACCCGTTGGAAATTGCAGCCGATCGCGGTTCTTCTTCAAGGGGCATAGGTGCCCGGGCAAAATTTCTCACGTGCGATCGGTCAGCACTGTCATTTGTATTCTACGAGGTTGACGCGGATCGCTCGAGGAGGAACCCGTCACGTTTATCTGATGTAGTGTTAGTGCATGGAACGCACCTATGAACCTGTGCCGGATCGCGACGCTGACGTTGTCGGTCTGATCGCGTATTCGATTTTGGCTGCAATGACACGCTTGGCAAAGGATAGTGACCAGGCGCCGACTTTCGAGGCGAAGGTCGAGCATGCGCGCATGGCCACTCGAGTTTTCGATACCTATACCCAGGTCGAAACCTGGTGTCAGCATCGCGGTGTTGACTTAGCTGAGAAAGCTCAGGCTTTTGATGGGCTATATGACGATCTTGATGCTCGTACTCGACCGACGACCTGGTACGAGCGAACGGTCAAAACCTATGTGACCTTGGGAATCTTGGGTGGCCTGCTGCGTGAAATTGCGTCGCGTAAAAACCTGTTCCCGGAAGCAAAGTGGGATCTTGAGCAGGGGGAGTGGGAGCGCCAGAATTTGGCTCCGATTTTCGAGGCCGATGAGCAGCTTGCCGCACGCCTGTCGTTGTGGGCGCGAAGGGTTGCTGGGGAGGTATTGGGATTGGTGCGCTCAACCCTGTTCATGCACCCTGAGTTATCGGATTCTCCCGAAGACGCAGATGCTATCGCTCAGACTTTGAGTGTTGAGCATGCGGAGCGCATGAAAGGAATCCACCTGCGCGGTTAGACGCAGGTGGATAATGTCAGCTAATTTCGGCTTGCTTTTAGTGAATTGCAAAGCCGACGCGGTGCGTCTGCGGGGCAGTTACGCGCACGTAGGAAATCGCCTGGGCGGGAATAAGCGTCTTCTCTCCCTTGGTGTCCGTAAGGATCAGGGGAGTCTGCTCGCGTAGAGAATTAGTGACTTGTGCGAAGAGTTCGTCTTCGCTGAGGTCCAGTTCGAGGTCGAGTTCGCGCGGGCTAGCGTTGATACCGATCGTGATGTTCACTGCGACTCCCAGATTCGTCGGTTGGGTTAACTTTTCACTCTCATGGTACGTGAGGCGGAAAGCGGGGCTGGTGGATTTCAGTGTCAGCGTAATTTCGCTCTGAAGCTCAAAGTGGTCTCCAAATGCCGGTGGCCTCTGTCAGAATCACTATATGAACAACACAGCGGTGCGTATCACGGTTGGCTCTGAATTCTCAGGCCTACCGGAACTCAGCGACCATCAGCGATTTCTGCTTAAGCAGATTGCTGAAGGTGATGCTGTAGTTCGCGGTGCGCCCGGAAGTGGGAAGACGACTCTTCTTCTTGCCGCTGTCGCTGAACTTGTACGCAACGACCACTCGTTTTTAGTTCTCACTCCAGATCGTTCACGCGCAGATCAGTTGATGCCTGCGGTACAAGCACTTGCTCCCAATGCGGTGCGCCCGGTTCGAACCCCCATTGGGTGGGCCTATTCAATCGTGTCGCAGTGGCGAAATACGCGTGACCAACCGCTGGGTGATGTTGAGCTCCTGACGGGCGCAAACATGGATCGCATGGTCTCTCAACTGCTAGAAGAATCCGCGATTCAGTGGCCCGAGGAGCTTGCAGATACCATCCGTTCACTTCCGGCATTTCGGATGGAACTGCGCGATCTCATTGATACTGCTGCAGAGTCTGGGACCACTGCTGAGCATCTAGAGGAGCTCGGCAGCATTCGCGGAATGGAGCAGTGGGTGAGTCTTGCGCCCCTACTCAAGAAGTGGAACGAACTTCCGCAGCTGGAGGTGGAGTTCCGAGGAACCATGCTGGCACACGGTGCTGGACTGGGAAGGCAAGCTGCCCAGCTCCTTGCCCATTGGGATGATCGTGCGCAGTCCGCTGGGGTACGAATTTTTACCCCGCTTCCGCAATACCTTTTGATCGATGATCTACAGGACTGCACTCCCTCGCTGCTAGCGCTACTTCATGTCGCACACCAACTGGGAAGCCGCATCATTGCTTTTTCGAATCCAGATCTCTCAGTAACCTCATACAAGCGAGGTTATGCCCATATGGATCTCGATCTGGCCAGGATCCTCGACGTTCAAATTGAAGACTGTGGGGGAGTCTATGTCGGTACGCCTCAGCTTCACGCCTTGAACCTCTCGCTTGCCTCACGCATTACGCAAAGCGGACCCGTCGGAAGAAGAAACGCCTCATTTGCTGGCAACTCTGAAAGGCGGCTCGGTGAGCAAGGGGTACATATCCACAACTGCGCCAGCCTTGCGCAGATGGGGGCGGCTTTGGGATATCAGCTGCGCTCCCACTATTTGCGTGACAACATTCCTTGGTCTCAGCAGGTAGTGATTGTTCGTTCGCAATCTCTTATTCAGCAGGCCAGAAGGGCCCTGAAACGTAGCAAAATTCCCCTTGCTGGAGGTCAACAAGCCTTCAATTTTGCCTCCAATTCAATGACCAGCGCGTTGCTGAAAGCCTTAATTCCGAATGAAGACAGTGGCGTAGGAGTGATCGATCGCTGGCTACGTTCAGATCTGATCTCGATCGATGCTCTGCATGTGAGTTCGCTTCTTCACAACTATGTTTGGGCGCATAGCGATCAGAAGTTGGCACAGGGTCGGGTTCAGCACCTCAGCACAGATATGGTCTCTCGCATTCTTCAGGACCCCTCTCTTCTCTCACAGAATGTGGAAACGGAACTGCGCAAGCTTCTGAAGGCCTCGACGCTATGGAAAGAAGTAGAAGCCCTCAGCCCTCAAAAAGCGCTCTGGGAAGCATGGGCGACGGCAGATATAGCAGAGGAACTAAGCAAACGGGCATTAGCGCACGACTCGGACTCAGACTATTTTGATGACGTCTTAGATTCAGTGATTGCACTGTTTAGAGTGGCGGATATCTGGCAACAAAGAAATCCGCAGAGGACTGCCGCAGAGTTTGCGCGTGACCTCCTTGAATCTGACGTCGCTACCGACACCATTGCTGCAACCGCATATCGCCATGAAGGGATCCAGGTCCTCACCCCAGAACAGGCAGTGGGTAGGCATTGGGATGTCGTTGCAATCTATGGGCTTCAAGATGGCAGTTGGCCAGATCTGCGGCTTCGACAGCGCTTGCTGCGCGCTGATCTTCTTGGGGAGATCACACGTAGTACCGACCCGGCCCAAGAGGTCATTGATGATCCTCGGATCCAGCGTAGGGCAGTTTTAGACGATGAACTTCGGCGACTCCTTGCTGCCGTTTCACGAACGAATCTGGCGCTGCACATTGGAATTGTTTCCAATGAAGACCAGGCACCGTCGCAATTTGTTGAACTCGTTGCACAGGGCGCTGGGATCGAAATCCCTGAAGACGGCTTTGCAATTGAAGACGTCCCGCCTGCATTAGACCTATCTGGTCATATCTCCAGACTGAGGTATCTTGCCGCGCAGGAGCATGACCCCCAAACATCACAGCTTGCTACCCGCCTGCTTGCAATTCTTGCCAGATGCGGGGTGCCCAGCGCGATCCCCAGCAATTGGATCGGAGCCGGAGGGATCAGCTCGGATAGCCCGATCTACGACCAGCAGCGTGTTGCGGTGAGTCCTTCCAGTTTTGATAGCGCACGTCAATGTATTCTTCGCTGGTTCTTTGCTTCCAATAGCGGCACTTCGATGCCGACGCAGAGCGCAGCAGATGGAACCTTAATCCACAGCCTGGCCGAGCGCTTCCCATGCGGGCCTCGCAGCGCTGTGATGGATGCGCTTGAAGAAGAGATTCGTGCGATGGGCGTGGATGAAGGGCAGGCTGCCAGCAAGATCCACATGGACCACCTTCGAGAGATGGCATCTGCGCTCGGTGAATATCTTGAGCAGTCCACTCAAGCGGGAGGCTTGGCAGACCTGAACGGAAATGTTCAAGTTGAAGTGCCCTTTGATGTTCCGATCTCTTCAGTTCACATCCGCGGAAGAATTGACCGAATGGAATTGGAAGGCCAAGGCGTTCGGATTATTGATTTCAAGACTGGAAAGAAGGGAAATAAAACCGGCGCGAAAAAGGACCCGGACCACCCGCAGCTCGCTCTCTATCAACTCGCAGTCGAACAACTGGGTTATGAAGTTTTAGGAGCAGAGCTCAAATATCTTGGTTACGGTGATGTCCGGACCATCTCGCAAGACCCCTTAGACCCGGAAACAAGGGCGGATTGGATCAGCCAGCTTGATGAGATCGGGCAGAAAATGAAAGGCCCATCTTTTATTGCGACGCCCTCTGATGAAGCATGCCAATACTGCGAGTTCGCCCGTTCTTGCCCAGCTCGTGAGCAAGGAAAGAGGAGTGTGGAATGAGCATCGATAGTTCACAGCTCAGTGTTGATGAAATTCTGCGTTTGGCCACCCCCCGAAGCCGCCAGTATTTTCCCCCCACAGATGAGCAGCGTGCCGTAATCGAAGCACCTCTTGAACCTCTGCTTGTAGTTGCCGGAGCGGGTGCAGGGAAGACAACCACCATGTCACAGCGCGTGCTCTACATGGTTGCCCATCATGGAATCGAGCCGGAGCGCATTCTCGGCTTGACCTTTACGCGGAAAGCAGCGGGGGAGCTGGGGCTCAAAATGCGACAAGACCTCGGGGTTTTGGCATCAAATCTTGGTCGTAGCTTCCAGGGCGATCCAACGGCATTGACCTATAACTCTTTCGCCGCTCGAATCC
>ERZ773246.592-NODE-592-length-14442-cov-6.84979_pt1 | contig 14442 bp, 10 predicted proteins | sample MGYA00580519_ERZ773246 | MGnify/ENA primary metagenome ERZ773246 (study PRJEB29015, sample SAMEA2738153) | human oral metagenome | biome: human oral; feature: human-associated habitat; material: saliva | place: China | collected 2246 ...
GTCATCGGATCGGGCCCCATCGTCATCGGGCAGGCCTGCGAGTTCGACTACTCCGGCACCCAGGCCTGCCGCGTCCTGCGTGCTGAGGGAATCCGCGTCATCCTGGTCAACTCCAACCCGGCCACGATCATGACCGACCCCGACGTCGCCGACGCCACCTACATCGAGCCGATCACCCCCGAGGTACTGACCACCATCATCGCCAAGGAACGGCCCGACGCCCTCCTGCCCACCCTGGGCGGGCAGACCGCCCTCAACGCCGCCATGAGCCTGGTCGAGCGCGGTGTGCTCGATGAGTACGACGTCGAGCTCATCGGCGCCTCCGCCGCGGCCATCAACGCCGGGGAGGACCGTGACGAGTTCAAGGACGTCGTCGAGCGTTGTGGCGCCGAGGTCGCCCGCAGCGTCATCGCCCACACCATGGATGAGTGCCGCGCGGGGGTCGATGCCCTGGGCGGATACCCGGTCGTCGTGCGCCCCTCCTTCACGATGGGCGGCCTGGGCAGCGGTGTCGCCTTCAATGACTCGGACCTGCATCGCATCGCCGGGGCGGGTCTGGCGGCCTCCCGCACCACCGAGGTCCTCCTGGAGGAGTCGATCCTGGGCTGGAAGGAGTACGAGCTCGAGCTCATGCGCGACACCGCCGACAACGTGGTGGTCGTGTGCTCCATCGAGAACGTCGACCCTGTGGGAGTGCATACCGGCGACTCCATCACGGTCGCCCCGGCCCTGACCCTCACTGACCGCGAGCTCCAGAGGCTGCGGGACATCGGCATCGCCGTCATCCGGGAGGTCGGGGTCGACACCGGCGGCTGCAACATTCAGTTCGCCGTCGACCCGGCCACCGGCAGGATCATCGTCATCGAGATGAACCCCCGTGTCTCCCGGTCCTCAGCCCTGGCCTCCAAGGCCACCGGCTTCCCGATCGCCAAGATCGCCGCACGCCTGGCCGTGGGGTACACGCTCGACGAGATCCCCAACGACATCACCGGCTCCACCCCGGCCTCCTTCGAGCCGACCTTGGACTACGTGGTTGTCAAGGTGCCGCGCTTCGCCTTCGAGAAGTTCCGGGGTGCCGACCCCCGGCTCACCACCACCATGAAATCGGTTGGCGAGGCCATGGCGATCGGTCGCTCCTATACGGAAGCTCTCCAGAAGGCCTTGCGCTCTCTGGACAAGAAGGGAACCGTCTTCCACTGGGACGGACCGGCGCCCAGCCAGCAGCAGACCGCTGAGCTCCTGGAGTCCATCTCCGTGCCCACCGAGCACCGGCTGGTCGACCTCCAGCAGGCCGTGCGCGGTGGAGCCACGATTGCTCAGCTCCACGAGGCCACCCGCATCGACCCCTGGTTCCTGGACCAGATGCTGCTTCTTGAGGAGGTGGCCCAGGAGGTCAAGGGCGCGTCCGCGCTCACCGCGGACGTCCTGGCCCTGGCTAAGCGCCACGGCTTCTCCGACGTCCAGGTCGCCTCCCTGCGCGGCATCAGCGAGGACACGGTGCGAGAGGTCCGCCATGCCTTCGGCCTGCGGCCCGTCTACAAGACTGTTGACACCTGCGCCGCCGAGTTCGCCTCACGCACCCCCTACCTCTACTCCAGCTACGACCTGGAGACCGAGGTGGCATCCCGCGAGCGTGAGGCCGTCATCATCCTGGGCTCGGGGCCCAACCGGATCGGCCAGGGCATTGAGTTCGACTACTCCTGTGTTCACGCCGCGATGGCCCTGTCCGATCGCTACGAGACCGTCATGGTCAACTGCAACCCTGAGACCGTCTCCACCGACTACGACATCTCCGACCGGCTCTACTTCGAGCCCCTGACCTTCGAGGACGTCATCGAGATCTACGAGGCCGAGCTGGCAGCCGGACCCGTAGCCGGTGTCATCGTCCAGCTCGGTGGTCAGACACCGCTGTCCTTGGCGGCCAGGCTGGCCAAGGCCGGGGTGCCGATCCTGGGAACGAGTCCCGAGGCGATCGACGCCGCAGAGGACCGCGAGGCCTTCGGCGTCGTTCTTCAGCGCGCAGGCCTGCCCGCACCGGCGCACGGCACCGCTCTGAGCGATGAGCAGGCGCGCTCGGTCGCCCGGGGCATTGGCTATCCGGTCCTGGTGCGCCCCAGCTACGTGCTCGGCGGTCGCGGTATGGAGATCGTCTACGACGCCCAGGGTCTCGACGACTATCTCCAGCGCGCCGGTCTTGAGCCCGGAGGCGTCTACGGTACCGGGCCACTACTCATCGACCGTTTCCTCGACGACGCCATCGAGATCGATGTCGACGCCCTGTACGACGGCAGCGAGCTGTTCCTCGGCGGCGTCATGGAGCATATCGAGGAGGCCGGTATCCACTCCGGTGACTCCGCCTGCGTCATGCCGCCCATGACCCTGTCCGACACGGAGATCGCTCGCATCCGACGCTCCACCGAGGCGATCGCCAAAGGTGTGGGCGTGCAAGGGCTGCTCAACATCCAGTTCGCCCTGGTCTCCGACGTTCTCTACGTCATCGAGGCCAACCCCAGGGCCTCGCGCACAGTCCCCTTCGTCTCGAAGGCATCCGGTGTGCAGCTGGCCAAGGCGGCGGCCCTCATCATGACGGGGGAGACGATCGCCTCGCTCAGGCGCTCCGGTCACCTCCCCAAGGCCGACGCCGCCGTCACCGATCCCGATGACCCGATCGCCGTCAAGGAGGCGGTCCTGCCCTTCAAACGGTTCCGTACCACCGAGGGTCGCGTGGTCGACACGATCCTGGGGCCGGAGATGCGTTCCACCGGTGAGGTCATGGGCTACGACGTCGACTTCCCGCGGGCCTTCGCCAAGTCCCAGGCCGGTGCCTACGGTGGCCTACCGGGAGAGGGAACGCTGTTCGTCTCGGTGGCCGACCGAGACAAGCGAGCCATCATCCTGCCGGTGGCTCGGCTCGCGGAGCTCGGCTTCACGGTCCTGGCCACGACCGGGACCGCACAGGTGCTGCGCCGTAACGGGATCGATGCCTTGGCGGTGCGCAAGATCAGCCAGGGCGTCGGCGACCACGGCGAGCAGACGATCGCCGGACTCATCGAGTCGGGAGCCATCGACATGGTGGTCAACACCCCCAAGGGTCAGGGTGCCCGCGCCGACGGCTACTCCATCCGCGCGGCCACCACCGGTGCCGATCGTCCCATCATCACCACCGTCCAACAGCTCCAGGCGGCGGTCCAGGCCCTCGAGGCCCAGCTGCGCGGTCCCTTCCAGGTTCGCAGCCTCCAGGAGCACATCGCCGCCCGTCGATCCCGGCGAAACTCGGTATCCGAGTCCCGTCCCATGGCCCCCGTTGACGACAAGGAGACCAGATGAGTTCCGCCGCCGCCCACCAGAGCAGTCGACGCCCCTTCGGATCCCGCCTGGCCGACGCCATGGACGACCACGGCCCCCTGTGCGTCGGCATCGACCCCCACCCGAACCTGCTCGAGGCCTGGGGCCTGGCCGACTCGGCCGCAGGCCTGCGGGACTTCGCCCTGCGGACCATCGACGCGGTTGGAGGACACGTGGCCGCCGTCAAGCCCCAGTCCGCCTTCTTCGAGCGTCACGGCAGCGCCGGCATCGCGGTCCTCGAGGAGACCCTGGCGGCCCTGCGTGACCTCGACACCCTGTCCGTCCTCGACGTCAAGCGCGGGGATATCGGTTCCACGATGGCCGGCTACGCCCAGGCCTACCTGTCCGACGACGCTCCTCTGGCCTCCGACTCCATCACGGTGTCCCCCTACCTGGGCTACGGGTCCCTCACTCCTGCACTCAACCTCGCCGAGGCCAGTGGACGCGGCGTCTTCGTCCTGGCCCTGACCTCCAATCCGGAAGGAGCCGGTGTCCAGCACGCCGTCAACGGGGACCAGGCCGTGGCCGCCGGCATCGTGGAGGGCGTGACCGCCTCCAACGCCCAGGCCAGTGGCGAAGGCAGGCTTGGCAGCATCGGGCTGGTCATCGGCGCCACCGTCGGCGGGGCCGTGAGCGACCTGGGAATCGACCTGCAGCGTGCCAATGGCCCGTTGCTGGCGCCGGGTGTGGGTGCCCAAGGCGCTGGGCCGGCCGAGCTGGAGGCCGTTTTCGGGTCGGCACGCGGTCAGGTCCTGGCCTCCACCTCACGCGGAGTTCTTAAAGCAGGATCCTCCATTGAGGCGCTGCGAAAAGCCGCGTCGGCATCCGCCTATGAGGCCGCAACAGCCCTGCGGTGAGTCTTCTGGTGCTGCAGCCCGCCTCGGATTGAGGGTGTGTGCGGAAACACGAAGTCAGTTGTGGAATATGGGCCCCTGCGAATGCGAGTGCACCTGGCCCGACTTATGCTCGTGGTGCGGGTCACTGGTATTCGACCGGGAGGAGACACACCATGACGCTTCCGACGCTGACACCCGAGCAACGGGCTCAGGCACTGGAGAAGGCGGCTGCGGCGCGATCGCATCGCGCCCGTATCAAGTCCGAGCTCAAGAGCGGCGAGCTCAAGCTCTCCGAGTTCTTCACCGCCTCAGAGACAGATGATGTCCTGGGCAAGATGAAGGTCAGAGCACTGCTCATCTCCCTGCCACGCGTGGGGACCACAACAGCTGACGCCATCCTCGCTGACGTGCATATCGCCGAGTCCCGGCGGGTGCGCGGACTGGGAGCGAACCAGAGGGCGGCCCTCGTGGAGCGCTTCGGCTAGGAAGGCTGCTTAGACGTTGGGTCGTGCCGGCGGGTTCCGGTAGGCCATGATGTGGCCATGACCGACGTTGCTGCCACAGACCCGTCCGTTCCTGCTCTCGCCCGCCTGACTGTTCTGGCCGGCCCCACGGCGGTGGGCAAGGGCACTGTCGTCACCGAGCTACGCAGACGCCATCCAGACCTGTTCGTCTCGGTCTCGGCCACCACCCGTCAGCCTCGTCCCGGTGAGGCTGACGGCGTGCACTACCACTTCGTCAGTGACGAGGACTTCGATTCGCTCGTCGCCAGTGGCCAGATGCTGGAGTGGGCTCTGGTCCACGGCGCGTATCGCTACGGCACCCCTCGAGGCCCGGTCCAGGACCGGCTCGATGCCGGATGCCCCGCACTGTTGGAGATCGACCTGGACGGTGCCCGGCAGGTGCGTCGGGCGATGCCTGAGGCCCGCCTCGTCTTCCTCGCGCCGCCGAGCTGGGAGGAGCTCGTCCGCCGGCTCGTCGGACGCGGTACCGAGGATGCCCATGAGCAGGAGCGGCGCCTGGCCACGGCCCGCACCGAGCTGGACGCGGCCGGCGAGTTCGACCACGTGGTCATCAATGACACCGTGGCGAGCGCCACCGCAGAGCTGGAGAGACTCATGGGATTGGGCAGTTAGAATAACGTGGCTCTGAACTATCGAGATTGAACCGGAGGCATGCACATGCTCGGAACCTCTCCCCAGCCCGAGGGCATCACCAACCCGCCGATCGACGACCTTCTGGAGAAGGTCGACTCCAAGTACGGGCTCGTGGTGGAGGCCGCCAAGCGCGCCCGCCAGATCAACACCTACACCCAGCAGCTCGAGGACAACCAGTTCGAGTTCTTCGGCCCGCTGGTCGACTCCGAGGTCGGCGAGAAGTCCCTGGGCATCGCTCTGCGTGAGATCGCCGAGGACAAGCTCGAGGTCATCCCCGGGGACGTGGCCCGCGCCCGCCGCGCCGAGGCCGAGGAGGCCCGTCGAGCCGCAGAGGCCGACATGTTCAGCGACATCTCGCTGGATGCTCCGGTCTCTCTCGAGGGCGGCGAGACTCCCACCAGCCTCGACGACATCCAGTTCTGAGCCCGGCTCGCCATGGACGAGCCGCACACTGCTGTGAGTGAACGCGCCGTGACCGCCGTCGAGCGGCCACGGCGCGTCGTCGTCGGCGTCGCCGGGTCGATCGCCGCCTACAAGGCCCCCTTCGTCGTTCGACTGCTGCGTCAGGCCGGGCATGAGGTCAAGGTGGTGGCCACGGAGTCGGCGCTGAGGTTCATTGGCGCTCCGGCTCTGGCGGCGGTCAGTGGCCGGGCCGTATCCACCGGGGTCTTCGATGACCCGGCCGCCGTCGAGCACGTGGCCGTGGCCGAGTGGGCCGAGCTCGTCGTGGTCGCTCCGGCCTCGGCAGACCTGCTGGCGCGGGTACGGGCAGGACGGGCCGACGACATGCTCACCGCGACGATCCTGACCTGTCAGGCCCCCGTCGTCCTGGCACCGGCCATGCACACCCAGATGTGGGTCAACCCCGCCACCCGGGAGAACGTGGCAGTGCTGCGCCAGCGTGGTCTGACGGTCATCGAGCCGGACAGCGGGCGCCTGACCGGCAAGGACTCCGGAGTGGGCCGGATGCCCGAACCCGAGCAGATCGTGTCGCAGGCCCTGGAGGTCCTGACACAACCCGCCGTCGGGTTCGCGGGAGCGCAGGAGGCCTTAGGGGAGGGCGACAAGCGTCTGCAAGGACGGCACGTCGTCATCTCGGCCGGTGGGACACGTGAGCCCATCGATCCGGTGAGGTACCTCGGCAATCGCTCCTCAGGGCGCCAGGGCTGCGCTCTGGCGGCGGCCGCTGCCGAGCAGGGAGCCCGCGTCACCCTGGTACAGGCGCACGTGGCCTCCGAACTGCTCAAAGCCCTGCCTGCGCAGGTGAGTGTTGTTGCAGCCGGTACCGCCTCGGACATGCTCCGCGTCGTGCGCGACGCCGCCCGCGACGCCGACGCCGTCATCATGGCTGCCGCCGTCGCCGACTACCGGCCTGTCACCGTGGCCGCCACCAAGCTCAAGAAGCAGGCACCCTCTGGAGTGGAGCACTCCGCTGAACCGGCCATGTCCATTGAGCTCACCACCAACCCGGACATCCTGGCCGGGCTGGTGAGCGACCCGCCTCGGCCCGGCCAGATCGTGGTCGGATTCGCCGCCGAGACCGGGGACGAGAACGGTGACGTGCTCTTCCACGGCAGGGCCAAGGCCCGCAGAAAAGGGGCTCACCTTCTGGCGGTCAACGCGGTGGGGGAGGAGCTCGGCTTCGGAGACGTTCCCAACGCCGTCGTCGTCCTGGATGCCCACGGCACGGAAGTGGCGCGGGGACAGGGCAGCAAGATGGATGTCGCCCGCCTTCTCGTCTCTCTGACCGCCGACCTGGTGAATGCGACCTGAGGCCCAGATTCCGCATTTTCGTGGGTAACGCCACGACGGATCAGTTCCGGCGGTGACTACGATGGGTGCGTGAGTTCCTCCTTACGTCTGTTCACGTCCGAGTCGGTCACTGAAGGTCACCCGGACAAGATCTGCGACCGTGTCTCTGACGCGATCCTCGACGCCATCCTCGAGCAGGACCCCACCGCACGCGTCGCGGTCGAGACGATGGTGACGACAGGCCTGGTGCACGTGGCCGGAGAAGTCACCACGGAGAGGGCCTACGTCGAGATCCCCGAGATCGTTCGCCAGGAGATCTCCGCCATCGGCTACACCTCCTCAGATGTCTGCTTCGATGCTCGCTCCTGCGGTGTGTCGGTATCGATCGGGCAGCAGTCCGCAGACATCGCGGCGGGGGTCGACAAGTCCCTTCAGGCCCGTCGGGATGACACGGACATCGATCCTCTCGACCTGCAGGGTGCCGGAGACCAGGGGCTCATGTTCGGCTACGCCTGCGACGACACCGCGGCCCTCATGCCTCTGCCCATTCATCTGGCGCATCGTCTGGCGGAGCGCCTGGCCTTCGTGCGCAAGCAGGGCATCGTCCCGGGACTGCGCCCCGACGGCAAGACGCAGGTGACGATCGGCTACGACGGCCAGCGCCCGGTGAGCCTGGACAATCTGGTCATCTCCACCCAGCATGACGCGGACCGCACTCGTGCCTGGCTCACCGACGCTCTGCGGACGGAGGTCATCGAGCCGGTGCTGGCCGCTGAGGCCGAGGTCGGTACCGAGCTCGACACCGCCGACACCGACGTCCTCATCAACCCTTCGGGACAGTTCGTCATCGGTGGTCCGGCAGGTGACGCTGGCCTGACGGGACGCAAGATCATTGTGGACACCTACGGCGGAATGGCCCGTCATGGCGGGGGCGCCTTCTCCGGCAAGGACCCCTCGAAGGTGGACCGCTCCGCCAGCTACGCCATGCGCTGGGTCGCCAAGAACGTCGTCGCAGCCGGACTGGCCAGACGGTGCGAGATTCAGGTGGCCTACGCCATCGGCTCCGCTCACCCCGTGGGCGTCTACGTGGAGACGTTCGGGACGGCGGCCGTTCCTGAGGAGCGCATCATGAAGGCTGTCAACGAGGTCTTCGACCTTCGTCCGGCCGCGATCGTGCGCGATCTCGATCTGCTGCGTCCCATTTACCGCGCCACCAGCTCCTACGGCCACTTCGGGCGTCCCGGCTTCAGCTGGGAGGCCACCGACCGCGTCGAGGCCCTGCGCCAGGCCGTCTGAGGCCCGTGTACTCGGGGCGGGAGACTTCCGAGGGGTTGTATGGCAACCGGCTACGACGACGCTTCTGCCTCCGTTGAGTCGGATGGCCCCGCACGTGGTTACGGAGTCAGCAAGCAGGGTGAGCTGCTGGAGCTGCCGGAGCCCGGTCTGCGCACGGTGACGGTGGCCGGGGTCCGTGACCCCGTGGCCAGGGTTCTCCTGGACTCCTCGGTGCCGCACCTCGACCGCTCCTTCGACTACCTGGTTCCTGCGGCGATGGCGCAGCAGGCCCTGCCGGGTACCCGGGTCATGGTTCGCTTCGGTGAGCAGGAGATGCGCGGATGGATCTGGGAGCGGGGGGCCACGACCACCCATATCGGCCGGCTGTCAGCTCTGCGCCGAGTGGTCTCCGACCTCCAGGTCCTGCCGGAGGGCTCGCGTCGACTCATCGAGGCCGTCGCCTCCCGCAGCTGCGGAACACGCTCCGACGTCATCCGTCTTGCGGTTCCGGCCAGGCACGCCACCACGGAGAAGGCTGAGAGAGACAAGGATCCCCTCGACCTTCCCACCTGGGAGCCGCCGTCCTCGAGTGAGCTCAGCTGGCAGCCTTACGACGGTGGTGAGGAGTTCGTGCGCCGCTTGGCCCACGGTGAGGCTCCACGCGCGGTCTGGTCCGCTCTGCCGGCGCAGGTGCGGCCGGTCGAAGCACGTTCGTCGGACGACGACGGCAGGCCCGTCCCGGTGGTCTCGCCGTGGCAGCTGTGCCTGGCCCAAGCCGTCCAAGCCACCTTGGCGAGCTCTCGCGGCACCGTCATCGTGGTGGCGACGACCCATCAGGCTGAGACCCTCGCCGCCCGGCTCAGGCGCGACCTGGAGGGGGAACCGGTGGTGGTGCTCTCGGCCGAGCACGGTCCGGCGCGCCGTTATCGGGCGTTCCTGGCTCTCCTGCTGGGGCGAGCCCGGGTGGTCGTCGGCACCAGGGCGGCGGCCTTCGCCCCGGTGCACCGGCTGGGGCTGGCAGTCGTCTGGGACGACGGGGACAACCGGTTGGAAGAGCCTCACGCCCCCTACAGTCATACGCGCACGGTGCTCGCCCTGCGCTCGACGTTGGATGGAGCCGGCCTACTCATCGGTGGATTCAGCCGCTCCGTGGAGGCGCAGTCGCTCGTCGAGCAGGGATGGTGCCAGAATCTGGCGGCTTCACGGCACACTGTGCGCGGCGTTGTGCCTCGTGTGGAGGTCCCTGGCCCGGCTGAGCTGGACCGGGAGGGCGCGTCCGGGGCGGCCCGGCTCCCGTCGCTCGCCCATCAAGCACTGCGACGCGCCCTGCAGGACGGGCCGGTTCTCATCCAGGTGCCGCGCGCAGGCTACGCGCCGTTGGTGGCCTGCGCCCGGTGCCGCGAGGCCGCTCAGTGCACTGTCTGCGGCGGTCCACTGGCGATGGACCAACGGGGTCGCACCTCCTGCCGTTGGTGTGCACGTACGGTGGGCCAGTGGAACTGCCCCGAGTGCGGCGGCCATGGACTGAGGATGGCGACGGTCGGTTCCACCCGGACGGGTGAGGAGCTGGGGCGGGCCTTTCCGGGTGTCCCCGTGGTGGTCTCTGGAGCACGGGAGACCCACGGTGTCATCGACGAGGTAGACGACGCGCCACGTCTCGTGGTGGCCACGCCCGGGGCGGAGCCGGTCGCCGAGGGCGGATACCGGGCCGTCCTACTCCTCGACGGCGCCGCGCTATCCTCCCGTCCCGATCTTGGTGCTGCCGGAGAGGCGTTGCGCCAGTGGTCCAATGCGGTGGTGCTGGCGGCGCCGTCGGCCCGCGTTGTTCTTCTGGGAGGCCCGGAGCCGGTGGCGGCACAGGCCCTCGTGCGATGGGACCAGGTGGGATTCGCACGCAGAGACCTTCTGGAGCGGGCCGACCTGCACCTACCGCCCGCATGGCGAGTGGCCCGCTTGGACGGGCCGGTACGCGGCGTGGAATCCCTCCTGGCTCAGGCCGAAGCCGATGGCTTTGAGGTGCTCGGCCCGGTGGCGCCACCGCCTGTTCACGGTCAGGTGCTCCCCGGCGCGGCCAGAGCCCTGGTACGCGCTCCGCTGTCACGTGGCAAGGCGCTTGCCACCATGCTCAGGGTACGACTGCGCGACCGATCAGCCCGCCGCGAGGAGCCGGTTCGTGTTGAGCTCGATCCCACCCGTTTGTGGTGAGGGAACCGTGAAGATGCGAGGGGGAGAGGCAGACCCGCTCGGACGGCTCACTAGTCAGCAGTGCTACCCGTCACCGCTGTGACCGGCGACGTGGCGGGAGAGCCATGAGGCGACGCAGCGCTCAGCGTGTCACCAGGCGCCTGGAAGGGTGGCATGCCATGGGCCAGGGAGATGAGATCCGTCAGTAGTCCCGCGGCGGTGGACTTGACGTTCCACCCCTCACTGAGCGCGGTGACTGCAGCACCATCCACGATAGCGATGACCATCTCCGGTTCGAGCGGGCTGTCGAGTTGACGCAGCACCCGGCGCAGTGCGGCATTGAGACGTTGCCGCCCCTGACGGTAGGCGTGCTTCACCGGAGATGCCTGGCTGGCTGAGATGAGCTGAAGATAGTGCCCGAAGTAGCCGCCATGGGCGGGAAGAGTCGCTTGGAGGATGAACCGCACCCGTTGGGGGACGTCCGGAACGCCCTTGAAGGCCTCCACCCGGTCGGCGACGTGCTCCGCCCGAGACGCCCACAGTCCGATGTTGACCAGACCCGCCTGATGGAGGAGATCCTCCAAGCCGTCGAAGTAGTAGGTTGTCGCAGACAAGGAGCACCCGGCTCGCTTGGCGACACTGCGGTGGCTGATCGCGGACGGTCCTGACTCACGGATGATGGCCGCCGCGGCTTCGATGATGGTCTGACGACGGTCCTCACCTCGCGGGGTCACTCGCGATTCTGTGCGAGAGCTTGCGGGTACGGACACATCACTACTCGCTGCCTCTCCAGCGTCATCTGCATGAGTACGAGCCATACCCATCATCTTACGACGACAACGCGTTGAAATCCGTAACAAGACGGTGATAATGACCTCGTGAGCAAGCAGTGTCTATTCAACTCGTCGTCAACTGCTCTCAGTGAGTGGGTCAGACTTCGGGGTGAGCCTGCTCCTCAGTCAGCTCCGACCCATGAATCGCACGAGAACGGAAGATTGCCACCATGGCGATCAGCGCGATCACCGTGAGATAGACCGCAGGCGCCAGGGGGGAACCGGTGACCTTGATGAGCCATGTGACAATGAACGGTGTTGTTCCACCAAGAAGCGCATTGGCTCCATTGAAGGATAGGGCAAATCCCGAGTAGCGCACGTTGGTCGGGAAGGACTCAGCCAGGAAGGTGGCCAGAGTTCCATCATTGGCCGTCAACGCTATAGCGAAGACAATCTGACACAGGATGACCACGGTGAGCATGCCCGCAGCCTTCGTCATCACGACGAACAACGGAATCGTGAGCACAATGAACGCGACGCAGGCGGCGATGAGCATCCGACGACGCCCAAAGGAGTCCGACAGGTGCCCCATGAGGAAGATCGCCACAATGTACACGACCAGCATCACTGAGGTAGCCAGAGTGGAAGTGTCCTGGGAGAATCCGAGCTCTTCGTGAACATACGTCGGCATGTAGGTGAGAAGCATGTAGAAGGCGACGGCGTTGAGGCAGGAGACTCCAAAGGTAATGAGGGTCTCATGCAGGTGGTCTCGCAGCAGCAGCCGTAGCGGTTCGGACCAGCTGGTGGCCTTCTGCTCCTGCGGCATCTCCGCGCGCATCTCCTGGTATGCGGGGGAGTCCTCCAGGTGCACCCGGATGTAGCGGCCGATGAGCCCCAGCGGCCCTGCCAAAAGGAAGGGAACTCGCCACCCCCAGGTGTTCATGGCATCGTCACTGAGGACCGAGAACATACCGGTCACCATGAGAGAGCCGGCAAGGAGGCCACAGGCAGTAGAAGCCGGAACCAGCGACGTGTAGATACCGCGCCGAGCCGGAGGTGCGTACTCGGCAAGGAAGGTTCCGGCACCCGCGTACTCGCCGGAGGCGGAGAATCCCTGAATCATTCGCAGGACAAGGAGGCTAATGGCGCTTGCCATGCCGATAGCCGCGTACGTGGGAAGGAGACCGATGAAGAATGTCGATCCGGACATGATAAGAATCGACCAGGACAGTGCCCAACGGCGTCCCCAACGGTCTCCCCACGCCCCCCATACAACGGCGCCGATCGGGCGCAGAATGAAGGACATCGCGAATACTGCATATGTTGAGAGCAGCTGGACTGATTTATCCGCCTCTGGGAAGAAGGCGTGACCAATGACGGTGACCAGGTATCCGTACGAGGCGTAGTCGAACCACTCAATGAAGTTTCCGATGAAGCTCGCCTTCGCTGCACGCCTCAGTGCGAGACTTCGTTCTGAGTCCAGATGATGGTCTTTCGTGCTTCCTGAGTGGGAGGTGTTCATAGCCTATGACTCCGGCTCGGTGGATGTCGACGATGACGTAATGGTCATCCCAAGGTGAGACGTTGATGACTCTACATGTGATCCTGTCTGCCCGCTGGGAGTTGGCGCAGGCAGACAGGATCACAAGGGGATCAGGACGTAGATGCGCGTGATTTCCGGGCGATGGCGTCCACGATGATCGGAGCCAACCCACCGCCGACAATGAGCAGTCCGCCGATCATCCCCATGGGGGTGAGCTTCTCTCCCCAGACGAGCAGGCCGCACAGAATGGCGACCGGACACTCCCAGTAGGAGATCGTCGAGTACTCAACGGCAGGCAGGTTGCGCCCTGCAACGACCAAGAATCCCAGCGCGAACAGGCCGCAGACGAGGAAGAGGGCCACTGCCCACATCCAGTTGGTGGCGGTGAAGGTGGAAATGCCGTGCCAAGGACGCAAGACGATGGACATGACCAGCGTCGCGCAGGCGGCCCAGAAGAAGTTCCACACACCGCGAACGATTGAATCAACGTCCTTACGGTACCCGTAGAAGAACAGTGCCAGACCATAGAAGATTCCGGACAACAGGCCTAAAAGATCTCCTAGGCTCTTCTGAGGGAAATCGGGCGTTGAGGCAGACAGATCCAGTCCGAAGGTCGGACTCCCGTTCTTGAAGTCGATAATTCCAATGGTCAGCAGCATTCCTATGAACACAAGAGACAGGAAGATGCCGGAGAGCACGCTGATCTTCTCTTTGCGGAAAATGCGTGCGAGCAGTGCGCAGAACAAGGGTCCAGTGTAGATGAGAAAGACGGCGTTGGAAATGGTCGTCATCAACGTCGAGGAGATGTAGCACCCCAGGGACAGGCCGATGCTCACTCCTCCCAGGATCACGGTGGTGCTCAGACGGGTGCGGCGGAACAGCCCGGCCTTCCCGGTGAAGATGAGGATAAGAATGAACCCGAGTAGTCCGACGCTCATGCGGCCGAAGGCCAAGAATGAACCGATGACGGACTTGTCGGCGTGAGCGAGGCCGGCGGTCGTGCCACGACTGATGGTGCCGACAAGCCCCATCCCGGTGGCGGAGAGAAGCATGGCGATGGCGCCCAGCTTCTTGTTCATGACGTACTCTGTGACAGAGGATTCAGCGGACGATGTCTGTGACATGGCAGTTGTGTCTCCTGAGTTCTCCCCCGGCGTGCGCGACGGACCGGCATCCTTGCCAGGTCTCGCGCGGTCAGGAGGGCCTTCCCAGTCCTATGGAGCGTCCGCTGACCGCGCTGCGAAGAGCAGAGCCGGGTAACGTGCGGGGCGGCAGCCCGATCCCATGAGCCGCCGCCCCGCACCCTTGAGATCAGACCAGAGTCGGGTCAGCGACCTGGTTGGGGAAGTAGTCCTCGCAGCCACCCTCACGGTAGACGTCGGCCGTCGCGCAGTGCAGACCACCGCCGAAGGCGTAGGCGTCACGGAAGGGAACCGGGATGACGTTCATGCCGAGCTTGTCCATCTGCTCCATCTGGTGGACCTCACTGGCCTCAACACACACGGTCTTGTGGTCGATGACCAGGCAGTTCATGGACAGCCAGACGGAGGAGTAGCACAGCGGCGGCGGAACCTCGT
>ERZ773246.602-NODE-602-length-14291-cov-29.8818_pt1 | contig 14291 bp, 15 predicted proteins | sample MGYA00580519_ERZ773246 | MGnify/ENA primary metagenome ERZ773246 (study PRJEB29015, sample SAMEA2738153) | human oral metagenome | biome: human oral; feature: human-associated habitat; material: saliva | place: China | collected 2246 ...
TAGAGGATTTCGGTTTGATTTATGCTGGGGCTCAGAAGAATATCGGACCTGCCGGTGTGACAGTGGTCATCATTCGTGAGGATTTGCTCAATGAAGAGCCAGTTCTATCTAGTATGCTGGACTACCGTATTCAGGCGGACAATGACTCTCTTTACAATACACCACCGACTTTCGCTATCTATATGGCCAAGCTGGTCTTTGAATGGGTCAAGGAGCTGGGTGGCGTAGCAGAAATGGAAAAGCGCAATCGTGAAAAATCAGGTCTCTTGTACGACTTCATTGAGCAGTCTGACTTTTATCGCAGTCCAGTCCGTTACAAGGAGCAGCACTCAGTAGCTAATATTCCCTTTGTGTCTCCTAGTCCAGAGCTGGACGCCAAATTTAACAAAGAGGCTGCAGCAGCGGGATTCAAGAATATCAAGGGGCACCGCAGTGTAGGTGGCATGAGAGCTAGTCTCTACAATGCTTTTCCGCTTCAAGGTGTCAAGGACTTGATTGCCTTTATGCAGAAATTTGAAGAAGAAAATTCCTAAGGGAGGGTATCTATGGTCTTTAGTGTCAAAACCTTTAACAATATCAATCAAATCGGGCTCAAGGAGCTGGGCAATGCTTTTCAGATTGACGGAGACAAGTCTGACAATCCAGATGCTTATATCCTGCGTAGTCAAAACCTGCATGGACAGGAATTTCCAAGTAAGCTCAAAGCCATTGCGAGAGCAGGTGCAGGAACCAATAATATTCCTGTTGACCAGGCAACAGCGCAGGGGATTGTGGTCTTCAATACGCCAGGAGCTAATGCCAATGCGGTGAAAGAAGCGGTCTTGGCTTCGATTCTCTTGTCTGCCCGTGACTATATTGCAGCTAACAGTTGGGCTAATGGCCTTTCTGGTGATGATGTTCCCAAGCAAGTGGAAGCTGGCAAGAAACAGTTTGCTGGGACAGAGATTGCAGAGAAGACTTTGGGAGTCATTGGTCTGGGAGCTATCGGCGGTCGTATTGCTAACGATGCCTATCGTCTGGGGATGAACGTCCTTGGCTATGATCCTTATGTATCCATTGAAACGGCCTGGAATATCTCTAGCCATGTCAAGCGGGTAGCAGACATTAAGGAAATCTTTGAGAAGAGTGATTATATCACTATCCACGTCCCTCTGACTGAGGATACACGCGCTACTTTTGATCAGGCTGCTTTTGGTCTTATGCAAAAGGGAACAACCCTTATCAACTTTGCCCGTGGAGAGCTGGTGGACAATGCTGCCCTTTTTGAAGCTTTGGAAACAGGTGTTATCAAGCGATATATCACAGACTTTGGTGTGGAAGAGCTACTCCGTCATCCGCAGATTACAGTCTTTCCTCATTTGGGTGGCTCGACAGAGGAAGCTGAGCTCAACTGTGCCATTATGGCTGGGAAAACCATTCGCCGCTTCATGGAAACGGGGGAGATTATCAACTCAGTCAATTTCCCTAATGTCCGTCAGGCGCTCTCAGCTCCTTATCGGATTACTTTGATTAACAAAAATGTGCCGAATATTGTGGCTCGAATTTCAACAGCAGTCAGTGATTTGAATATCAATATTGATAATATCATCAACCGTTCTAAAGGCGACTATGCCTATACTTTGCTGGATCTGGATGAGTCGGACGAAAGCAAGATTCAGGAGTTGGTGGATAAGTTTGAAAATAGCGACAATATTGTGCGCGTGCGTTTGATTAAGAAATGACCTATTATAAGAAAATTTACAAAAGTCCCTTGGGCGATCTTTCCCTAGTTGCCGATGAGTCTGGACTTGTCGGCTTTTTCTAATGAGTCTCGGCTTGACAAGAAGGAGCTAGCTGGGCTATCATAGGGACGGAGGAAAAACAATGTTACAATTTATCGAATATCCAAAATGCTCTACCTGCCGCAAGGCCAAGGCTGAGCTCAATCAATTAGGAGTGGACTTTGAAGCGGTGGATATTGTCAAGGAAACGCCCAGTCAAGAGCAACTTTTGCAATGGATGACTCATTCTGATTTGGAGATTAAGTCTTTCTTTAATACCAGTGGTATCAAGTACCGGGAATTGGGGCTCAAGGATAAGGTGCCTCAGTTTTCTGCTGAGGAGGCAGCCGCACTTTTGGCGACCGACGGCATGCTGATTAAGCGACCACTGCTAGTCCAAGATGATCGGATTGTGCAAGTTGGCTATCGGACCGAATACAAGGAATTAAACCTTTAATCAAAGATGGGAAATTTCCTGTCTTTTTATATTTTTCTGAAACTATTAAATTTAGTTAATCCGTAGGGGCGCAGTATTTGATATGATTTCTAAGAAAGTACCAATCAAAATCCTATAAAAGTTTCTCTTTTTATGAGAAAATAGAGGAAAAGATTGGAGGGATGTTTATGGCAGAAATTTATCTAGCAGGCGGCTGTTTCTGGGGCTTGGAGGAATATTTTTCTCGGATTGAAGGCGTTGAGGAAACGACAGTGGGTTATGCCAATGGGCAAGTGGAATCCACCAACTACCAGCTCATTCACCAGACGGACCATGCGGAGACGGTGCACTTGATTTATGACGAAGAAAAAATCAGCCTGAGGGAAATTTTGCTCTATTATTTCCGAGTCATTGATCCCCTATCCATCAACAAACAGGGCAATGATATAGGCCGTCAGTATCGGACAGGTGTTTACTATGTCCGTGAGGCGGATCGTTCGATTATCGAGCAGGTTTTTTCTGAGCAGGAGGAGCAGCTTGGGCAAAAGTTAGCAGTAGAGCTTGAGCCCCTGCGCCATTATATCTTGGCCGAGGATTATCATCAGGACTATCTCAAGAAAAATCCGACGGGTTATTGCCATATCAATGTCAAGGATGCTGAGCAGCCCTTGGTCGATGCGGGTCAATATCCCAAGCCAAACCAGCAGCAGCTGAAGGCTGTGTTGACTGAGGAGCAATATCAGGTGACCCAGCAGAGTGCAACAGAGCGTCCTTTCCATAATGCTTACAATAGCACTTTTGAGGCAGGGATTTATGTGGATGTGACGACGGGGGAGCCACTCTTTTTTGCGGCTGACAAGTTTGAGTCTGGCTGCGGCTGGCCGAGCTTTGCTCGACCTATCGCTCGTGAGGTTATCAAGTATTATCAAGATTTGAGTCATGGCATGGAGCGAATCGAAGTGCGGAGTCGCTCAGGAAATGCCCATCTGGGTCACGTTTTTACCGACGGTCCGCAAGAATTAGGCGGCTTGCGCTACTGCATCAACTCAGCAGCTCTGCGCTTCATTCCTAAAGAGCAAATGGAAGAGGAAGGCTACGGCTACCTGCTATCCTATATGGACTAATACTCACTTTTGTCGCTTGTCAACCTTTTCAAAATCTAGCTAAACTAGACAGAAATAATCAGCCAATTTCCTCTTTTTTAACGCTCCAAGCATTTATATATGTAAATACCATAGAAAAGTGTATAATGGTTAAGAAAAGATAAATGTTATGGAAGGAATGCAAAATGGAGAAATTGGATATTACTACAATGTCTGATTATAAAAAGGTAGAAGCTGTTATTCAATTACTAATCGATGGAGTTTTGACCAGCTATCGTGTGGCGACAGATGCCAACATTAGCAAAATGAGCATCTTGACACTGGTCAAAGGTAGCAGCAAGATTAAGAATATTACTTATCAAACGGCTATTGCTCTGATTAATTGGTACGAAGAAAATCATGAAAAATACGGTATTACTATTCAATAAGTAGCCGATTTTACAGGGATATATATAACTGGAATTCTATGAGTGCTTGCTTGTGGGATTCTTTTACTGAAGGAAAGAATGACCTTTCTATTATTGCAGGAAAAGCAAAAATTTCATATAATGGAAATAAGAAAAATGAGCGTAGGAATGTCTGCTGGTTGTAGCAGCCCGCTAAATTTTTTATAAGGAGAACTCAATGTCACAATTATCTGTTAATGCTATTCGCTTTCTAGGAATTGACGCGATTGAAAAGTCTAAGTCAGGTCACCCCGGCGTCGTGATGGGCGCTGCGCCAATGGCTTACGACCTATTTACCAAACAACTGCGTATCAATCCAGAAGAGCCAAATTGGATTAACCGCGATCGCTTCGTTCTATCTGCAGGACACGGCTCTATGTTGCTTTATGCCTTGCTCCATCTGTCTGGCTTTAAAGATGTCAGCATGGAAGAAATCAAAAACTTCCGCCAATGGGGTTCTAAGACACCAGGTCACCCAGAGTTTGGTCATACGGCTGGAGTTGATGCGACGACTGGACCATTGGGACAAGGGATTTCTACAGCGACTGGATTTGCTCAAGCAGAGCGTTTCTTGGCTGCTAAGTACAACCGTGAAGGCTATCCGATTTTCGACCATTACACTTATGTCATCTGTGGTGACGGCGATTTGATGGAGGGTGTTTCAGCTGAGGCTGCTTCTTATGCTGGTCTGCAAAAGCTGGACAAGCTGGTTGTTCTCTACGATTCAAATGATATCAACTTGGATGGGGAAACTAAGGATTCCTTTACAGAAGATGTTCGTGCCCGCTATGATGCTTACGGCTGGCATACTGCCTTGGTAGAAGATGGAACAGACCTTGCAGCGATTGATGCAGCTATCAATGAAGCGAAAGCTTCTGGCAAGCCATCTTTGATTGAAGTTAAGACAGTTATCGGGTATGGTTCACCAAACAAGCAAGGAACCAATGCAGTTCACGGTGCGCCTCTGGGACCAGAAGAAGCAGAAGCTACTCGTAAAGCCTTGGGCTGGGACTATGCGCCATTTGAGATTCCTGAGGAAGTCTATGCAGACTACCGCACAAATGTAGCAGAGCGTGGTGCAGCAGCCTACGATGCTTGGAAACAGCTAGTAGAGGACTACAAGCAAGCCCATCCAGAATTGGCAGCAGAAGTAGCAGCTATCATTGCTGGTCAGGATCCAGTGGAGATCAAGCCAGAAGATTTCCCAGTGCTTGAAAATGGCTTCTCTCAAGCAACCCGTAATTCTAGTCAGGATGCCCTCAATGCAGCAGCTAAGGTGCTTCCAACTTTCCTCGGCGGTTCTGCTGACTTGGCTCACTCTAATATGACCTACATCAAGGAAGACGGATTGCAGGATGATGCTCACCGTCTTAACCGCAATATCCAATTTGGTGTGCGCGAGTTTGCTATGGGAACAATTCTCAACGGTATGGCGCTTCATGGTGGTCTTCGCGTTTACGGTGGTACCTTCTTCGTCTTCTCAGACTATGTCAAGGCAGCTGTCCGTTTGTCTGCCCTTCAAGGCTTACCAGTGACTTATGTTTTCACGCATGATTCTATTGCAGTTGGTGAAGACGGCCCAACTCACGAACCGATTGAGCATTTGGCTGGTCTGCGTGCCATTCCAAACCTGACTGTCCTTCGCCCAGCAGATGCGCGTGAAACTCAGGCGGCTTGGTACCTGGCCCTTAAGAGCCAATCTACTCCGACTGCTCTGGTCTTGACCCGTCAGAATCTGACAGTTGAAGAAGGCACAGACTTTGACAAGGTAGCTAAAGGTGCTTATGTGGTCTACGAAACAGGAGCAGATTTCGATACCATCTTGCTTGCTTCTGGTTCTGAGGTTAATTTAGCTGTTGCAGCTGCTAAAGCACTTGCAGCAGAAGGCGCTAAAATCCGCGTGGTCAGCGTGCCATCAACAGAACTTTTTGATGCTCAAGATGCAGCTTACAAAGAAGAAATTCTGCCAAATGCAGTTCGTCGCCGTGTAGCCATCGAGATGGCTGCTAGCCAGCCTTGGTACAAGTATGTCGGTCTAGACGGTGCAGTTATCGGAATTGACCAGTTCGGTGCATCTGCTCCAGCAGGCAAGGTTCTGGAAGAATACGGCTTTACAATTGAGCACGTAGCAGAAGTTGTTAAAAATCTTAAATAAAAAGACATAGAGGCTGGGACAAAAGTCCTAGCCTCTCAATTGTCTTTGGATTGACGAGCAAGACGCAGTGGTTGAGTGGGCTCTACTACGCTGATTTCATCAGCTTTTACAGCCCTACTCAACTGTGCGGAGGTGGGATGACGAAATCGAATTCTAACCAATTACCGATTTCTGTTCCACTCTCTTTTGGAAATCATTTTCCTGCCTTGTCAAAATGTCCAAAATCTGCTATAGTAGTTACGAGATGAATTCCAAAGGAGAAAAGAAATGAATCCAACAATGATGATTATTTTTTTTGTTGTACTAGTAGGAATGATGTATTTCCAAGTACGGACACAGAAAAAGCAAGCTGAAAAACGGATGGAAAGCCTTAATAAACTGCAAAAAGGCTATGAAGTCATTACCATTGGTGGCCTTTACGGAACTGTTGACGAAGTTGATTCAGAGCGTAAGACTGTTGTCTTGGACGTAGACGGTGTTTTCTTGACATTTGAATTGGCAGCCATTAAGACGGTTTTGCCATTGACAGAGGGTATCCCAGCTGCTACGGGAGTGGAAGGCAATATCGCTGTGTCTGATGAAGATACCGCAATTGAAGAATAGGATATAGGGCAGTCGAGAGGCTGTCTTTTTTATTTTAAGGACATTTTGTAAGCTCATCTTTTACAATATTATAGTTGCACAACACTAGCGAAACCTGCCCGCATGCACTACTGACCATTTATCATCAGCTCTGATAGACGAAAAATCAGCTCTCCTGCCCACATTTAAGGGATTTATGATATAATGAAATGATAAAACTTTAAATAGGATAAAAAATATGTTTAGTTTTAAGAAAAAAGAAAAGCTCGATGAGGCCTTGCTCGTTCCAAAGCATATAGGGATTATCATGGATGGCAATGGTCGTTGGGCCAAAAAGCGCATGCAGCCACGTATTTTTGGACACAAGGCAGGCATGGAAGCCCTGCAAGCGGTGACGATTGCAGCCAAGGAGATGGGCGTGCAGGTTTTGACTGTCTATGCCTTTTCAACGGAAAACTGGACGCGACCAGAAAAAGAAGTGTCTTTCATTATGAATTTGCCGGTTGAGTTTTATGATCGCTATGTGCCAGAACTGCACAGAAACAATGTGAAAATTCAAATGATTGGCGACACGAAGCGACTTCCTAAAGCTACCTTTGAGGCCTTGGAGAAGGCTGAGGAGCTGACTCGTTTGAATACGGGGCTGATTCTAAACTTCGCTTTAAACTACGGTGGCCGAGCTGAAATCAATCAAGCGGTCCAGAAGCTTGCCCAAGATGTTTTAGACGCTAAAGTCCAACCAGCGGATATTACAGAGGAAATGATTGGAGATTATCTCTATACCAGCAGTCTGCCAGCAAGTTTGCGGGATCCCGACTTGGTGATTCGTACGAGTGGTGAGCTGCGGCTCAGTAATTTCCTTCCTTGGCAGACAGCGTACAGTGAGCTTTATTTTACAGATATCCTTTGGCCGGATTTTGATGAAAATGCCCTGAAGGATGCGATTGTAGAGTATAATCGCCGCAATCGACGATTTGGCGGTGTGTAAGGGAGTAAGAAAAGATGAGTAAGGATTTACAAAAACGTCTTATTTTTGGAGGAATTGCCTTAGCAATTTTTATTCCTCTGGTAATGATGGGAGGAGTTGCCTTCCAGATTGGTGTTGGACTTTTGGCTATGTTGGCAGTGCATGAGCTGCTTCAGATGAAGGGACTTCCGACAGCGACGCTGGAGGGGGGACTGGCCATGTTGGCAGCCTTTGTTTTGACCCTGCCACTTGAGAACTACTTGAAATTTTTACCCGTGGATGGTAATGTCGTAGCTTATGGCTTGATTGTCTTTGTCTTGCTGGGAGCAACTGTTTTGGGTTCTTCCTATAGCTTTGAAGATGCGGCTTATCCGATTGCTTCTAGTTTTTATGTTGGTCTAGGTTTTAATGCTTTGATCGATGCCCGTTTGGTGAATGTAGACAAGGTTTTGCTGGCCCTCTTTATCGTCTGGGCCACAGACAGTGGAGCCTATCTGGTCGGTACTCGCTACGGACGGAGAAAATTATTGCCAAAAGTGTCGCCAAATAAAACCATTGAAGGCAGTATTGGAGGAATTCTATCAGCCGTGCTGGTTTCTGCAATTTTTATGTTTATTCGTCCGCAAGTTGCCACTCCGTATAGCTTTGTGACCATGCTGCTCTTGACAGTTGTCTTTAGTATTACTGGCCAATTCGGCGACTTGGTAGAGAGCGCCATCAAGCGTCACTTTGGTGTCAAAGACTCGGGGAAGTTTATTCCTGGTCACGGCGGCGTTTTGGATCGCTTTGATAGCTTGCTTTTTGTCTTTCCACTGATGCACTTCTTCGGCTTGTTCTAAGAAGTTTGGAGGACAAGCAGCCTAAAGCCCTCTTGGCTTAATGAACATCTTAAGAGAAAGATTACACTTATGCAGATTATTACATTTATTATTATTTTTGGGATCATCGTGGTGGTTCATGAGTTTGGACATTTCTACTTTGCCAAAAAATCAGGCATTCTAGTCCGTGAGTTTGCCATTGGGATGGGGCCGAAAATCTTTGCTCATATTGGCAAGGATGGAACAGCCTACACGATTCGGATTCTCCCGCTAGGTGGCTATGTCCGCATGGCTGGCTGGGGCGAGGATTCGACAGAAATCAAAACAGGTACGCCAGCAAGTCTAACTCTGAATGAAGAGGGAAAAGTCGTCCGCATCAATCTGTCTGGCAAGAAAATCGATCAGACGGCTCTGCCTATGAATGTGACCAGTTTTGATTTTGAAGAAAAGCTGGAGATTACAGGGCTGGTCTTAGATGAAAGCAAGACTTATTCTGTCGATCATGATGCGACTATTGTTGAGGAGGACGGAACAGAAGTACGGATTGCTCCTCTGGATGTGCAGTATCAAAACGCTAGTATCTGGGGACGCCTGATGACCAACTTTGCTGGTCCAATGAACAACTTTATCTTAAGTATTGTCGTGTACTCTCTCCTTGCCTTTATGCAGGGAGGTGCAGTGGACTACTATAGCAACCATGTTCAGGTCGTTCCCCAAGGAGTGGTGGCTAAGGCTGGTTTGAAAGACAATGACCAGATCGTTCAAATCAATGAATACAAGGTCTCCAACTGGGATGAGTTGACAGATTCTGTCCAGAAGGCGACCCGTAACCAAGGAAAAAATCCAGAAGTAACGATTACCTATGAACGAGACGGGAAAACTCAAAAAGTGACGGTTCAACCAGAAGAAGATGGGGGACGGTATTATATCGGTGTGACCAATGCTGTCAAGACAGGCTTCCTAGATAAGCTTTTCTCAGGTGTGACAGATACTTGGTACACAGCAACTCGTATTTTGACGGCCTTGAAGGATATCATCTTCCACTTTAGTTTGAACAAGTTGGGTGGTCCGGTAGCGATCTACAAAGCTAGTTCGCAAGCTGCGGAGCTAGGACTTCCAGCTATCCTATCCTTGATGGCCATGCTGTCTATTAATATCGGAATCTTTAATCTAATTCCGATTCCAGCCTTGGACGGAGGAAAAATTGTCCTCAATATCCTTGAGGCTATCCGTCGTAAACCCTTGAAACGGGAAACAGAAAGCTATGTTACCCTCGCAGGGGTGGCTGTCATGGTTGTCCTTATGATCGCTGTGACTTGGAATGATATTATGAAATTGTTCTTCTAACATTTTAAAAGATTGAAAAATATTCTATGAAGGAGTTTTGTTTTTATGAAACAAAGTAAAATGCTAATCCCAACGCTGCGCGAAATGCCAAGCGATGCTCAGGTTATCAGCCATGCCCTTATGTTGCGGGCTGGCTATGTTCGCCAAGTTTCTGCGGGAGTTTACTCTTATCTGCCACTGGCTAATCGTGTCATTGAAAAAGCTAAAAAAATCATGCGGGAAGAGTTTGATAAGATTGGGGCGGTTGAAATGCTGGCGCCAGCCCTGCTCAGTGCGGATTTGTGGCGCGAGTCAGGTCGTTACGAGACCTACGGTGAAGATCTCTACAAGCTGAAAAATCGTGAGAAGTCAGACTTTATCTTGGGTCCAACTCACGAAGAAACTTTCACAGCAATTGTCCGTGATTCGGTCAAGTCTTACAAGCAATTGCCACTGAACTTGTACCAAATCCAACCTAAGTACCGCGACGAAAAACGTCCACGTAATGGACTTCTTCGTACTCGTGAGTTTATCATGAAAGACGGTTATAGTTTCCATGCTAACTATGATAGTTTGGATGTAACTTATGATGAGTACAAATCTGCTTATGAGAAAATCTTCACTCGCAGTGAGCTAGATTTCAAAGCCATTATCGGTGACGGTGGCGCTATGGGTGGTAAGGATAGTCAGGAATTTATGGCTATCACGCCTGCTCGTACAGATCTTGACCGTTGGGTCGTTTTGGATAAGTCAGTTGCCTCATTTGATGAAATTCCTGCAGAAGTGCAAGAAGAAATCAAGGCAGAATTGCTCAAATGGATGGTTTCTGGGGAAGATACGATTGCTTACTCTAGCGAATCTAGCTATGCAGCCAACCTTGAAATGGCAACCAATGCTTACAAACCAAACAAAAAGGTAGTGACGGAAGCAGAGTTGGTGCGTGTAGAAACTCCTGACTGCAAGACCATTGATGAGGTAGCAGCTTTCCTACAAATTGATACAGAAGAAACAATCAAGACCTTGGTTTACATGGCTGATGAAAAGCCTGTCGTAGCCCTCCTTGTCGGCAATGACCAACTCAACGAAGTCAAGCTGAAAAACCACTTGGGAGCTGATTTCTTTGAAGTCGCTAGTGAAGAGGAAGTTCGTCAGCTCTTGGGCGCAGGCTTTGGCTCACTAGGCCCAGTCAGTCTGCCAGAAGATGTGACTATTATCGCAGACCGTAGAGTCCAAGATCTTTCTAACGCTGTGACAGGAGCCAATGAAGATGGCTACCACCTGACTGGTGTTAATCCAGGCCGTGACTTTAGCCCTGAATATATGGATATCCGCGAAGTTCGTGAAGGTGAAGTGTCTCCGGACGGCCAAGGTATCCTCAAGTTTGCTCGTGGGATTGAGATCGGACACATCTTCAAGCTGGGAACGCGCTACTCTGACAGCATGAATGCCAATGTCTTGGATGAAAATGGCCGAGCAGTACCGATGATTATGGGCTGCTACGGTATCGGTGTCAGCCGTCTCCTCTCTGCTGTTATGGAGCAACACGCTCGCCTCTTTGTCAATAAAACTCCTAAGGGTGAATTCCGCTATGCTTGGGGCATCAACTTCCCTAAAGAGCTGGCACCATTTGATGTGCACCTGATTCCAGTCAATGTCAAGGACGAGGAAGCTCTGGCTCTGACTGATCAAATCGAGGCTAACTTACTCAACGCTGGTTATGAAGTCTTGGTGGATGATCGCAATGAGCGTGCGGGTGTTAAGTTCAGCGACAGCGATTTGATTGGTCTCCCAATCTGTGTCACAGTTGGTAAAAAAGCCGCAGAAGGCATCGTCGAAGTCAAGATTAAGGCTACGGGCGATACCATTGAAGTCCACGCCGATAATCTGCTCGAAACTCTGTCTATTTTGACAAAATAAAACAAGAGTTTAGGACAAAAGTCCTAGCCTCTCAATTGTCTTTGGATTTTCGAGCAAGACGCAGTGGTTGAGTGGGCTCTACTACGCTGATTTCATCAGCCTTTACAGCCCTACTCAACTGTGCGGAGGTGGGACGACGAAATCGAATTCTAACGAATTACCGATTTCTGTCCCACTCTCTTTCTTTTGCTTATTGGTCTTGAAAATGCTATAGTAGGGAAAATGAATTGGAGGATCGAAACATGGGATTATTCAGCGGTTTATTGGGCAATGCTTCTCAGAAAGATATTGAAAAAACAGAAAGAGAATTGGAGAATATTCTGACGCCAGCAGAAAATGTAGAGCTGGCATTCAGCCTCATTCGCGACTTGATTGTCTTTACAGATAAGCGGTTGATTTTGGTGGACAAGCAGGGAATGACAGGTAAGAAAACGGCTTATAAGTCTTATCCTTATCGCTCCATTTCTCGCTTTTCAGTGGAAACGGCTGGCCACTTTGACCTGGACGCTGAACTGAAAATCTGGGTTTCCAGCGCTGAGGAACCAGCCGAAACCCTAACTTTTCGAAGTGATAAAAGTGTCATTGCCATCCAAAAAGCACTGGCAGAAGCAGTATTGAGATAAAAAGCGGTTTTAACCGCTTTTTTTGCAAACAAAAACTAACCATAGCTTATTAGATTGGTTAGTTCATAAATAAAGTTTGATGATCTGGAATACTTCCTATCTAGTTGTCTTCACTAGGGAAAGTTTCACCAAAATGCAGCTCAGAGTATGGAGTTTCAAAATGACCCCCATCATAAGTTACCTTGACTGAAGTTATTCCAAAGTCAACGATTATTGGTTTTGCAGCTGTTATAAAGACATAGCGATTAGCGTTTTGTTTTATATCATAGATTTTTACTGCTCCGTAAATGGAATCGGAAGAATAGATATCTCCATTTTTAGTCGATTTGCTTATCTCAATGGTCTTCTTAGCAGGAGAGTAGGATAAATTATAGGCTTCTTTTTTTCCGATGCCTTGAGTAATAAAAGTTTCGTTGTCATCACTTTTAGCTTGAAAGTGAATAAAATTTTTATCAAAACTTTTCTGAGCGTTGTTCATAACGAGAAATAAATTTACTCCCCATGAAGCTAAGCCCAAAATAAGAAGAGAAGCGATACCAATAAAAACAGTTTTTTTAGTTAAGCGCATAAAAACTCCTTGAAAATCATGCTATTGGAGAAGTGAATGCCAATAGCTTGCTCTAAAAAAATATTTTCTAAGTTTTTTCTTGCTGGCGAACTAAGGACTTGGCTAGCAAGACAGGATAGTTTCTAAAGTTAAAGAAATCAGTCAGAAAAGATTTCATTCTTCTGTGAATCCTTGAGATAGCAGAAAAGCAAAGAAATCTTCGGGCTTTTCCTTAAGCTTTTTGAATAGGTTATCTTTAGTTGTTTCCCCTAAAGCAGCCATGACTTGTTTTTCTTTTGCTTTGCTGAGATCAAAGTGGGCAACTTGTGCAACGGTTTTCTTGTCCTCTGAAACTTTGATTTCAAGTGTGACTCCATCTAACTTGCTGAATTTATCATAAAAGTCACCAGCTTTTAATTCTTCTTGATAAATGTTGCTGATTTCTTCAGGACTCTTACCTTGCTCGTCCTCTTGAGTCGGTTTCGTAGCCATAAAATCGAAGGCTCGAATCTTATCTTTTTGATAATAAGTAACAATTTTATTATTGTATCCGTTAGGCATGTTGTAAGCAAAAGTCTTGGTTTTTACTTTCTCTTCTTTTTTTGGCTTGCTTTGGCTCTGACTTTGGTTGGGTTTATTGTCGTGCTTAGTTTGCTTAGGCATGCTGCAGGCAGTCAAAGCCAGCAGACAGGCGCTAGCTAAGAGAATTTTTTTCATAATTCAGACTCCTTTTGATAAATGTTTTTTCTATTATATCATAACTTAGTTTTAAGACAAGAAAATAGATAAATATATAGACATCAACAACTTTACTCCGCTCTTTTTCTATCGAAAAAAGTGCTGATTTATGGTAAAATAGGGTCACTACTGTACGAGGAAATGTCATGTCAAACAAGTTTGAAATTTTAATGAATCAGCTAGATATGCCACTGGAGATGAGAAATTCAGAGTCCTTTTTGAATGCAGAAATCGAGAAGGTTTTGGTCCACAAGGTCAGTCGGGTCTGGGAATTTCATTTTTCTTTTGCGAATATTCTGCCCATTGAGATTTTTCGGGAATTACAGAAGCGCTTAGCTCAAGAGTTTTCGAAGACAGGCAACCAAGCTATTTTTGAAATTCATTGTCAGGCGCCTCAGATATCGGATGAGCTCTTGCAGGCTTATTACCGGCTGGCCTTTGAGGAAGGTCCATGTGCCAGCCATGGATTTAAGAGCCTTTATCAGGATTTGCAGGTTCATTTGGATGGGGACAAGTTGCTAATTGAAGGACCATCAACCATTGATACTGAGCATTTTCGCAAGAATCACCTACCAAATCTCAGTCGCCAGCTAGTCAAGTATGGCTTTCCTCAGCTGGCCTGTCATGTTCAGCACAGCGATGAGTTAACCCAGCAACAGGCAGAGAATTTCCAGGCAGAGAATGACAAGATTGTTCAAGAAGCTAATGAAGAAGCTCTCAAAGCCATGGAATCCCTCCAGCAGATGGCGCCACCGCCAGAGGAAAAACCAGCCTATGACTTCCAAGCTCGCAAGGCTGTGGCTAAACCAAAGCTGGATAAGGCAGAGATTACCCCTATGATTGAAGTTCAGACTGAGGAAAACCGTCTGGTCT
>ERZ773246.605-NODE-605-length-14265-cov-4.99275_pt1 | contig 14265 bp, 16 predicted proteins | sample MGYA00580519_ERZ773246 | MGnify/ENA primary metagenome ERZ773246 (study PRJEB29015, sample SAMEA2738153) | human oral metagenome | biome: human oral; feature: human-associated habitat; material: saliva | place: China | collected 2246 ...
TTTATTTTTCTATTAGTTGTTTCTCTTTTTCGTGTAAAAATCGTTAACCTTCAGTAAAACATTTCCTGCCATACCATTATAAATCATGATAGTCTCAACAAAGGAAGCGCAGGCAAAAATCGCTAGTATTCTAACATCTCCCCAGAGATAAAAAGCAATTGCAGACAAGATATAACACAGTCCTCCGCCTAGGAGCAACCAGAATATCAACTGCCTTGCTTTTGCAAACCACTTTGTAAAAGCATGAGTGTCAAATTTAGTAATATCAACAGCGTAAAAAGTAGCTTCTTTCATTTGTAAGTTTTGCAGTTTGTAAGCGTAATAGCTCATGACGCATTGACAGAGTAACAATAGAAGCAATTTTAAAAAAACATTTTGTAGGGTGAAAAGTCCACTGATAAATGCTAAAATAGCATATCCAATCACGTAACTATTGGCAAGAGTTAATTGGCTCATCGAGCGATAAGAGGCCTTTTCATCCATGGCTAACAAGGATTTTGTCTTTTTATTATAAAAGAGTATTTGGCCTTTCTGATACTGTCCTAATTGTACAAGTATATCTTTCTTTTTTAAAATCATCTAACAACACACCTTAATATTTTCCCTAAACCTGAGATAGTATGGTAAATTTTGACACATTAGGTATACTCCTCTTCTAATTGTTTGATAATTTTTTGGCGTTTTAAAGGAGAATAATCCGATACCAAGGTAAAACTCATAGCTAAAGACAGTGTTGCTATGATTAGTTCTGTTTGATCTTTTAGTTTAACCGCTGTTCCCAATGGTAATAGTGTCTCACTCATATTTCTTCTCCTTGTCTTCTGCAAATAGCACTTTCCCCTGCTCATACTTCCGCACGGCTAACAACCAGCGGATGGGGTTGTTTTGGAATAAGAAAAGGTACAACAAGGCAGGAAACAGGGCTACCAAAAGCGAGAAAAAGATTTGTATATCAAATGGTTCCTGCTTATTGAATGAGTCAATAATGCCCGGGATAGCTGCAGCAAATATTACTATGGTAGTCATAAAAACTAATAACATGACAATGATAAAAATAAACATTTTCCCAAACGTCGCTTTTTTCTTGCTAAAATTTTCCCAAAACAGATTTGAATCAACAGCTTTCGCAAACTGTTGAGAACTTGCCCCCTGAACCTGCTTCACTTCTTTATACAAGGCCTCTTCCATCATCCATATAAAGCCAAAGCAAACAAAGAACTGGGCAGCGATATAAGGCGGAACCATCCAGCTACTGTATCTAAAATCGGAAAAAGCTGGTATAGCTACCATTCCCCCTATCAAACCTAAGAAAATAAAAAACAACATCAAAGGAATAATAGCCTTATTGCTCTTCCTAGCCCCTTCCGTATTTAATAAGGCACTCTTTTTGGCTACCAGAGCCTCTTTTGTTCTAGTGTTATAGTAGACGGCTTCATCACCGCTCTGTCCAATAAAAATTATTTTTCTCATTTTTAATCACCATAGTTTTAAAACATCTTTATAAAACAATATTTTTCTTTGTCGTTCAATCTTTTAAAAGAATTTTTAATAAGTCAGCAGACTCCATAGCCAACTGTTCTTCACTAATATCTATTGCCATAAAGCCACTTTTCTTATTATTGATTGGAATTTCTAAAAAAATGACTACTTTTCATTGATTAATCTATTATATTTTACCACAAAAACACACTGAGATACTCGTCCCAGAATGTTTATTTGGGAATGGATAGCAATCGCTTTTGGATGGTTGGTATTCTTATTGCTGGTATCTTTTGTCTTTTTGTTTATCAAAAACTTAAACAAAGAGTTCAAAAATAGAAAGTAGGTAATCCAACTTCTTGACTGGTAGGAATAGACTACTGTTTAATATCGTTAAGTAACCGTATCAGATTTAATTCGGTCTTTTTGATTGTCCGAGCATTGACGACATAAAAAACTCTAAGATTACCATAAGGTATAGTGTTTTTTAGAACTATAGAATGGTGAGACAGGTCGGTTGAAAAAGGAACTAAATAGTAGTATAATCACATCAAGTAAACGTAGAGAGTCGTATATGGGGATTACGCCTTGATTGAGGAGATTCCGGTTCGAATCCGGGCTTCTACGTTACTTTCAACCCCTTCATTGGGGGTTTTTGTTACCAAAAATCTGAACAAAGACAAGCAGAAATTAAAAGAGTTGAAGAAACATGAAAAATAAGATTATTGATGTTTATAAAATTGAAAATCGTCTTGTGTCTATCACTGTTGAAGACCCTGATTTCTCAAACTTGAGGATGAACCAATTTGTGGATATTGGAGGGAAAAAATACAAAGTTCATAGTATTCCATTCGTTAGAACAACGCCTCCTAAATCCATCTTAAAACAAGATACTTTTACAATTGATTACACCGAGGACGAGTTGATTGGTAAAAAAGTAATATTTAGCTAAACCTAGAAAAGGAGAAACACATTGAGACTATGGGAATATGTAGATAAAAAAGTGTACCTTGTTTTAGAAGATGGCACGTCCATCACTGGCACGGTGCTTGATTGGTATGATGGATTTGATTTAGATGGTGATGATGAAATCGTTATAGGAGACTATTCATATCCAGAGAGTAGTATTAAGGAAATTGAAGTTATTGGCACTTAGTTCAATCTAGGTGCTTTCACCTGCAAAAACATTATGGGAAAGGATTTTTATATGGCGATATTAGATGATTTACAAGCGTTATATCACAATGGTTGGGACGCCTCTTTTGTCTACAAAGGGCAAGAAATTCTGTCCACGATATTGTAGTGGTGATTGGAGATAAGGAATACCAGGTATCGTCATTCAATGATCTTATTTCTTTAAAAATTGGTGGTAATACTTTAATAAATATTATGGATGGAATTGAAGTGCAGTATTATTAAAATAAAAAACACCTATAAGGACAGCTTGACACTGAGCACTCTAAAATAATCTGAGTTCATGCATCTTATAAGCGAGTTAAAAGACGGTTCAAGTGAGCCGTCTTTTCATATATTCAACGTCTTCTCCTTTTCTTAACTCATATAAGAAAATATATACTACTATTTTGTAGGTCCTTTTTATACTCGAATAATATTTCATGCATGATCTTATACTTTACAATTCTTATTTTTCCTCCATCTACTTCACACGAGAATTGTATCGAAAAATTTTGATTTCCTTCATCCATTTCATCTATGAATTTTACTCCTCATATCGTTTTTTCACTCCCTACCACACTCTGCGAATATATGCTTCACAATTTTTTCTGAGCCTCCTCTTCCTACATTGTGCACCCCTTTAAAAATAAAATAGATACCTACAAATAAGAGCATCTATTTTTACGGGGATTCTATTGTCTTTGACGAACCTGAAATTTCGTTTCGATATTATTAGTTATATAACCTCTTTCTCTTAGCGCATTAGTTATTTCTGAATAAATATCATTGCCATTTGGATCTTTGACAGTAATAATTAAAACGAATTCTTGCGATGGTACATAGAGCTCGTTTCGTGGAGTTAAGTCAACTCTGAGTTTCCATCCATCCGCCAATTTTATTCCTCTGTTTAGTTTTCTATAATAGGATTTTATAGGACTCCATTTAAACCCGTGTTTTACTCGTGCTGATTCAAATTTTTCATCCCATTTCGATTCAAGCGGAACTTGTCCCTTATATTCAATCTTTCCACCATCTTTATATGAATATGTTCCAAAACTGACATCAATATTAGTTCTACAATATTCACGACCATATTTCTGGTCAAGAGGCGGTAAGTAGGCAAGGGTCATTCCTATTTCACCAATATATTTGTTGTTTTTGATAAGAGACTTTGGATATGGGAAATCATACATTTCCAGATGTGACCCCTGAGATATTTTTTGTTTAAAAACAAGCGTTACACAATCTTTACTGCATTGCAAAATATCTTGTGTATCAGCAGAAGGGATCCCAAATCCATAATATTTAATATTATCAGGATGTTCATCTAACAACTCACGAGAGTTCATTCTAGCAGAATGTATTAACATTGCTTTTGCAAGGATAAGATCAGGTTCGATCATTTCCTCATATATCGAGGCATATTTCTGCAACGATCGAGGAGTTGAATAACTTGTACCATTCCCCTCAACGATTTTTCCACTAGAATTCAATCCCTTTACTCCTAAACCATCAATTTTGTATGATGTAGAATAATTACCACCGTAATCGACAACATCAGGCTTAACAATATAATTGGCACCAGGTCCTCTTCGACTAAAAGGTGAAGGCTCATTAAATTTAACAATCGAATCTGCGGAATCAAATAATGCAACAGAACCTACTGTTATAGCACGAACAGAATCGGCTGGAGATATAAGGCGGTCATGTTCGCCAATACCTTTTTGGGGAGGCCAATTTCTAAGTGGCAGGCTATTTACATTTCCACTAGAAACAAAGACTTGTACATGGTATGTGTCTTGAATGTAATCTAAAAATACCCCTAAATCAGACATTGAACCATCACAAGGCTTATTTTCAATGCCTAGTGATAAATTCCATATTTTAGTAGTAGATGAATGTTTCTCCATCACTTCTTCGATAATTTCCATCAAATCATCTTCAGTAATGGAATCAGTTAATCCAAAATCTTTATCGCTATTTGGAATGGCAACAATATCTACAAATTTAAAACGATAAGCTGCAGGTGCAGAAATACTATTTAAAACATTTCCATACTGTATAGTCGATGCAATAAATGTGGCATGTTGTGGATTTTGATAAACTTTATCTACATATTCTTCACGTGCAACAATATAAGGCTTTAAAAATGGATTATCGTCACTTATTCCACCATCAATAATTCCGATGGTAACATCGCTATCCCTATACTCAGAATCCAATAAGGTTTGTATTTCCGTTACCGAAAAATCGTTCTGAGGAAGGGAATACTCTTGAAAAAAACCAACAGTTTTTACTCCATTAATAGAGGCCAGCTTAATAATATCATCATAAGAAGTAACTTCTATTTTCAAAAATTTAAGCTGATCACCATATGAAATAATTTCGTATTTATCTTCAAAATGAAGTGAACATAATTTGCGTATCACATAGTCCCAAATTTGTGCATTATCAAAATCATCATCAAAATCAAAGACTTTAAGTTTAATAACTTTTTTAATAGAGTTAAAATCTTCCTGTACAATAGAATGGAGTGTTGGTGAGATTTTTTCTTCTGGCTTAATAGGTTGAATGTCGACTATTGCGGTCATGTTGGCTTGAAATTTTTGTGATGGTGGATTTTTTACCATCTCTATTGTTTCCTGAATGCTTTTTCTGTTGACCTTAATATATATTTCATTTAACTCTTCGCTACCAATAATTGGGCAATTTCTACACAGGTCAGATGGTTTGTGTGACTTTGCAATAGCCTCAGGTTTTACAGTTATTTTTCCTACAGCAGGGATTGACTCATTCTCGTTGAAAACATCTGAATAAAAAGATAGCAAATTTTCAAATTCGTCAGTTATTTCTCTTTTTAACTGCGGAGTTACTTCGCCAAAAAATTTTAATCGCCCATTCCCAATATTAGGAACGATATCTGTTGTTTTGGGAAGAACTAATTTTATAGGTAGATTATTTTCGCTCATAACTAAACCTCCTTCACAATTTTTTGAATAGTTGTTTTTGAACTACCTAAGATGTCAGCGATTGTCTGTAAACTAAAAATTTTAGAATCTTTGTCTCGTAAATATTTTGCCTTGATTTGTAATAACTCTCGTGAATCATTACAGTTTTGAGGAATGATATTTTTAGTAATAAATAGTTCTTCATAAATGCTAGATACACTAAAAGAAGAGTTATGGATAACAGAGTTTCTTATGGCTTTGGTTATTATATCTTCTATATCAGAACCACTTTGCCCATCAAGTAAAGTTGAAATTTCTAAAATTTCCTTTTGACTAAATTTATATATACCATTGGAAAATAAGGTAATTAATGCTGCAATAGCATCTCTATCCGGCAGTTCTATTTCTAACTTATAGTCAAATCTTCTCCATATTGCGGGATCAAGTAACTGTTGATGATTAGTAGCTGCTAAAATTAGGCTATCTTTGCTCATTGTATCTATATTCTGCAGAAGACTATTAACAATGCGTTTCAATTCTCCAAGTTCGTTGTTATCATCTCTAGCCTTTGCAATAGCATCAAATTCATCTAAAAATAATACGCAAGGCATTTTTTGTGCAAACTCAAACAAGCTACGAATATTTTTGGCAGTCGTACCAAGGTATGAAGAAATTAGGCTATCTAACCTAGCAACAACGAGTGGTAAATTTAATTTTTTAGCAATTAGGTAGGCACATTTAGTTTTTCCACATCCAGGTGGTCCATATAACAACAGCGAGTTAGATCCATTTATTCCAAGAGAGTTAAGTTTATCTGCATTTTGATAACTTAAAATAAATGAGTCTAATTTTTCTTCATTTCGTTTTGAGAGAATTACCTCAATATCATTTTGATATGGATAAATAATGTCAGCAAGGTCCATTCTTGATTCAGTATCTACAGGAATAGTAATAGAATTAGAACTATTCATAGGAGTTAAGGCAGATTCGGCTTGAGCAGATAATATACGTTGAAATTTAGCTGCAGAGCGGGAATCATTATCCTTTTCCAGCTTTGATACTAATTGTTTTGTATAATTTATAACTTTGGCTTGATCATGCTTTAATGCACCCTCTATGATCTTACCAATTTCAATAGAATATTTCATCATTACACCTCCTCTTTTATTATAACAGGACGAAATTTAAATGTAAAGAACGAATATCGATATTTCAGGAACGAAGTATAGTATTTCGCGTATTATTCTCCATATTTAGGAATATTTCAAATTTCATTTCTTTATATTTTGTGTAGTTAATATTTTCCCAATAGCTTTGATGGTGCATGATACATTATACAAATCAACAGACAAATATTCTTTCCTCTGTAATCATCATTATGCTTTAACTTACTTTCTTCAGGCTCTATTCCGCCATTACTTTGCAGCCTTTCCTTTTCAATCCTTGCCCTTTTTCTTTCCTTAGTTGTTGGTATAAATCCTTTTGAACTAACTAAATATGGTATCGAGCCCGAAGTTATCGCAGACTATCTGTTGGAGCTATTTAAAGTGTTATATCCTGAACATTTTGGGATTTACTCACTAGATATTTTGTCACATATTTTTTTAACTCTGGCGCGCATTCCAAACACTTCTTTAGTGATGTTACCAAGTCTGCTGACAAATCAGTCCTTTCGAAACAAACTATTAAGAGAGTTAAAAGACCCAATCGGGCTAGAAAGTTTCTGGAACTGGTTTGAGCTACTCAGTGAAGCTCAACGTCACCAGATGTTAAATCCTATTTTGAATAAATTCCGACAGTTTTTGCTTCGCCCACAACTTCGAGCAATGTTGGGACAAACTAACCCAAATTTCAGTCTTGCGGAAATCTTCAAAAGCCGAAAAATTGTATTGATTCCACTAAATAAAGCGGTAATTGGTTCAGAATCTGCCAAACTCATCGGTAGCCTAATCACTTCAATGCTCTGGATGTTAATTTTGCGCCAGACGTCAGTTGAGCCAAGCAAACGCCAGTCAGTCTTTATCTATATTGATGAGACACCAAGTTTCTTAGGAATCCCTTACGCTAATTTAGATGAAGCACTTTCGCAATCTCGCCAGTTTAATGTTGACTGGAATATTGGTTTTCAACACCTCGCCCAAATGTCACCTCAGCTAAAAGCTGGAATTGAATCCAATGTTGCGAATAAAATTGTTTTTGGCTTAAACCTAAATGAAGCCCGTGACATGACAAAATATACTCTGGAGATTGATAAAGAAGATTTTTACAGCTTACCACCATTTTGGGCATATATTAGAACAGAAATCTCTCCTAACACCTACCGTTGGATTATCGGTAAAACCTACCCACCTAAACCCAAAATTAGAGATAGTCGTATGCCATTTTGAATAGCTTGAGCCGATACGGACAAGATATTTCGGAAATTGAAAGCCAATTCGAAAACTACATTTTTGAAAAATCTTCTTCGAAAATGAAAATTCTAACCAAAAATTAACAGATTTAGGGCGCAAAAAGCGTTCCAATCGCTCTTCGAATCGTGTTGATGAAGAAAATTCTTCTTGATGTGGTAGCGAGAGAAAAACTGCCAAATCCAGTTCTTTTCGTTGATGATGATTTTAGTGGAACAAACTTCGACCGTCCAGCAATTTCAGAAGCACTTCGATTGGTTGAAAATCGACAAGTTTCAAACTTTATTGTGAAAGATTTAAGTCGTCTAGGGCGCTCTTATATCAAAGTCGGACAACTAACGGAAATTACTTTTCCGAGCTTTGACGTTCGCTTTATCGCCTTAAATGATGGTGTGGATTCTAACAAGCCCAATGAGAGCAACTCCATTTTCTTACCAATCAAGTGTTTAATGGACGAAATGTATGCGGTGGATACCAGCAAGAAGATTCGAGCGGTTGTGCAATCTAAATCGAGAGCTGGTGAGCGAGTAACTACTAATCCACCGTATGGCTAACTCAAAGACTCCAGCAATCCCAAAAATTGGATTATTGACCCAGTTGCCAGTGAAGTTGTGAAGCGGATTTTTAAGGAAGCGAAAAGCGGAAAAAGTCTTTCAGAGATTGCGAAAGGATTAGAAAATGACAAAGTTTTCAAGCCAGACCGCCACCGAATCGAAATCGGATTAAAACCTATTTCCGCCAGTTCAAATGTTGAGAGCTTGCCTTATTTTTGGACGCGAGAAACTCTAAGCGCGATTTTAAGTCATGAAGAATATCTTGGACATACGGTAAATCTTCGGACACGGGAAAAATCTTATAAAGACAAACGTAAAGTAGATAACCCAAAAGAAGACTGGTTGATTTTCAAAAATACCAATGAAGCGATAATTGACCAAGAAACTTTCGATATTGTTCAAAAAATGCGAAGTCATAAGCGTTCAAATCAACGGTATAAAAATAGGGCTGGTCACGAAAACTTGTTTGCTGGATTAGTTTTTTGTGGAACTTGTGGAAGAAAACACTATTTCTGCCCACAAGAGAAAAACGGACTTAACCACGACCATTACAAGTATTCTGGCTACCGAAAGCCGATTGATGGTTGCGAAAATCTGCATTACATTCAAAAATCCGCTTTGATCGGGATTGTAAGCGACAAACTTCGTCAAACGATCCACGAGTGCCAATTAGACCAAAAAACCTTTTTGAAGAAGTTAGAGCAACAAAACCAAACTCAATTCAGTAAAGATAACAAACACCAACGGTTGCAACTCCAAAAAGATGAACACCGCTTTAAAGAAATAGACCGAATTATCCAGAAGCTTTATGAAGATAATCTACTTGGCAAAATTTCAGATGAACGATTTGTGAAGTTAAGTCGGAGCTATGAAGAAGAACAGCACCAGCTCCAAGCTTCCATTTCTGACTTAACCGAAAAACTCGCTAAAGAACAAGAAGATAGTTTGAATATCTCCAAGTTTATGGCGAGAATTTCGAAATATACAAAGCTACCAGAATTAACCGTTGAGATAGTGAATGAGCTGATTTATAAGATTGTAATTCATAAACCAACTGGCACGAAACGCAATCGCACTATTCAGATTGACATTTATTATAATTTCATCGGAAAATTAAACAATAAAAAAAGCGAGCCAAACGACTTGGCTCGCTAACATTAACCTCAATAACTAAACTGCTAGGTGTCAGGTCAGCTAACAGGTGCAATTTACTTTTTTACTGAACTCATCAATTTAATTATCTTTTTTGTTACCCTTTGTGTTTTCTCTAATTATTCTTAAAGAATAAACTTTGTTAGAAATAGGGCAGGCTTAAGCCTGTTTTTATATACCTTTTAATGGGAAGATAACAAAATGTTATCTTTGCCTATTCATAGTCTCTTAATTTACCTGTTTTGTACTATTCAACCAATTCCCAGAGATTATGAGTAGTTAAATCTGGTACAAAAATAAATTACTTTTTTAAATGTACTCATAAATTAGCCCTTCGTCACTTATCAATTTCCCCCAGTTCTCTCAACTGTTTCTGTCCCACCTTCAGCATCTCTTCCTCCACCTTACTCCATTTTCCGAAGAGGCATTCTTGTAAAACTTCTGCTGCTGAGATTTGATCTACTTCCGAATCATAAACACACGATTGATCTCTTTGATAAATTTGAATTTGATTAAAAATTTTGTCATTTTCTAACTCTCGTAAGTTATCAACCAAATGTTCTACAATTCCATCATGGTACTCTTTGGGAGTCGCTCTCGCTTGATTAGGATCTATAGCATGGAGCTCCTCATAACGTATCAAGGTACTGAGATAAGACAATTCTGGCTTGGTCGCAATCAGTGCAAGTGAGACTTGATATCCTCTAGTTGTCAATAATTGTGCAGTTTTTCTAGGGACTTCTGTTGTTCTCAAAGTTCCCTCGATTAACAAATGATAACCTTGTTTACTCAACTCATCTACAAGATATTCAACCATTTGGCTCGCAAATACTTTGGTATAATCCACACTATCTTTGCCATACTTTTTCTGTAGACCAAGGTAGTTCGGATGAAAAGAGCGATAACTATCTCCATCAATGATAATGATATTACCTTGAAATTCCCTTTGTTTCACACGATGAATCGTTGTTTTACCAGCACCACTCTGTCCACCTAGCAAGATAGCCTTGGGCTGAGATGAAGTTGTTTTTCCACGAGTTAAAGAACGGACAAGTCGTTTGGAGGCTTGTTCAAAATTATCTTGACTAAATTCTTCTAGTTTCATTAAGCCACCACCAGATGACTAGCTTGTTCTAGCATACGTTCAATACCATCCAAATAGCCATTAAATCGCTCAATATCCTCAAAAGTTGAAACAAGATAAATTCTCGTGTTAATCAAATCAGACAAATCATCGCTCATTAGGACCCAAGGATTCAAAGTATCATCAAATGCAATTCCTTGTTCATCTTGAAGACGATAAAGTTGCGCTAAGATATTCGCCCCTCGTTCTTTGATCACTTCAATTTTCAGAGTTAACTGATAATCTTCTACTGGTGTGAGCATTTTTTCCTCCCCTACAATATCGATATAGGAAACATTAAATTTCTTGCAGATACAATCTATTAATTCTGTCGAAATTGAACTTGTCCCATTTTCATAACGACTTAGGCTATTTCGAGAGATACCAACAATCTTTGCAAACTCAGGCTGCGTTAATTTATGTGTTTTACGTAACGTTTTTATATTTTCTCCAATCATGTCACCCCTCCTTTTATTTATTTCTATTATAACATAAAAAAGATAAACGCACCATTTTTGGTGCGTTTATACTGATGGATAGAATACCACATATTTAGTTATTGAAGAAAAGGTTCTATGAGTCTGTTCAAAAGTCTTTGAGGTATAAAAAATAAGAAAACTACAATTGAAAACATATTGGAGATAGGAATCTATGGTATACTAGTGATAATAAGTAGTTATCGGTAGGAGTATGAAAAATGGATGATAAAACATGCTTTGTAGTTATGGGTTACGGAGTAAAGAAAATTCCTGGGACGTTGGTGAAGCTAAACTTAGATGATATATATTTTAAGTTTATAAAGCCAGTTTTATCACGTAATAATTTGAACTCCATTTACTCCACAAATGCATATCGAGGTGATGAAGTCCCTACTTCTGTAGCTATTAATAAAAATTTCATTACATCTATTTTTTTAGCTGATATAGTAATTGCTGATATAAGTACTCTGAATCAAAATGCGATCTATGAGTTAGGACTTCGTCATGCAATGAAACCTAAGTCTACAATTATTCTTTGTGAGGAAATTACCATTCGCAAATATCCATTTTTTGATATCTCAATGAGTCCACAGATAAGATATCATAGAAAGAAAATATTATCAGATGAAAACTATAGAAAATCCGTTCAAGAGCAATTGGAAAAAACTATAATCGCTTGTTTAAATTCTAATCCAGAATACATTGATAGTCCTGTATTTGATTATAATTTATATAGAATTGAACCATTAATTCAATTGTCAAAAAACGAAGATACAGAAGGCGACTCGATAAGGACTATGATTCAAGAAGCTGAAAATTTGAAGGAAAATATGCAGTTTGAAGAAGCCGAGAAAAAGTATCTTCAGATTTTAAACTTATCTTTTGATGAAGACATATTGTCTCAATACATTTTATGTCGCTATAAAAAAGATATAACCATAGAAAATCTACTTTCGACCTTATCATACATTGATAAAAAAATAGACTTAACCACCTCTACAAATGAAAACTTGCTAGGTATTGTTGCAGCGATAAATAAGCAAATTTTTGCACTTAATAGAGAATGTAATTTCTTAGAACAAGCTAGAAGATATTACAAAAATGGTTCAAATTTTGAGAGTGGGAATCTATATTGTGCTAGAAATTACTGTGCTCTTTTATTAAAACAATATCGTATATCTAAGGACATCGAATCAGTAAAAGAATACTATTACTCTGCTGTTCATTTTGCTAAAACTTGCTTAACAGAATTACAATTTCTCAAACGAGAGGAAACTGAGCTTGATGATACTTGGTTTAATGAAAATGTTAAAGATTTGACTTTAATTGCATTTGGTACTGACGAATCAATTATTAAATTTAAGCCTATTACAAAAAGGCAAGAAGAGACTGTTACCTCAGGTCGTAAAGAGCTAAAGGAAGATTATTACGAAACTCTAAAAATAATAAAAGGGAAGTGAGTCAATTTACTCACTTCCCTTTTAAAATCTCTTATCTCTTGATAATTTCCAATAATGTAAACCTAGTGGTGTCAAACGACAAGACTTGCTGTTCATAGCAGCAAAATACATGTGTTCCTCCCCAACAGGTTCGATCAAACCAACACTTTCATATAGTTGCAATTCTTTAAATTTGTCTACATTTGTTTGCTGAGCAAACGGCTCTTTATATTCATGAGTAATATCAGGTGTATTGGTAAATTCAAATGATGGGTCTAATTGAAATTCAGAAGTTGGTTTCACAAAGTAATGATGAAGTTTTCGTAATACCTTTTTGGATACTTTAGCTTCAACAGTTCTGATAGGTAAAAATCCTGTAATATTTGTTTTAAATAGTGGTCTTTGTTCCCACACTCCAAGTGACTGATCTACAAAAGAATATAAACTAGCAGGAGTGATATTTCCGCTAACATCTGCTGCTCCACCTTTTAGAGCCTGAATAAGTAATTCAGTAAATACACCATGACCAGTTATTCCGTCTTCAATGGCAATCTCATCCCGATTGCTTGCTGTTAAAATCGTAACGCCTTTTCCAATAATAGCATCCGAGGAATCTATAGCACTAAAATCTCCTAACTTCCCAGAATAACAACAATCTAAAATGATAATTTTATTCCGACTTTTAGAGATATTCGCTAGTCGAAGTATATCATTCATGGAAATCCCCATATCATAGCCATTAAAATCTGGCGTTACAATTTGACCAGCCATCTCATCTGTTCCATGACCTGAGAAATAAAAAAGTGCAATATCAGATTCTCCCTCTTTAAATAAAGAATGAAGGTCCTCCAATAACTCTGCTTTTGTTTGTACATTACGTTTTAGCTTAACACTGAAATTAGGAGAACCATCCTCATTTGTCTCTAATAATTTCGCTATCTCCTCTGCATCATTTACACATCCTCTTAATGGAGCCTGAGAATATGCATCGATACCAACAATTAATGCCTTATTTTTTAGCATAAATTATACCTCACAATTGTTTTATCCATGAGCTAATCTTTTCCCAATTCCAATCTACTACAGGAATATAGCCACATTCATTTGGAATCGTTACATCACTATGATTTTTATTACCATAAATTGCAAATAGTGGTATCCCCTCATCAGTAGCACAATTCATTTCCCAAATTTGCCCATTGGCTTGCTTGGTATTCCGAGTGATGATAGAAATCATACCATCACAGCCTCTAATCCTTGTTCTACATCTAGTTTTCCATTGTGAATCCCACGGTTGCTTAACAGACATATCCACAAATTCAAATGGGGAGTTCGTATTTCGTGATTGTCCTTTTAGTAAATCTCGAAGATTTTCATCCTCAATTGCAAAGCTTATAAAGATTCTTTTCATCTAAATTCTCCTAAAAATGTACTCTATCTCATTATACCACTTTAGAAAACGCTCTATACTATTTTCCCTTCAATTTTATTAAATTTTTGTTCCAAT
>ERZ773246.611-NODE-611-length-14190-cov-105.816_pt1 | contig 14190 bp, 10 predicted proteins | sample MGYA00580519_ERZ773246 | MGnify/ENA primary metagenome ERZ773246 (study PRJEB29015, sample SAMEA2738153) | human oral metagenome | biome: human oral; feature: human-associated habitat; material: saliva | place: China | collected 2246 ...
TGTTGCGCCAGCAACTCATCGTCTTGCCACCAGAGGCTCGAAAAAATTGGGACCAAATTAAAAAGCTGGATTTCAAATACTGCCACTTAAAATAGACCAAAAAAGAGAGTGGGACAGTTGAGTAGGGCTGTAAAAGCTGATGAAATCAGCGTAGTAGAGCCCACTCAACCACTGCGTCTTGCTCGACAATACAAAAATAATTGAGAGGCTAGGACTTTTGTCCCAGCCTCTTTTTTGTGTTAGAAAATATAAAAAATTGGTTCATAAATTAATTTATTCGATAGAATGATTCAATCGTCTACTTAAACTTTCCGCTGTGAGAAAAGTGCCTGAAACAATAACGTTTCAGGCACTCGGGAGTTTTGAGACCTTAAGCTCAAAACTAAGTCATGGAACTTCTTCGAAGTTCGCTGACGTCCGTTCTCACCTAAGGAAAGTTTCTAAGAGGATCTTATCTACATTCTAATTTCTGAGCTTTTCTTATTACATGATCCCGTTCTTTCCTGTCGGTAGGTTAATCCCTGCTTCCATCAAGGCATCATGGTAGAGTTTATAGTAGGTATGATAGACAGTCGTCTGGGTTCCATTTTGCGCAGTCATCGCAATGCGGAAGGAATAACGGCCATTTTTTTCAATCTGTGGGCCTAAAATCGTAGGACCTGTCAACACCTCTGGGTGTTTATCTTGTTCAGACTGATTGACCTGAGCAATCACCTGATAAATCTTGTCGAGATCGGTATTTGCATCTAGTGGAATATCGATTAGCACGCGCATATCGCCACGTGAGAGATTGCTGACGACGGTAATATTGCGATTCGGAACAAAGTGGAGAGTTCCATCAAAATCCCGCACCTGGGTCGTGCGAATCCCGACACTACTGACGATTCCGGCAATATTAATAGACCCATTCGTGAGACGAACATTGTCTCCCACGTCCAGCTGGTGTTCTAAAAGGATGAAGAAACCATTGACCAAATCAGAAAGAAAACCCTGGGCTCCCATCCCAATCGCCACCCCAGCAATCCCAGCACCAGCCAAGAGACTAGAGACCGGAAGACCCAGAATCGACAAAATCCAGTAGATCAAGATGAAATACAAACAATAGTTTAAGAGGCTCTCAACCAAACGGAGAATCGTTTTTTTACGGGCTTCATCCTGCACCGTATACTTAAAGGAAGGGGTTAATATCCGCTTGACCAGGCTATGGATGGCCTTTTTAGCGATAAAAAATAAGAGAAAGACAAAAATCAGAGAGATACATTTTGATATCAGATCATCAAAAATCTTCGTCCAGTCTATTTTACTGAAATAACGTTGGAAAGCTTGACTCATTTATTCGGGCCTTTCTACCAAAGAATAGTATGATTATATCAAATATTCGGAAATAAGGCTATTTTTTAAAAATCTCATTGCTTTTCCCCCCTCACTATCGTATAATATTCCTTAATTATTTTTTAAGGAGGTCTTACATGATTCATCGATTGATTACCACTTGGAATAAAACCAACCTTATGAAAAGGATCGCAATCGGGATTGTACTTGGAGTCATCCTAGCACTTCTCTTTCCGAAAGCAACTGGCATTGGACTCTTAGGAGAGTTCTTTGTTGGGGGGCTCCGTGCGATCGCACCTCTTTTGGTCTTTGCACTCGTCGCAAATGCCCTCTCCCAACACCAAAAAGGGACAGAGACTAATATGAAAAAAGTCATCGTCCTCTATCTCCTAGGAACCTTTGCTGCTGCCTTCGTTGCTGTTTTGGTCAATTACATCTTCCCGATCACCATTACCCTGACTGGAAAGGCCGCTGAAGGATCCTCTCCAAACGGGATTGGCGAAGTGATTAGTAACCTCTTGCTCAAGATCGTCGACAACCCGGTTAACGCCTTGCAGCAAGCCAACTACATTGGAATCCTTTCTTGGGCTACTGTCTTTGGGATCGCCATGAGAGATGCGAGTGAACATAGTAAAGACCTCCTCCAAACTCTAGCAGACATCACTTCAAAAATCGTTGAGTGGATTATCAACCTAGCTCCATTTGGGATCTTAGGCTTGGTCTTCACGACCATCGCTGGCCAAGGACTCAGTGCCCTTAGTAACTACGGGATTCTCTTGCTTGTTTTGGTTGGTACCATGGCTTTTGTAGCCCTGGTCATCAATCCATTGATCGTCTTTTTCATGATCCGCAAGAACCCTTATCCCCTTGTTTTTAAATGCCTCCGTATCAGTGGGGTAACAGCCTTCTTCACCAGAAGCTCTGCAGCCAACATCCCTGTCAATATGCGTCTCTGTGAAGAATTGGGGCTGAATCCAGACACCTATTCTGTCTCCATTCCACTTGGTTCAACTGTAAACATGGCAGGCGCAGCCGTGACGATCAATATTTTGACGCTAGCTGCTGCCAATACCTTGCACATTCAGGTTGACTTTGGAACGGCGCTCATTCTAAGTGTTGTAGCGGCTATCTCTGCTTGTGGAGCATCTGGAGTTGCGGGAGGATCTCTCCTTCTCATCCCTGTTGCTTGTAGCCTCTTTGGGATCACCAATGATTTGGCCATGCAAGTCGTCAGCGTCGGTTTTATCATCGGGGTCATCCAAGACTCTTGCGAAACAGCCCTCAACTCTTCGACAGATGTGCTCTTCACCGCCATCGCCGAAATGAGTAGCTGGCCAAAAGAAAAACGCTATTAATAGCTCAGATATGAAAAATATAGTAAGTTAAATGATTCTGCCAAGAAATAAAAATGAACTCTAACTTTTAAAATGAATCATGAACATACCGAAACTTTCCGCCGTGAGAAAAGTGCCTGAAACACAATTGTTTCAGGCACTCGGAATTATTGAGACCTTAGGCTCAATAATTAGTCATGGAACTTCACCGAAGTTCGCTGACGCCCGCACTCGCCTAAGGAAAGTTTCTAAGATGACTTTGCCTCAATCTAAACCTAGATCAATCGATCTGGGTTTTCTTATTTCTTAAAGTATTGTTTGCTTTCTTTGATGATGACAGGGGAGAGAGCTAAGAGGGCAATTAGGTTGGGCAAAGCCATCAGCCCATTCACAATATCCGCAATCACCCAGACCAGATCCAGCTTAAGGAAGCCTCCTAGTCCAACCATAAAAACAAAGAAGGTCCGATAGAGGTTGATATGTTTGACACCAAAAAGGAATTCGAAACACCGCTCTCCGTAATAAGACCATCCAAGAATAGTCGTAGTCGCAAAAAGCACCAAGCATAGCGTCAGAATGATACCTCCGACTGGGCCAAAGACGCCTGTAAACGTATCCTGAGTCAGGGTGCTAGTGCTGCCCTTCGCCATCCACTCACCTGAAACCAAGAGCGAAAGTCCTGTCAAACTACAGATGATAATGGTATCAATAAAGGTTCCTGTCATGGAGATCAAGCCCTGCTCGACTGGCTCATTGGTCTTCGCCGCTGCTGCTGCAATTGGTGCAGATCCGAGACCAGATTCATTAGAGAAAACTCCACGCGCCACCCCTTTTTGGATAGCCATTTTGACCGTTGCTCCTGCAAAACCTCCCATGGCTGCAGTCCCTGTAAAAGCACCCGAAAAGACTGCTTTTAAGGCTGGAAGCAATTGGTCCAGATGCAAGGCAATGATCGTGACAGTCGCAAAGATATAGGCAGCAGCCATAAAAGGAACCACTTTTTCAGAGACTTTGGAAATCCAGTGAATCCCACCAAAGATGATGGTCGAAACCACTAGCGCAATCACTACACTAGCCACTTCTGGAGCTGTTCCAAAACTTGCTTGAAGGGATCCCGTAATGGAATTAACCTGGGTCATGGTTCCGATCCCAAAGAGGGCTACCAACACTCCTGCAACCGCAAAGAAAATAGCCAATGGTCGCCACTTCTCTCCCATCCCGTGAAGAATGTAGTACATCGGACCACCTGAGATATGACCGTTGTCATCCTTGGTCCGATAACGAATGGCTAAGAGCCCTTCTGCATACTTGGTCGCCATTCCAAAGAAGGCTGCCATCCACATCCAAAAGAGGGCACCTGGGCCACCTGTCTGAATCGCTGTAGCTACCCCTACAATATTCCCCGTCCCTACAGTAGCCGCTAGAGCTGTCGCAAGGGCTCCGAAGCTCGAGATATCCCCGTGTCCCTCATCTTCTGTAAAGATCAAGCGAAAAGCTTTTGGAAGGTAGCGTATCTGAAGCAATCCCAAGCGAAGCGTCAGGTAGATCCCTGTTCCTACCAAGAGCACCAATAAGGGGGCGCCCCACACTAAATTATCGACCTGCTGAAAAAACTGCAATACATGATCCATTTTCTGTCTCCTTTTTCATCGACCGCTCGACAGAAAAGAGAAAAAGAAAGAGCACATGTCAAACATGTACTCTGGTCCTGCTTAAAATAGGGAACTTCCCCTATCTTTCGCTCTGTCCTTTTACCTGAGAGTTTGAGTAGATGCATCCTCTACCTTGCCCCTTCGGTGCCATTTCTGGTCTCTCCAGAGTTCCGTCCATTCACAGTCACTCACGCTCCTGCAAACTTCATTCGGTCGTATGTAATTTTCTCTATTTTAATCGATTTTCAAAAGTTTGTCAATCGTTTCTGAAAATATCTTGTAAATTACCTGAAAATACAAAATTTTTAATCACTCAAGGAGAAGTGATTGGTCATGAGGTTGCTAGCATCGAGCAAAATCTTATCCAAGAGTTGATCTGTCACTTCCTGGATTTGATCACTCATGGCTTGGTTTTCCGCCTCAAAATCAACGGTTTCACCTGCTGCAAGTGCACGATCGACTTTATTGATGCGCGCATGTCCCCAGGCCATTGTCGTTTCTTGGTAATCATCCAAATCACCAACATGGTGAGCATAGTGAGGATCTGCTAGTCCCGCAATAATCCGGTTGGCCCAGTAGAAGGAATCCGTTGTCACCTTAGCCGTCGTATTGGCAAAGTAGTCTGGCGTTGTATCCACTTGGGTAAAGAAAGGAACAGCTGTATTGTAAGGCATGGAGCCATAAGAAATCCATTGGATGCCTGTCGTTTCTTGTGGTTTATTGGGACGCAATTGTAGAATCGCTGTTTGACTGGTCCGGTTGATCCCGATCGTCCGGAAAGTTCGCTGACTCACCTGATCTCCTTCAGGGCCATAAGGATCGTAGATAGTGTCTTGGTAGTGGTTGCTCAAGACATATTTGACATCTTCAATCGTCACCTTGCGATAGGGTTTTTGACACCAAAGAATCTCAAAACTCCGTGGATCCTGCTCGATTTCAGGATTGAGGAAACGCTGGATGGCCCAAGCCCGCGGTGTATTGTAGTGGCGGTCCTTGTCTTTTTGGCTACCAAAGGCATAGCGTGGATTAAAACCTTTCCCTTCTTGATCCAGAATCAAATGGTGCTCTGTGACAAAATGTTCAAGATCCGGGTCACAAAGAAACTCATCTGGATTGCCAAATTCAAAATAATCACTTCCCAGTTGGTTCGGATTAGTCACATAGGCATCATCTGGAACACGGCGCGCCATCCAGTGGTGACCTCCGATGGTTTCCAACCACCAGATTTCATGGACATCTGAAATGGCAATCCCGTTAGACTCATAGGTTCCATACTCTTCCAAAATCTTTCCGAGACGCAAGACCCCTTCTCGGGCGGTCTTGACATAAGGCAAGACCAAGGTCAGCATGTCTTCCTCACCGATGCCACTCTCTACAAGTGGATCGGCCCCTAGCACACGGCTATTGGTCGTAATGGTCTCTGTCTCACTCATAGCTACATTGTAGACATTGATCCCAGCTTCTCCCCAGATCCCGTCTTTCGGAATCGCATCTGGAACCGCTGTATAGCGAACTGGAGTATCTGGTAAGTCGATTTCAAAAGTTGATAAAACAGACTTGTAATGACGCGGTTGATCTTCTGGTTTGACCACGATCAATTTCTTGGGCGTAAAAACGCCATTTTGAGAATCCTCTGTTCGAGCTACAATGGTCGAACCATCATAGCTAGCATTTTTTCCGACTAGAATCGTTGTACACGAATCTGCACTTTCACGTTTACGCATGCGTATCCTCCCAAATCATTCATTGCCTCTATTATAGCACTTTTAAAAGGGAGGACCTACTGAAAATCAGATTTAAAAGCGAATCCTTTTCAACAACTTTCAAATATTTTCATTATGTAAGATTTTAAAAAAACTAGCTGTTTATCAGCTAGTTTCAGATTGAAGAAAAAGTTATCTTAGAAACTTTCCTTAGGTGAGCACGGACGTCAGCGAACTTCAAAGAAGTTCCATGACTAATTATTGAGCCTAAGGTCTCAATAATTCCGAGTGCCTGCAACTGTATTGTTTCAGGCACTTTTCTCACGGCGGAAAGTTTCAGTATTTTCTTAATTCATTCTAAGAATTGGAACATATTTATATTTCTTTGCAGAATTACTTAACTTATCCTTTAAACGTGACAATGGTTGCGCCACTTCCACCTGCATTTTGGGGGGCATATTCAAAACTTTTGACGTGTTTGTTGCGGCGGAGGTACTTGGTCACCCCTTCACGGATAACTCCCGTCCCGATCCCGTGGATGATATCGACTTGGGCCATGTTGTTGAGCAGAGCCTGATCGATAAAGCCATCTAGCTCTTGCATGGCCTCTTCATAGCGTTTTCCACGGAGGTCCAGACGCGCTCTCGGCCCACTCGTGTTCGAACGTTTGACGACATTCACCTGGCGTTTCTTAGGTTGAGCCGCTTCTTTTTCAGCCTTGATGAGGTTGAATTCTTTTTCTTCCAAGGTCATCTTGATCAAGCCGACTTGCGCCTCCCAGCGACCATCTTTGAGTTGCTTGACCAGGGTTCCGCGTTGGCCATAGCTGATAACCAAGATTTCATCTCCTACCTTAGGAGCACGCGCCTTTTTGGCTTTTTTCAAGACCTTGTTTTTAGAAAGGTCGACGGTTTCAGGCGCTAGTTTTTTCAACTGAGCCTTGGCCTCAATGATCTCATGTGGTTTTAACTGGGATTTAGCGTGAAGCCCTTGAAGGATACGGTCACTCTCTGAGAGGGCCATGTCCACAATTTCCTTGGCCTCTTCTCTCGCCTTATTGAGCTCTGTTTCTCTCTCTCGGGTCAGTTCGTTATAGAGTTTTCGAAGAGCGCGATTGAATTTGAGATTTTCTTGCTCGACCTCTTGAATGGTATCTAAGCGCTTGCGACTTTCTAAGGTCTGCGCCTCCAATTTTTCAATGATTTGATTGACATCATTATCCGTATTGGTCATCTTCATGGCATCCTGGATAATGGTCTCAGACAAGCCCAAACGGCGGGCAATTTCAAAGGCATTGGAGCGACCAGGAACTCCTTGCATGAAGCGATAGGTTGGACGCAGACTCGCTGTGTCAAATTCCATACTGGCATTTTGCACTCCTGCAGTCTCAATTCCGTAGGCCTTGAGCTCTGGATAGTGGGTTGTCGCCATGGTCTTAATCCCGCGTAAACGCAGGTCTTCTAGGATAGCAATCGCAAGGCCCGCCCCCTCTTGAGGATCGGTTCCAGCCCCCAACTCATCCAGAAGGATCAAGGAGGCGGTATCCACTTGATTCAAGATAGATACGATATTGGTCATATGACTGGAGAAGGTCGACAAGCTCTGCTCGATCGATTGTTCATCTCCAATATCTGCAAAGACCTGTGAGAAGATGCCCACACGACTACCTTGATCCGCTAGGATGGGAAGACCAGACTGGGCCATAATTTGCGCTAGTCCCAGCGTTTTTAGCATGATGGTTTTACCACCTGTATTGGGACCGGTAATCACAATTTCTGTCAAGTCCTCAGTAAAATGCAGGTCATTCGCGACGGCATTTTCAATCAAGGGATGACGTAGTTGCAAGAGCTGAATAGAGCGATTGCTGCTAACCTCTGGTACCACTGCCTTATAATCGCGCATAAAGCGATACTTGGCCTTGATCAAGTCCAAATGACCGATAATCCAAGCGTTGTTAGCAATCTCTGCTGCGTGAGGGCGCAGGGTGTCAGACAATTCCTCCAGAATCTGAATGATTTCATACCGTTCATCTGCTCGATGGTTGGCAATTTCTTCATTAAGATTGACGACTGCTCGAGGCTCGATATAAACAGTATTCCCGCTGGCTGAGATATCGTGGACCACCCCTGCAATCCGGTTGCGATAGGTGTTTTTTACTGGTAGAACATTGCGGCCATTCCGACTAGCAATCACAGCATCCGCCAACATATCGGCCTTGCTTTTCAGCAGATCTTGTAGAATCTCTCTGACCTGGTGTTCATTTTCCTGGATTCGACGACGAATTTTGGCCAATTTTTCGCTGGCAAAAGACTCGACAAAACCTCCTTCGTTGATAGCTTGAAGCCCACCTTGTAGGCGTGGTAAATCCACCAAGTTGTCAAAGAGGCGATTGAGCCTTTCCAGACGGACATTTTCCAAGTTGTCGTAGAAATCCTTAAGCTCATGTGTCACCCGAAGAACAGCTTTTAGCGCTAGTAATTCATCGATATTGAGGGATGCCTCCATCTCCAAACGCTTGGCCACTGGACGGACATCTTGAATGGTCGACACGGCAAAGCGAGGCTCTTCCAAGAGGATCTGTTCCATATCTTCTAGCTCCATAAAGGCCGTTTCGATGCTTTCTTTTTTATCAGTTGGAGTAAGGGCTGCTAGCTCCATCTCCCCTTGTTCTGTCTGTAGATAGGGTTCAAAGAGTTGCTTGACCTTGTCAAACTCCAGAATATCTAAGATTTTTTTGTTCATATTTCTCCTACAAAAAAAGTGAGCGTCCTTCTTTAAATCGGACTTGTCTCACTCCTTTCTTCATTTTTGCTCCTTAAGCTCCGATAATCGCAGTCACCCACAAGTTGTGGAACAGACTGGAACTGATCGGGGTATGAAGGATGATAAAGCGGATCAATCCACTTGCATTGAGTCTATTTTGGATGGAAGCCATGGGAACCGTTGAGAGGACAGTCAAGCCCATCTGGATGACCAAGAGAGTTATCACGACGGCGATCACCCCCGCTCCAATTTGATACTTGCGATCCTCCAGTTTTTCTGGCTGGGGTACCAAGTGCATAAAGATCCCGATCACACGACCAATCAGGTAGATCATCGCAAAAATCAACACATAAGCTAAACCTGCATAAAAGATGTCATCTAATTGAAATAGGTAGCGGTTGGCATAAAAATAATTCACCGATTGCTGGGTGGGACTCGAAAAAGGAACCCATAGAGACAACACCTTGGCCAGTCCCTTGTAGCTGCCACCTGCAATCAAGAGGGCCACTAAGGTCACTAGAAAATAATAGGACTGGAGGATAATCCCTCTTGCATAGCCAATATAAAAGCTCCATGCCAAAATCAATAAGATTAAGAAAGTTAACATGTATCTCCTCTTATTTGGATGATTTATCCTTTAAGTCGTCTAAAGCCTTGCGACGAAAATCATCTAATTCTTTTTCTTTGTCGTCAAACTCGATCTCGCGATTTAGTTGCATGGACAAACTATTTACTGCCAATAGGATCGCGATGGTTTCATCATCTGCCTCTGGCATTTGTTCCTTAATTGCTTGGTATTTTTCTTTCGCAACACGTTCGACTTCTTCCATAAACAAATTATCATGGTTGGTTGTTAAAGTGAGCGCTTTGTTTCCAAATGTAAATTTATATCTATTTAAGCTCGCCATAAAAATCACCTCACGGTATTATATCAAAAATGGCTAGCTTTGTCAGTAGCAAAGCCCCTCTTCACAGGGATTTTCCAGTGGATTCTTTCTTTCTTTTTGCTCCCTCTCTCCCTGAATTTGTGGTACAATAGTGGTTATGGAAAGTATGACACTCACTCCAACACAGGAGCAAATCCTTGATTTTGTCCATACCTATCGCCGTTCTCTCTCTCAAAGCAAGAATCCTCATATGGATTATTTCTTTCGACTAGAGGGAGCGACCGTTTCGATCTACAAGTCTGGAAAAGTCTTGCTTCAGGGCAATGACCTGACTCCTTACCTGGCCTTTTTCGGGCAAGATGCTGAGAACCCTAAAGGTTCTACTACTTCATCTGCAGGACAAGATTTAGCCATGATCGGAACCGACGAGGTTGGAAACGGCTCTTATTTTGGTGGACTCACCGTCGTTGCATCCTTTGTCACACCTGACCAGCACGACTGGCTAAAAAAGCTCGGTGTTGGGGATTCAAAGACCTTGGATGATCGAAAAATTCAGCAATTGGCTCCTCTCCTTGAGGAAAACATCCAGCACCAAGCACTCTTATTGTCTCCAAAGAAGTACAATGAAGTCATTGCTTCTGGCTACAATGCTGTTTCGGTCAAAGTGGCCCTGCACAATCAGGCTATCTATCTTCTATTGAATAAAGGAATCCAAGCAGAACGAATTGTGATCGATGCCTTTACGACGGCTAAAAACTACCAAAAATACGTGAAAGCTGAAAAAAATCAGGTCACCCAAGCCATTGAGTTGGAAGAAAAAGCAGAAAGCAAATATTTAGCGGTTGCAGTTAGTTCCATCATTGCCCGCAATCTCTTCCTTCAAAATCTGGAAGATCTGGGCAAGGAACTGGGCTTTAATCTCCCTAGTGGAGCAGGGGCGAAGTCAGACCAAGTCGCTGCTAAATTGCTTCAGACCTACGGGATGAAGGCTCTGGGTTATTGTGCCAAACTCCATTTTAAAAACACAGAAAAAGCAAAGAAATTACTAGAAAGATAAGTTATGTCAAAAAGAAGTTCAAAACAGTCATCTAGCTCACCAGTGGTGAGATTCCTTAAAGAATGGGGCCTCTTCAGTATTATTGTTGGTCTCATTATCGCCTCTCGCATCTACCTCTGGGCTCCGGTCAAGGTGGACGGCCATTCGATGGATCCAACCCTAGCAGATAGCGAGTATCTCCTTGTGGTCAACCACCTCTCAATTGATCGTTTCGACATTGTCGTTGCCAATGAAAAAGACGACGACGGCAAAACCAAGGACATTGTCAAGCGGGTCATCGGTCTTCCTGGAGATACCATCCAATACGATAACGATACCCTCTACATCAATGGGAAAAAGACCAATGAGCCCTATTTGAAAGACTACATTGCTCGTTTCAAAAAAGATAAATTGCAATCGACCTACACTGGAAAAGGGTTCGAAGAAAACGGAGAACTCTTCCGCCAATTGGCCAATACAGCCCAAGCTTTTACAGTAGACAAGGATGGCAATCCTAAATTTACCTTGAAGTTGCTCGACGATGAATACCTCCTACTTGGAGATGACCGGATCGTTTCAAAAGATAGCCGTCAGGTCGGAGCTTTCAAGAAAGAACAAATCAAAGGGCAAGCCGTCTTTAGACTATGGCCGATCTACCCTTTCAAAACTTATTAGTATAGATTAACAGACTGAGGCTGAGACAAGTATGTCCCAGCCTTGCTTTATAAAAAGGAAAGAAATGATGGAATATTATTTTTCTGGTACTATTGAGCGCATTATTTTTGAAAATCCTAGCAGTTTTTTTCGAATCCTCTTGCTCGATATCAGCGATACCGATGCCGAAAACTTTAATGATTTCGAGATTATTGTGACGGGCACCATGGCAGATATCATGGAAGGCGAAGACTACACCTTCTGGGGGGAGCTGGTCCATCATCCTAAATACGGAGAGCAGCTCAAAATCAGTCGCTATGAACGTGCCAAACCCTCTAGCAAGGGCTTAGTGAAATATTTTTCTAGTGATCACTTTAAAGGAATTGGTCTCAAAACAGCCCAAAAAATCGTGGACCTCTATGGGGACGATACCATTGACAAAATTTTGGAGGCCCCTGAAAAATTAGAAGAAATCACAGGCCTCTCCAAGAAAAACCGCCTGGCTTTTGTAGAAAAACTCCGTCAGAATTACGGGACAGAGCGCATTCTCGCCCAACTAGCCAACTATGGCATTCCCAATAAATTGGCCTTTCAGATCCAAGACTTTTATAAAGAAGAAACCCTCCAGATCGTGGAGCAACAGCCCTACCAATTGGTGGAAGATATCCAAGGCATGGGCTTTAAAATCGCGGACCAATTGGCAGAAGAATTGGGCATTGCTAGTGACGCTCCTGAGCGTTTCCGCGCGGGTCTGATCCACAGCCTCTTTAGCTACTCTATCGAGACTGGAAATACCTATATCGAAGCCAAGGATCTCCTGCGCTATACCATTGACCTGTTAGAATCAGCTCGGCCAATAGAATTGGATCCTTCCACTGTCGCCCAAGAATTAGGACGCCTCATTGAGGAAGACAAGGTTCAAAATGTGGACACCAAGATCTTTGACAACAGCCTCTTCTTTGCGGAGGAAGGCATTCGCAGCCATATTGGTCGATTGTTGGAAAAAGGAAAGCAAGCTTCATTTGAAGCCGAGAAAATCAACCGGGCTATCGAGGCGGTTGAAAAAGATCTGGGGATTCGCTACGATGCCATTCAAAAAGAGGCCATTCACCAGGCTATCCAAAACAAGGTCTTTATCCTCACTGGGGGTCCTGGGACAGGAAAGACTACCGTTATTAATGGGATGATCAGTGTCTATGCCCAACTCCACCAACTGGATCTTCGCAAGAAACAAGACCTGCCGATCCTCTTGGCTGCTCCAACGGGACGGGCAGCTAGGCGCATGAATGAGCTGACAGGACTTCCGAGCGCCACCATCCACCGCCATTTGGGGATGACAGGAGATGATGACACCAGCCACTTAGAGGACTATCTGGATGCAGACTTTATCATTGTGGACGAATTTTCCATGGTTGATACCTGGCTGGCTAATCAATTACTTAGCAACATTGCAACGGATACGAAACTCTTGATTGTGGGAGATGCCGACCAATTACCTTCCGTCAGCCCTGGTCAGGTCTTGGCTGATCTCTTGCAGATTCCGAGCATCCCTCAGACCAAACTGGAACATATTTTCCGACAGAGTGAGGACTCGACCATTGTCTCACTAGCAGGAGATATTCGCCAGGGCAAGCTTCCTCAAGATTTCACAGAACGAAAAGCCGACCGCTCTTATTTCGAAGCCGGAAGCGAACACATCCCTAAGATGATCGAACAAATCACTTCTGCTGCCCTTCGTAGTCAAATCCCTGCTCGAGATATCCAAGTCTTGGCACCCATGTACAAGGGCCAGGCCGGCATTGACAATATCAATACGCTCATGCAAGACCTTCTCAATCCAGCTGTCAAAGATCAGGTCGTCTTTGACACGCCAGACTGCCAATACCGCGATGGAGACAAGGTCATCCATCTGGTCAATGATGCAGAAAGCAATGTCTTTAACGGAGATATCGGCTACATTACCGATCTTCTCCCAGGAAAATATACAGAATCCAAGCAAGATGAATTGACTATCCAATTTGATGGCAATGAAATCGTCTACCCGCGCAATGAATGGTACAAGATTCGCTTAGCCTATGCGATGAGTATTCACAAATCGCAAGGAAGCGAATTTCCTGTGGTGATTTTACCCATTACCAATCAAAGCCACCGGATGTTGCAGCGTAATTTGATCTATACCGCCATCACGCGCTCAAAGAGCAAGCTGATTCTCTTAGGAGAATACAGCGCCTTTGATTTCGCTACTAAAAATACAGGTACAGCGCGCAAGACCTATTTGGTTGAACGCTTCAAGGAACTGGACGGAGGCGAAGCAACCACAGACTATTCTTCATCCCTTGCAACGGCTTCTGCTACAGTCGAATCTGCACGAAGCAAGGAAGAAACTGTTGAAACGAAAGCAGAGACGTCTAAACCTACTGTCTATCGACTAACAGAAGACAATCTCCACACCATCTCGCCTATGATTGGACTAACAGAAGAAGAGATTGCAGCCTTCTTTGATATCAAAAAAGACGACTAGTGAACAGACTAGTTGTCTTTTTCTTCCTCTACCAGAGGCAGTTCAGTATGATCGACGAAATTGGTCATGGTGACACCCAAGAGGCGGATTCCTGTATTTATCGATTCGATTTCTTGAAAAATGTGACGCGCTGAACGATTGATGCGCTCAGCATCTCGCGTTGGCTCCGTCAAGGTGATACGCTTAGTCAAGGTGGTAAAGTCTCCATAGCGCACTTTTAAGACCAAGGTCTTTCCTTGCTTGCCATGTTTTTCCAGCGATTGGGCCACCTTACTGGACAGATTGGCAATTTCTTCTAAAATATCATC
>ERZ773246.613-NODE-613-length-14128-cov-7.06679_pt1 | contig 14128 bp, 10 predicted proteins | sample MGYA00580519_ERZ773246 | MGnify/ENA primary metagenome ERZ773246 (study PRJEB29015, sample SAMEA2738153) | human oral metagenome | biome: human oral; feature: human-associated habitat; material: saliva | place: China | collected 2246 ...
GCAAACCTATATAGGTCGGTGCTTCGACCTATATAGCTTCGCACCACCCTACTAAAGGTAGCCTTCCCACTACCCCACCAAAGAGAAAAAAGCAACCAGTACTGGTCACCATCCCAACCACTACTGGTCGCTATTAGTGACCAGTACTACTTCGCCGGCTGACCAGTACTGCTCCGACCACCGACCAGTACTGGTCGATTTCACCACCCAATAAAAGCGCCGTCCGCCTACCCCACAGAGGGGATAGGCGGACGGCGTGCTTGCTACCTTATATATAAGGAGAGAGATCAGGAGGCGGAGCGCTCCAGCTCCTTGAGGTTCTCCAGCTTCTTGCGCTGCATGAATTCGTAGATACCTTCGAGGTGCTCGGTGACCTTCCCGCCACCGAACTCATAGACCTTACTCACGAGGCCATCGAGGAAGTCACGGTCGTGGGAGACGAGGATGAGCGTGCCATCATAGTTGAGGAGGGCTTGCTTGAGGACTTCCTTCGTCTTCATATCGAGGTGGTTCGTCGGTTCGTCGAGGATCAGCAGGTTGTAGGGCTCGAGGAGGAGCTTGAGCAGAGCCAAGCGCGTGCGCTCACCACCGCTGAGTACCTTGACCTTCTTCGTCGAAGCTTCGCCACCGAACATAAAGGCGCCGAGGAGATCCTTGATCTTCGTGCGGATCTCGCCCTCGGCTACATCGTCGATAGTCTGGAAGACGGTGCGCGTCTCATCCTCGATGGCCGCCTGATTCTGGGCGAAGTAGCCGATCTGCACGTTATGGCCGAGCGTGAGGACACCTTCGTGCTCCAGCTCCTTCATGATGCAGCGCACGAGGGTACTCTTCCCTTCCCCGTTCTTCCCGACGAAGGCAATCTTGTCGCCACGCTCGATCATCAGGTTGACATCAGAGAAGATGCGCTTATCGCCAAAGGCCTTGCCGACACCCTCCATCTGCACGGGATAGTTGCCCGAGCGTGGGGCGGGTGGGAAGCGGAGGCGGATAGCGGAGGTATCGATCTCATCGACCTCGACCAGCTCGAGCTTCTCGAGCATACGCACACGGCTCTGCACCTGGTTGGTCTTGGAGTACGTGCCCTTGAAGCGCTCGATGAAGTCGGTCGTCTCGGCGATGAACTTCTGCTGCTCCTCGTAGGCCTTCATCTGCTGCTCGCGACGCTCGGCACGCAGGCGCTGGTACTCGGAGTAGTTCACCTTATAGTCGTAGAGGCGGCCCATCGTGATCTCGAGGGTACGCGTGGTGATGTGGTCGACGAAGGCGCGGTCGTGGCTGATGACGACGACCGTCTGCCCCGTCTCGATGAGGAAGTCTTCGAGCCACTGGATCGACTCGATGTCGAGGTGGTTCGTCGGCTCGTCAAGGAGAAGGACATCCGGCTTCTGCAGGAGGAGCTTTGCCAGCTCGATACGCATACGCCAGCCCCCACTAAACTCGCTCGTCTGTCGCGTGAAGTCGCTTCGCTTGAAGCCAAGACCAAGGAGCGTCAGCTCAATAGCCTTGTCATAGTTGATCTCTTCAATAGCGTAGTACTTCTCACCCAGCGCAGACACCTCCTCGATGATCGCCATATACTCGGGGCTATCGTAGTCGGTGCGGGTATTGAGAGCCTCGTTGAGCTCCTCCATACGGGCTGCCATCTGGTGGATGCTGCTGAAGGCTTGCTCAGCTTCCTCGAAGACGGTGCGCCCATCTTCGGTGAGGAGATGCTGGGGAAGGTAGGCCACCTGCACACCCGAGGGGACGTTGACCTTACCGCGGGTCGCCTCGCGCGTACCGCTGAGGATCTTCAGCAGGGTGCTCTTACCGGCACCATTCTTCCCCATGAGGGCGATGCGGTCCTTGGGGTTGATGACGAAGGAAATATCTGAGAAGAGGGGTGCCCCACCGATCTCGACAGTGAGGGCATCGACTGAAATCATACGCTTTGCTTAGAGAATAGAAGGAGGAAAGGGGATGAGGGAGTAAAAGATCCCCCTATGTCAGGTGTACGGACACCCAGCATAGGGGGACGGGGCGGGCAGGCTACTGCCCGATCTGAAGGAGGGTGAAGCCGGCCTCGACGGGGTCGGTATCGAAGACGTTGCGCCCGTCGATGAGTAGCGGAGTCTTCACCGAGCGGTGAAGGACTTCCCAGGCGGGCATACGGAACGCCTTCCATTCGGTGACGTGGAAGATCGCATCAACATTGAGCGCGGAGTCGTAGACATCACGTGCGTAGCGGACACGGTCACCGAGATGACGGCGGGCCTCAGGCATGGCGATAGGGTCATAGACGGCGACCTCACAGCCAGCCTCGAGGAGGGAGTTGATAAGGACGAGCGAAGGTGCCTCACGCATATCGTCCGTCTCAGGCTTGAAGGCCAAGCCCCAGACAGCGACACGACGACCCTTGAGATCGCCACCGAAGTAGCGGGAGAACTTCTCGAAGAGCACGTGCTTCTGTGCCTCGTTCACAGCCTCGACAGCTTCGAGGACACGCATAGGACGGCCATACTCCTTCGCCGTGCGGATGAAGGCTTGCACATCCTTGGGGAAGCAAGAGCCACCATAGCCACAGCCCGAGTAGAGGAACTTACTCCCGATACGGGCGTCACTACCGATGCCCTGGCGCACCATGGAGACGTTAGCACCGACGGCTTCGCAGAGGTTCGCCACCTCATTCATGAAGCTGATGCGTGTAGCGAGCATAGCGTTGGCCGCATACTTCGTGATCTCTGCCGAGGCGATATCCATGAAGAGGACGCGGAAGTTATTGAGGAGGATGGGCTTGTAGAGGCGCGTCATCAGCTCACGGGCACGGTCGCTATCGACACCGACGACGACACGGTCGGGGCGCATGAAGTCCTCGATAGCGTTGCCCTCCTTGAGGAACTCGGGGTTCGAAGCGACGTCGAAGGGAATGGACACGCCACGCTCACGCTGCGCCGCCTCGATCGTCTCACGGACCTTGAGGTAGGTACCTACGGGCACGGTGCTCTTGGTGACGACGAGACAATAGTCCGTCATCGCCTCACCGATAGCACGAGCTACGGAGAGGACGTGGCGCAGGTCGGCCGAGCCATCTTCGTCTGGGGGCGTGCCGACAGCACTGAAGATAATCTCGACATAGGGCAGGACTTCGGCGATAGAGGTAGAGAAGTGCAGGCGTCCAGCCTCCACTCCACGGCGCACGAGGGCGTCCAGACCTGGCTCATAGATGGGTATCTCCCCATCACGCAGGCGCTGGATCTTCGCTTCATCGACATCTACACAGTAGACTTCTACACCGAGGTCAGCGAAGCAAGCTGCGCTGACCAGTCCGACATAGCCTATCCCTACGATAGCAATGGGCATAATGCTACTCCTTATTATAATATGTATCGGTGTTACTTCGCTGAGGCTGCTTCACGCAGCTCACGGGCGATACGCTCCATCTCTTCGGCAGGAAGCTGGAGCTTCTTCTTCAAGTCAATATCCCCCTCAGCATTGATGGGCACGAGATGGATGTGCGCATGGTTGACCTCCAGTCCGAGGACGAGGACAGCGACCTTGCGGCACTTCGTCACCGTCTGGATCTGACGGGCGACCTGCTTAGCGAAGACCATCATACGCCCGAGGAGGTCATCCTCGATATCGAAGACGTAGTCGACCTCCTGGCGAGGTACGACGAGCGTGTGACCGGGCTGTACGGGGTTGATGTCGAGGAAGGCGTAGAACTCAGCGTCCTCGGCGACTCGATACGAAGGGATCTCCCCCTCGATGATGCGTGTGAAGAGCGTTGCCATGGAGCAAAAACGAGATTAGATCGAGATATTGAGGATCTCGAAGTTCAGGAGACCACCAGGCGTCTGGACCTCGACGACATCACCGACCTTGCGGCCCATAAGGCCCTTAGCGATGGGGGTGTTGACGGAGATCTTCTTCTCCTTGAGGTTTGCCTCGGTGTCAGAGACCAGCGTATAGGTCAGCTCAGCACCCGTCTTGGTATTGCGGATGGTGACCTTGCTCAGGATCTGGACGCTATCGGTAGAGATCTTCGACTCGTCGATGATACGAGCATTAGCTACCTGTGCCTTGAGCTGAGCGATCTTCCCTTCGAGGAGGCCCTGAGCTTCCTTGGCGGCGTCGTACTCGGCGTTTTCCGAGAGGTCACCCTTATCGCGTGCCTCGGCGATCTGACGAGAGATCTCGGGGCGGTGAACTGATTCGAGTTCGTTGATCTCAGCTATGAGCTTGTCATAGCCGGCTTGTGTCATATAGTTATATGCCATAGTCGTAGTTGGGGAGCCATAGACTCCAGCCTAATTTTTGCGCGGTCTTGACCGCAAGTAAAAACAATAGTGAACCCTACTCCAGCCGATCGCTGTCGTAGGGTTCCTTCGCAAAGGTACGATTATTTATCCAAGGCAGGGTACCAGCTTAATTTATTTGCTTCCCCCACCCTATCAAAACCTTACGCCTCCTGACTACCCGACTCCCAAGCACAGCAGGCGGGAAGGCATCGGCGTCTATCCTGCAGATAGCGGCAGTCGCCACCACGCCTGTATAGAGCGACTTAGCCGACTATCCGCATACGATCCGCCACGGAGCAAGACCACCCCACAGGTCCCCTTCATCTGAACCTAATAGTGGTCTGCGGGCGGACCACTATGAAAACGCCCCACTCGTCCGTAGTCGTACACCAGCGAGCTGGCTACTCCTCATCTTCGGCAAAGGGTAACCATTGCTGCACCCACATCCCCGGGCGAAGCTCCTCGGGCGGATGCGAGAGGGAGAGTCCCAAGAGGCGGATGGGACGGTCGGCATAGTCAAGGCCGCGAAGAAGCTCCAAGCCTCGCTCCAGAAGAAGCTCGGGTGAAGAGAAGGCTTCGGGGAAGGAAGCCGAGCGGGAGAGTACGGAGAAGTCGGCGAACTTCACCCGCAGCGTGAGCGTGCGCCCCGAGAACTGACGGCGCTGTAGACGCCCGTCCAGCTCCTCGACCACCTCACGAAGGTGGGCTTCGACGACGAGGGGCTCGGCACTATTCTCCCCGAAGGTGCGCTCACAGCCGAGGCTCTTACGCACCCATTCGTAGATGACGGGGCGCTCATCCACTCCACGAGCGAAGTCATAGAAGACGTGCCCCGCCTTACCAAAGTGGCGGGTCAGTTGCTCGAGGCTTCGCTCTCGGAGGTCAGCCCCCGTGCGAATACCCAAGAGATGCATACGCTCTGCCGTAGCACGCCCCACGCCCCAGAAGGCTTCGACGGGAAGCTCGGCGATGAAGTCCAGCGCTTGCGACGGATGGATCGTACAGAGCCCATCGGGCTTGCGTGCGTCGGAAGCAATCTTCGCGAGAAACTTATTGTACGATACACCCGCCGAAGCCGTTAGCCCCAGCTCCTCGCGGATGCGGCGACGGATCTCACGTGCTATCTCTACGGCCATAGGCTCCCCGACCTTGTTCTCCGTCACATCGAGGAACGCCTCATCGAGGGAAATCGGCTCGATGATATCGGTGTAGTCGTGGAAGATGCCGTGAATGGCTCGCGAGACTTCGCGGTAGCGATCGAAGTTCACCGGTACGAAGATGAGCTGCGGGCAGAGCTTGCGTGCCTTCGCCCCGGGCATCGCTGAGCGTACACCGAAGCGCCGAGCTTCGTAGCTCGCAGCACAGACCACCCCACGCGACTCCGCTCCACCCACGGCAATAGGCAGCCCCCGAAGCTCGGGATGGTCGTGCTGCTCTACCGAGGCGTAGAAGGCATCCATGTCGATGTGTATGATCTTGCGCATGGCGAAGGAGAGGGACGGGCGGGCGGCTTAGGGAGAAGCTATCACTTCTTTGGGCGCTGAGGCATCGGGCGCGTATAGGCCCAAGCCCAAGCGATGAGAGGGAGCTGAAGTGGCAGACGCACCAAGGCGAAGGTCAGACGGGGATCCGCCGTGGCCTTCATATTGAGATAGGTCTGGATATTCGCAGGGAAGACGGCGATGAGCAGGAGGACAATACCCCACGCAGCCCACACACGCAGGCGAGTCTTCGGGCGAAGGACAAGAGCCACCCCCAGCACGATCTCGATGACCCCACTCAGGGCAACGAGCGCTTCGTGAGCGGGTAGGTAGGGTGGCATCGTGCGCAGGTACATCTCGGCATTCACGAAGTGATTGATCCCAGCAGCGATATAGAGGAGGGCACAGAGGTAGAGCCCGACGAAGTAAAGGCGATAACGAAGCATCGGAACATATAGGAAAAAAGGTGATAAAAGCACTGACCCCCTACCGCAGGTGCGTTAGGGGGCCAGGCAGACCTGCCCTAAGCGGGCAAGCGTAGTACTTGAGATTATTCCGCTTTGAGCGTCACACGCTTGAAGGCAGTCACCGTGAGGCTCTTGCTCTGAGCCTGGAGGTACTGAGCGATGGTCAGCTTGTTGTCCTTGACGAAGAGCTGATCAAGGAGGGTATTTTCCTTGTAGTACTTCTTCAGGGCACCCTGTGCGATGTGGTCGACGAGGTTCTCGGGCTTACCAGCTTCGCGAGCCTTTTCGCGAGCGAGGTTGAGCTCACGCTCCTTGACATCAGCGGGGACGTCTTCTTCGGTGATGCCGACGGGAGCCATAGCAGCGATCTGCATAGCCACGTCACGAGCGACCTGAGCATCGGTAGCTTCGTTGAAGGCTACGATCGTAGCGAGCATGTTCCCTGGGTGGATGTAAGAGGTCGTGAAAGCACCCTGGACGAACTCGTATACACCGAGCTCCATCTTTTCACCAGAGACACCGCTGCGCTCGGTGATGTGGTCCTGTACGCTACGGCCGTCAGCCATAGGAGCAGCGAGGATTTCTTCCTTAGAAGCACCCTTCTTAGCCTTAGCTACTTCGAGGATAGAGGAGACGAGCTTGATGAAGTCTTCGTTCTTAGCGACGAAGTCCGTTTCGCACTTGACGCCTACCATGACAGCATAGTCGCCTTCGTGAGCAGCGAGGATGCAGCCTTCTTCGGCTTCGTGGTCGCCACGCTTAGCAGCGATAGCCTGGCCACGCTTACGGATGAGTTCGATAGCCTTGTCGAGGTCGCCAGCAGCTTCTTCGATAGCCTTCTTAACATCGGTGAGACCAGCACCGGTGAGGGCGCGGAGCTTCTTGATGTCTTCCAACAATTTACTCATGATGGTATCTTGTATTGAGTTAGAGTTCTTGTGATTGGCAGATAAGACCCGAGGACGAGCGGGTTAGACGGCTCATCCTCGGACTTATCTTACTGTATATCGCTCCCGTCAGGGAGTCGACAGGGTCGTCTCAGACGGAGAGCTTAAGCTTCTTCGGAGGTAGCCTCAGCCTTGCGGCGGGTACGGCTACCCTTCTGAACGAGCTTAGCGCCACCTTCGCCTTCGCCCTTTTCCTGGCCCTTACCTTCGGCCTTGCGTTCCTGCAGACCTTCGGAGATAGCGCCACAGATAGCCGAGACGATTACTTCTACGGCAGCCGTAGAGTCGTCGTTAGCAGGGATGACGTAGTCGACATTAGAGGGATCGCTATTGGTGTCCACAATAGCGAAGACGGGGATACCGAGGCGCTGAGCTTCAGCTACTGCGATGTGCTCCTTCATTACGTCTACGACGAAGAGGGCGTTAGGCAGCTTGTTCATATCAGCGATAGAGCCGAGCGTAAGCTCGAGCTTAGCACGCTGACGAGAGATCTGGAGCTTCTCGCGCTTGGAGAGGTTATCAAACGTACCATCAGCAGTCATCTTATCGATCTCGGTCATCTTCTTGACGGCCTTGCGGATCGTAGCGAAGTTGGTAAGCATACCACCGGGCCAGCGCTCCGTGACATAAGGCATACCTACTGCCTTAGCCAGCTCAGCGACAGCGCCCTTGAGCTGCTTCTTCGTAGCTACGAAGAGGATCTTCTTGCCAGCCTTTGCCAGGCCCTTGGCGACTTCTGCTGCTTCGTCGACCTTGACAACAGTCTTGTGAAGGTCGATGATGTGGATGTCGTTACGCTCCATGAAGATGTATGGAGCCATAGCTGCATTCCACTTACGGGTGAGGTGACCGAAGTGGGCACCTGCTTCTATGAGTTGGTCAAATGAAACTCTTGACATGATTTCGTTTACGTTCTATAAAGTGTAACAGAATTACTTTCAACTGCTTGGTAGGACGGAAGTCTTACTCCAGGGAGAAGACTCCCATAGCTCTAAGCAATTTAGATACTAAACGCGAAATAACATCCCTCAGGCTACAAGCCTGAGATGAGGGATATTAACGCTTGCTGAACTGGAAGCGCTTGCGTGCCTTGGGGCGACCTGGCTTCTTACGCTCGACGACACGAGAGTCGCGAGTAAGGAAGCCTTCTGCGCGCAGGGCTGGCTTGTCTTCTTCGTTGATCTTGACGAGAGCACGAGCGATCGCAAGACGAGCTGCTTCGCTCTGTCCCTTGAAGCCCCCACCCTTGAGGTTGATCTTGATGTCATACTTCTCTACGGCATCCAGAGTAGCCAGGGGCTGGCGTACGATATACTGGAGGATCGAAGAGGGGAAGTATGCAGCGATATCACGCTTGTTGATCGTGATCTTCCCGCTACCTGCTGCTACATATACGCGGGCTACTGCGGCCTTACGACGGCCAATGGCATTGATGAATTCCATACGTCCTGGTATATATTACTTGAGCTTGGAGAGATCGACGAGACGAGGCTGCTGTGCTTCGTGCTTGTGCTCTGCGCCGTCATAGACGTAGAGGTTAGCCAGGATAGCAGCACCGAGACGGTTCTTGGGGAGCATACCCTTGACCACCTTGCGGAAGAGGCGGTCAGAGCCCTTAGCCTGCAGGAAGCGGGGGCTGAACTGACGCTGCCCACCGGGGTAGCCAGAGAACTTAAGATAGACGCGGTCATCCCACTTCTTACCAGTGAGGACTACCTTGTCGGCGTTGATTACGATCACGTTGTCCCCGCAGTCTACGTGGGGCGTGAAGTTGGGCTTGTACTTACCGCGAAGGAGCTTAGCGATCTTGGAGCATACACGACCCAAGCTCTCTCCTGCTGCGTCCACGACGACCCACTCCTTGGTGACGGTCGCCTTGTTGGCAGAGACGGTCTTGAAACTTAAAGTGTCCATTCCTTCTGTCTTGTTGTTAATGATTCGACGAATAGCGATTCTACTTATAGCGACAGGTCTTCTCGTGGCCTTACCCTATAACTATGGGACACAGGCAAAGCGCACACTACTCTCCCAGTACTGGGCGATAAGACTCTGTCGATCCTCATAGACTCGCTGGGTACTATTTGATAAACAGCGCACAAAGATACAAAAAAACAAGAGACGCCGTGCACCTTCACCTAAGTCGTACCCGCCGACCGTGAGCACCGAGCCCACTGTTATCCCAAATACTTCTGCAGGATCGCCGACTTACGTGCTTCGACACCCTGCATTACCGCTTCTGCCTTAAGAATCTCGGCTTCATAGCCCTCGACCTCCCGAATGATGCGCTCCTGCTCCGATAGGGGCGGCACGGGGATGGAGTAATTCATCATTTGCTTCTTATCTCCACGTGGCATCTTCACCCCCTTAGCCCCTAACATCATATAGTCAAAGAAAGCATCTTGAGACAAGCAATAGTAGAGATACTGAGCATGAACCCTATCATCATCCAAACGCAAGACAATAACATCATTAGAGCAACCACCATCCTTATCCGCCTTCCAGATCTTCTTCAAGTAGGGGCGGATATTCGAGATAAGAATATCATTCACCTTATAGGATGTCACCTTATCTATGGTGGGAATACCATCATAAGCCACTACCCCCGCCTTATCTTGAAGCATATTATCTGTACTTATGTAGCTTCCAATAGGCACGGATGAAAGTAGTATCTTCTCGTTATGGATATGGGCTAATTCTTTAATTACAAGAATTACCCCCCCCCGTTTACCTTCCTTTACAATCTCTAATTCTTTGAAGACATTACTTATCCTCTCTCTATATTCTTCGATGGACATACGTGATGACTCATATTCTTCATCCACCTTGGCGCACTCATCTACGATAGCCTGCTGTATCTCGATCGGAGGTAAGGGAATTTGAACATCATTCTCAAGATATGATTTATTTAAGCTCTTGCCAAACGCCTTATTCCCTACCGTTGAATGGTTTAATCCGCCTGCACTAAAGAAGCAGTGCAAATAGCGATCTAAAACCTGCCCCGAATTCCGAGGAATCAAACCTGCAATCGCCTCATTCGTATACAAGTCTACACCTGCTATTGCGGTCTTTCCAATACTCAGTTTAAAGCTCAATAAGGTCGTACCCTTAGGAATAAGTTTAACATTGGAGTTATCTACTGCATCGTCCGTAATTTGCTCTTTCGTCTGAGTAATAACACCACCATTCATCTCCGCAATAGAGACCCATGGATGGTTTCCTCGGAAGTATTCAGATATTTGACGTGATGGAGTTCCTCCAATTCTCACATCAACTATTTCTCCTAATGAATAAACAGGATAACTGCTCTGTATACCCTCAGAGTTCACCAGGACAGTTCTTATCGCAGCATCCCAGTCTGTGCGCTTGAAGTCAAGCATATCGGTAAGGCGAAGAGTCGAGCAATAGCTCTTGAGCTCTTCTGGGATAGATACCGCTTCACCTAAGAAACAGGATCTCACCAAGCTATTAATCCGCGAGATATCATTGAGATCTTGAGGATTGAAGAGCGGAGTTTGGATTTTATAAATCCCCTTCTTGGCGAGCAAGCGCTCTTCATCTTCATCCCCCTCCGACTTAGTTACACTGCCGATATATTTGATTCCTTCACTACCCTTGCGACTACTCCACCCATAGCCCAGGAAATTCTTGAGCCCCTTGGTATCTGTAGGACTCTTGATGATGAGGACGGGCTGCTCATTACTCTTTGCCAAGAGATAGTAATAGAGTTTCTCTTGCTCCAGCTTTCGGGTAGCCGTGAGGAGATCCTTCTTCAGCTTCTCCAGCTCCTCAGCCTGCATCTCACGGGTGTACTTCTCCGTCAGCTCCTTACTACGGATACGCTCTATCTCAGTATCAGTAGAAAACTTTGCCCGGTAGCTTTTGAACAGCTCATGCTCCCATAGCTCATCCGCAGGAGCCAAGCAAAGTAAGGAGTCATACAGGGAGCGATCAATGCCCTGCATACTACAATAGGCATTCAAGAGCGAGGTATCATTATAGGGCTCATCAGAAGTAAAGTCACCACTAAACCACGTCTTAACCCGATTCCGATAGTGCTCCTTCGCTGGGACTGTCGTATCTCGCTTCTTGAGGAAGAGCGTCACGGTATTCGTTCCCGTCTTGCCGAATGTCCCACTACCGAACTCAGCTATCGCTACGATCTGGAACTCCCGCAACATCTGCTCGCGAGCTCGACTATAGATATTCCCATTAGAGAGCACAGAGGAGGGTAAGATAATGGCAGCGATACCATCGGAGCGTAGCAGTTGGCTCGCTCGCTCCAAAAAGAAGACCTCAATATGATCATTCGTACTGATGTCCAACACCTCAGTATTGAGTTCATACTGCAGGCGCTCCTCCTCTGTCAGCGTCTCTAAGAAGCCCTTGACACTATAGGGTGGATTGGCTATGAGCACGGAGAACTCTCCTTCCTTGATACACTCATGCTTCTTCAGCGCATCTTGATAGATGATGTTGATCCCCTCTTGCCCATACATAAAGGCAGAGACCTTGGCGACCTTGGAGAGTCGGTACTCCTTCTCGATACCATAGATCTTGTTATAGCAATCTTCCTCTGCAACCCCTAAGGCAGAGATAAAGGGCTTAACTTGCTGTGCATATTCATTGAGGAAGTGTCCAGCCCCGCAAGCGTAGTCAATCACCTTAGGGACGGCCCGCTCAGCATATAGCTTCTCTAACGGCAGCGAGGAAACGATGAAGCGGACGATAGGCAGGGGAGTAAAGAACTGCCCTTCATTCTGCTTGACGCCTTGATCAAGGAAGCCTTCAAAGAGATCTCCGAGGAACTGATTGGGCTTCTCCGTACGCAGACGAATATCTTGGAGCATGCACACGACCTTCTTCAGGATCTCAGCATTCTGCTTAAATAGAGTCTCATTATGGACATCGAGGAAGGCAAAGTCATTATTGGTATAGAACTTCTGCTGGCGGAAGTACTGCAGGACAGCATCCTTCGTCGCATCCTGCTTACCTAAGTAGTGCGTAAAAGCATGGCTGATCTGCTGCTCATCGATATAGGTCACCTGCTCCCCAAGGAATTCATTCATGCCCTCACTGTACATCTTCTGCAGTCGATCCTGCAGACTATAATAGTCATCTGTAGCAGCTCCCGCCCAATGAAACTTAAGTGCGCTACTATTGCGTGTCTCATCTACGAGCTTAGCGAGGAAAAGATTAACGAGCTTATCAAAGGCATTCTCACGCCCCGACACATTATGCTGGCGCATGATCGTGGCATACTCGTGGTACTTTTTCATAATCTCATCCTCATCCTCATCCTTAAGATCTTCTGCACGTAGCACTCGCATTCCAATAGTAAAGGGCTTCGTCCCCTCCTCAAATAAGCCGACGGAGCTATAATCTAAGTCATAGGTATCTCGCCATACCTTGAAGTAAGCCTCTTTGCCCTCCATCTTTTCCTTCACATCGGCATAACTCCGAAGTTTGGTTGCCTGGATATAGCTTTCGTTATCCTGAATACTGACGATACGGCTCTGATAGACACAGCGCTCCCCGACCCAATCCGACGCATAAAGACAAAGTACAGTAGCTTGGCGGAAAGTATTAAAGTAGTTAAAGAGCTGCCCTCCATCTTTTTCCATACGACTCCAGGCACGGCTAAACTCATCCTGACTCTTTTTTGTACTACCCATGGTTTTACACTCCACAAGCGCAAAGACCTTTCCCTCATTATCCTGAATGATGATATCACAGTATCCACCGCCTTCTCCATGCCCCTTGGGCGTGGACTTCTCCAGCTCCAACTGTTGAGGTGTATAGCCCAAGCTCAGCAAGCGAGTAATGCATTCCAAGACAACAAAGTTCTCTGGCTGGGAGAAGTTCGTCGTGGTTGCACGATTTATCTTTAGGCCTTTGGGATAGCGTATCGCTTCAGCTGCGAAATCTACGGTTATCGTTGAAGAAGATGCTTCGAAGGAGCGAGTCCACACTTCGGTACTGCCCTTCATCTTCTTATACCCTAAATAGGATAGGAGGGGGCGTAGGTTATCTGTCGTTATCATACAGTCTATTTTAGACTGTAAAGATAGAGCTTTATCCAACGTTGAGCTCTGCACTCGCACTTAATTCCGTCCCCTCAAAGACATCTACAGCTCCCTCATTTGTGCACATTCATCTGATCGGAGAGGAGGTATTAGACCACCTAAGCCATGCAAAGCAGTAGTGGTCGGTGGTATGATCCACTATTGCTCCGTGCGCAAAGCAATAGAGGTTTGCACACGAAGTACTATTACTTCGAAACCCTCACACTATGAAAGCTCACTATACTCCATCAATAAGAGAGGCGAACCCTTCGACAAGAAGGTCACCTGAGAGCGCGTAGCTACACACTCAAAGAGGCGCAAAGCACAAGAGCCTCATACCCCCTCCCGCCCTATCCGTCCGAGGGATAATGGCGACACATGGGAAAAAGAATCCCCCTTTCCCCGCCGTATAAAGCGGCCTATATAGGAGTAGGTTGTTGCTCTGCGTATGAATAAAAGTTGCGGACGAGTGGCAGATAAGTTTGGACTACGCACGTAGCTCTAATATCTACGTACGTGGATATTTGGACTGGCGTACCTGGTCTTTAAGACTACGTACATAGATAGAGAAAAGCCACTACGTGAAAGCGCTTTTTTCTTCACGAGAAGGACACTTTCCCCTCCACAGGATAAGAGGAATACTCGCGATGAGGGGAAAGGCGTGTATATTACTTCGGAGAGGCATATCGGGGAGCTGGGCGTGCGATTCCTTAGCACACTAAATAGCGGACTGGACTCGCGGTAACAGCCTCATATAGGTAGGTTCAAATCGCCCCTCCGAAGGCCGCCCTCTATCTCCCTATAAATAAGCCCCATACGCACCGCCGAAAATAGGGCTACTTTCCCCCGAAAAAGAAGCCCCATCAGTATGGGTACAAAAAGGTCCCGCCC
>ERZ773246.614-NODE-614-length-14127-cov-12.0297_pt1 | contig 14127 bp, 8 predicted proteins | sample MGYA00580519_ERZ773246 | MGnify/ENA primary metagenome ERZ773246 (study PRJEB29015, sample SAMEA2738153) | human oral metagenome | biome: human oral; feature: human-associated habitat; material: saliva | place: China | collected 2246 ...
CAATATATAGTAATGCATATCGATGGTAGCACCTGCTATGATGATGAGTGAAAACGCAGCATACAAAGCAATGTGAATAAAAGATATTGCCTTCGATGATAATAGAATAGGTAACACTACAGATGCTATATATACGATGAGTCCTATTACATAACTAGTCCCTTTCATACCTTGTCCTTCCATATATTAAGCACCTTTAATCGATGCCAATACTATGCCATCAATGTCTACGTGCCTAATAAACAATATATGTCGATTAAATTAAACACTATGTACCTAATAAACAATATATGCCCATTAAATAATACATACCTATCGATTAAGGTACACTAGGTGCTGTTACAACTACGGCTTTTGCAGTACCACCGCTAACAGCTTCATAGGTAATGGTATATTCTTTACCTTTTGCAGTCTTAACATGTTCAGTGAGATACCCTTCTTTGTAAAGGTTTTCAACTGTCGGTGGTGTATCAACGTTCTTGTCTATCATAAAAGGGTATATCGGTTTAAAATATTTCAAATTTCAAAATACGTTGTAATAATCAAAGTTTTATGTTGTGGTTTAATAAAACCAACTACGGAAAACATCATATTTAAAAATCAGTTTTTGACGAATTTTTGACGGCAATAAAAAAGAGGGTAGCAATTACGCTACCCTCAATTTGTTTATTTATCAAGTTCTACTAATCTATGTAGTTTACCATTCACGAACCACATTTCACAACGCACGTTGTCTTGGTCTACTAATGTTGCCATGTATAACCCATCTTGATTAGGTTGAATATCTTCTGCGAATTGATGTGTTTTTCCCTCGAATGTAAATACTTGTGCCATTGTGTTATTCCTTTCAGTTATAAAGTAATGCTTTCCAACTGTCAACTAACAGTTGACTGTTGCAAACCGTGCAACTCGGAGATATATGGATCACCTACCATCTCACAACTTTAACTAATGCGGATGCACCTTTAAACTCTGAACCTTTAAAGTGTGCTAACCCCTCAAATCGTTTATCTTCATATCCTACAGTTTCGTATACTTCACCATTAGTCATTACTGTTACACCAGCCAATATGCTATGTGGTTTATCTAATTTGATTTTGTACACATCGACTTTTTGTTCATCTGTGTTAGCAACTACTGCAGTTCTATCAGATTTTTCTGTGGCTGCTTTAGGCAAATTAGGGTTGCTATGTGCAATATCTTGTTTAACCTTTTCTGCAGCTTTTTCTACTGTAGGTGCTTGTGTGTAGTAAGTCGCTACTGGTTGAGTTCTTTCCTTAATGGAAATAACTTCTTCTGCTTGCTTTTCTGTTACATGAATTGCTTTTGACAACTCGTGAGGTGATTTAGATTGTTGTTGTGTAATTACAACAGGCTTTTCAATCTGTCTTTTATTGTACAGATGATAGCACCCCACACACAGGAATACAAACACTAATAGCGGAATTATCACCTGTAAGGTGCGTTTGTGTGTTTTGATATAAGTTAGTATCTTAGATAGATAAAACATTCATCTATGCCCCCTCTACCTCTTCCATTAGCATTTTTAAAGCCTTAAACTTTTCATCAGCAAATCGATTATTTAAGCTATCACGTAACACGCTACTATTCCATTCAAGGCTCATGCACGTATCATAGATGCCAGCAATAAGGTCATAATCGAAACGCTTATCATCAATGTAGGATAGATTTGGTAATTCAATATCTAATGCCTTTTCCATTAACTTTAACGCATCATTGAACATATTGACGATTTCACCAGTACCATATTGTACCGCTCGACTCCACACTACATCCTTTAATGCATTAGAATGTTTATCTACATTAAACATATTCTGTCTTAGGTACTCACACGCTACATCATAGTAAGCACTTTTAATATAGTCATGTTGCATCTGTTCAAAACCTACCGCATCAAGTGTGCCTAATTCTTGCCACTTAGCAATAAAGCCATCAGAATTGATTTCACCGCTATCAATCAATGCTCTTGCGTAGTCCTTGTAAAAGCCATCTTGCTTTAATCCCCAACCAAGAAACGCATCAACACTACCACAATTACTTGCTAGTTGATACGTACCATAAGAGATACCGCCTGCATCATTGATGCCACTAGATACACACGCTGGATCACCATTACTTTCATATTCCGCACTCAACTGTCCTAATTCAGCCATTCTAATCACTCCTTTTCATTGTCATTGCTGCCCCCATTTGTATGTTGGGAGCGTTTAGAACCACTAGCAGCACCGATATAACCGCCTAACACACCAACTATTACGCTTGCCAAATCTTTTTGTTCAAGATAAATAGTCATGATTAGTGCAGCCGCTAGTGCCACTAAGGTTATAGTGTCCTCATAATTAATTTTCATTTAATCGCATCCTTTATTGATTTAACGAACGCTATCAACTCTTTAACCAATTTCATCGCACGCTTAAACCATGTACTTTCCACAAATTCAAGTTCAATCATATTCTCCACAATAGATGCTAATTCAACCATGATAGGTACTAGATACATCAATGTAGATAGAAATACATCAATTCTACCTAGTATAGGAAAGTCCACATCAGGCAAGATTAACAAGATAAATGACAATAAGAAAAGCCAAGGATAAGATTTAACTAATTTCTTAGTCATATCTGCTCGTAGTTTTCCACTCACTAAAAATCTGCGTTGCTTACCATTAACTTCAACACTCGCCCATCCTCGCCATATAATCGCAAGGAACATATTCTTAATGGTTAATTCTCTATTGGTCGCTAAATTAAAATTGCGTGCCTCAACTAAGACACGCAAGAATGTATCAACAAACACCAATACAACACTTGTGAATATGGCTAATGAAATTCTAATTGCCTCACTCACATTAAAAACCTCAACCACAAATGGTGGTAGCAAAAATACTTCAATCATGTTTACTCTCCAATTCGTTCTATCTGGATGCTCAAATTACTATCCTTTGTCATCATTTCTCTTCTCCATCCGTCAATATTGAATGTAGCCTTTGATATAAGACCAGTAGAAACAGATACATTGACTTCAATGTCTTTTGACTCAGTTATTGTAAATTCGTTGCTATCTCCAGAAATAGCATATACAGCCGCCCTATATCTCCCTTTGGGTAAGTACACAAACATTTTTTCAGTCCCTCTCACATCGGTTGGGTACTTCGACCACCCCCATGGTTTAAAGGAAATTGGACTTGTTTGTATATAGTTTTTATTACCATTGGATGTGCGTTGCACTACAAATGCGGTCTTTGTATCGCCCAATCGTGCATAATATTTTTTACCACCAATCACAAAGGTTAATCGTCTATCACCAACATCACGCACATTATCGGTCAGTCCAAATGTTAATGTATCATTCCCTTTCTTAACTTTTAGATTAGGCATTATTCAACATACACCTCGTTTCCACCAGTAGCACTCCACAATTTCAATCGGCTATTTAAGGATGTTTGAACCCTGCCCCAGCTTTTCCATTGATTGGCCATAAACATACGATGATATGTTTCGCCATTGAACGCATGGAATGTTTGGTCAATCATCGCACCTTTGCCAAAATTCATTACGATTAACATACCTTGTTTGTGGCTACGTGGTGGGTTGTTAGCACCGCCATCAAAGTTAATTTCGATTGCACCTTGTGTTGTGAGTGTGTTCCAGTCTGTAGCCGCCTCAATTTTCGTATATGGAAAACCTAATTGGTCTACTTCTGTTTTCTTAACAAAGTTATCGTCTACATCCTTTTTCTTATAAATTGCCGTTCCGTAATGTTTGGTGGTAAGTACTGTGAAACTATCTGTACCATCATAGTGCTTAAATTCCTTACCTTTAATAAAAGTATTAACGGAGTTATCGCCAAGTTCTACATTACCAGCGGTAGATACCTTAGCCATACCAACACCATGACCATCAGGTTTATAACCCTCGATTAATGTGTTATTTGCCATTTTAAGTGCGCCACTTAATGTACCGCCTGTTAGTTTGAGATAATCAAGCGTTGCCAATCGTGCGGTATTGATAGAGTTTTGATAATCTTTGTTTGGATCCCCAACATAAATATCAACTTGGTGTCGCTTATTAGGTTTTTCTGTTAAAACTGCAAAATAGAATTTTCCGTTGTAGTAAGCTATATCTTCGATTTCAGTAGTTCTATTGATTTCAATAATCTGTTTAACTGTGCCAAATGGTGTACATTCTACCAAGCTACCAAGAGTTGCACTCATAATGCAGCCATTCAACATGAAAGCACCATTGTTATTAAAATCATCGTATTGGTAATCAACTTGATATGTTTTCATTTTCACAAAATCATCATTGTATAAGTTGATTTCACGCAAGCGTTGTTGACCGCTAATAGGTACGATACTTACATAAGTCCGTGTGATTGGGTCATAGCCAATATTAAATACACGTTCATTCAATGTGATAGTACGTTCATATTGCATTGTATCTGCATTAAGTACTGTTAAGTTATTACCATTTTTTAAGCCATTGGCAAGATAAATCTTGTTAGTGTTTTTGTTATAACACATTGTGTTACAATGACCCATCTTATCTGGGTCATTAAACTTGTACGTGCCTACAATTTCAAATGTAGATGAATTGAGTTCATATAATACTTGGTTAGTACCATCACCGCTAATACAAGCTAATACGAATACATTCTTTTTATCGTTGTAAGTGAACCCTTGGCATTGGTTCACCTCATCGCCGTATTGGATGTTTTTTACAAACGCAATATTATTTGCACCTTTAAGCATTGGTGTTTCAGTCGGATAGAACGGCTTGATATTACTATATGTACCCATATCCATTACGCTATCGACTGTGTTAAACGATAGATGCTCATTGATTTTGTAGATGCCATTAGGTATCAACAAGATTTTGTTTTTCAAGTTATCGTTAGCACGTTTAAATGCTGCAGTATCATCCGCTACACCATCACCAACTGCCCCAAAGTCTTTTACAGAAACGATGCCGTACAAACTGTCTTTAGGTACAAACTTTGTATCAGCTTCTGTTTTTGTAATCAAACCACCGCCATTAGGCAAGGAAATTTGTTCTGCTTTAGCTGCTGCAGTTTCTGCACGTTTAGCTGCATCTGTTGCCTTGATAGCATTACTTGCAATAGATGTTTGTTTATTATCAATATCATTTTTTAAAGTTTTAGCTTGGTCTACAAGATTATTAATATCTCGTTTATCAACTGTAGTTTGTCCAGCGTAAGCCTTTGCATCTCTCACTAATCGTTCTGCAGTAGCAACATTAGTAGAGGATGTATCAAGTGCGGTATTAGCCGTTGCCAATTTATCGTCAACAGTCGATGCTATTGTTTTGATTTCTTCGCCCAATCGGTTGATTATATCTGCATTAGCATTAATCTTATCGGACTTTTCAGAAATCGCATTCATAGCATTAATTGCATCATTAGCAGCTTTTACAGAACGCTCTACAATATCTTTTGCAACTTCATTAGCGTTCTTGTCGCTATCCACTCGAATTTTTAAAGAGCGGTCTAGTTCCGCTTTCATTTCTTGTAAAATGAGTATGATCTTATCGGTTGCGTGTTCGATATTCTCGAATGGATACTCATCAGGCACGTCCATATCTTGTGATATTGGTGTTTTACGTTCTAGGATAACCTTTTGCCCTACGGCTAGTGCATCCCCATTAGCTGGGTAAATTACCGATTTGGTGTTTTCGTCATAATCGATATTGCCTACTTGTACCGCCTCTGTTCCATCCGCATCAACGATAGTTAGTTTAATATCCTCGATTTGTACAAAATCATAAGGGAAAATAAACTTCTTATTTCTCCCATCACATTGATACACTACAGATGGTTTTAGTACTTCTGGTGTCAATTTAACATCCCCTTTCAGTTGTATATAAATAGGACTACCCATTATGGATAGTCCTTATTTATCAATGTTTCTTTTTATCTTTTTTAGTTTTTAATCTGCGGTCAAATGCAATAGCCATGATTACATCTTCTAGTTTTGCATCGGTATCGGTGAACGCATATTTAGCTAATGTCCATAGTCCATCTGTAACAGTATCACTAAAACCAGTTGCCCTGTTCGCTAACTGACTAAGACTTCTGCCTAAATCAACACCATCTTTCTTGTCTGACATAATAGCGTTTCCAACATCGTAGAATTTTTCTGCTATGCTTGTAGCTAATACTGTGTTTCCTTTATTATAAGGTCTTTCTCCCAATACAAACTTCATAGCCATATTGGTTATATCCCTAACCAATGGAATACCCATAGTACCTTGTGCAACTAATTCTTCGATAAATGACTTAGCTAAATCTTCAGGTTTGTCATCATCACCATTCGTCATAGCTTTGTAAGCCATCATACCTACTGCTTGTGAAATCAATGTCCACCATAGCATTTTAACGAACCTTGCGTAATCACCAGTATCTTTCCGTGCGTAGTTCCCCTCTGTAATAATGTTATAAAGCGTATTAGCGTAGGAATAGAATGGTACGAACATTTGCATAACAGAACTTCTAGCACGTTGAATTGCAGCAGCATCTTTAGTATCACCACTACCAAATATATCTCTAACCGCTCTATCGCCAGCCTCGATAGATTGTTGTTCTATCCATTCAGGACTTACACCCTCTTTACCAATTAATTCCGCTTGCTTTTGATCATATGCAAACTTCCATACAGGTATTGATAATGCAAAGTCTGTTTCCGTAAGCAATCTAAAACCCATTTGATTTATATCATCTCGAATATCAGCAAGTTGTTCTGCCTTATAATTAGCAATATTAGTATCGTTAATGCGAATACCTTTACCACCAATAGATAAGCCTTGTTTCAAGTCTTTATCCAAAGTTTGAACACGTTCACGCATGAAGATTGATTGTGCTAATACAAAATCTCTAGTGTTGTTATAAGTAGTTGTACCGTGTCCATAGAACCCTAAACCAGCATGATTGATTGCTCTAATCGTATTGCCTACACCGATACGATAAAACGCCACTGGTAAGTTCAACGCATTTTGTAATGCTACCGATACTCTACCAGCCATGACTGCGGTTGATGTATTTTTCTTTAGTGTAAGTACTAATCTATCAAACGCACTAACCTTTGCTGGTTCATCTTGCCAGTTATCTCTAACCCAAGTTCGTAAGAATTGGTAAGTATCAGCACCGAATTTATCTACAATGTAGTTTTGCAATTCTCTGTTACTGATTAGCTTATTAACATCAGTTACCGCTTTACGCATTGTAACGTGGTTAATAGCCTCTGTAATAGCATTAGGAATTACATCAAAGTCAAGTAACAATGATTTATCTTTGACTACATCTAAACGTGATTTAGTAGCACTCATGCCAGTTCCCCATACTGCATTACTACTAACCATAGTTTTAGCAATATCTTCAACTTGGTTGTCGCTCACGGATGCATTGACTTTAGGGTTGTACACGATAGGGAAATATTGCCCCTCAATGTTTCTACCGCCAATAGTGAATGTCAAACCTTTTACTTTCTTTAATGGGTTTCCGTACAATTCCTCTTGTACTCGGCTGCGTTCTTCATAAAACGAATTGATATGATCCCATGTACGAATAACAAACTCCCAGTCCTTATCAGTCATGTGTTCTTGGAATGCACGTTCAATTTCAACCTCATTTGCTTTTGTAGTTTCCATTACACGTTGCCTATTGCTTTCCGTACCCCAGTTAAGGGCAATCATGATAAGTTGCTCTTTTGTTAAGCCGTGCAGTTCACCAACTGTATATAGATGGTCATTACGCATATCAAATAATTCACGCTTGGAATATATCCCTACATCCTTTGCCAATCTACGCATTGATACTTCTTTACGTTCGTTGAACGCTTGCGTTGCTCTACTGATTGGGTCATAGATGTATTTAACTGCAAAGCCGTTTTTACCGCCACCCATTCGTCTTAGGAACGTTTCAACTTTAAGTAATGCTAAATGGAAGCCATATAACTTACCGCTTACTGCATCCATTTTAGTTTGGTTATTGAGTTTGTTGAACACATCACCCTCTGCATTACCAAATGTTTTTGTAGCCTCACCAATGATTTCTTGTACTGCACTTTCAAATGATACGCTATCGCCAGCATCATTTAAGATTGTTGTACCCTCATACTCATTTCTGCCATTCTTATACATCCCTGTCATGAGTTCTTCTAGTGTTTCTAGTTCGTTCATAGTGATAGAACGGAAAGGTTTAGGTGTTTTAGAGTAGAACATCTCAACTATCCAAGGTTCTAATTGAACCATTGATTGTTGATTTAGAATACCAACATCAGGATCTAGTGCAGCTAACACACTATTCATATCAAAACCATCAACAGGTTGTAAGCCGTCATACTTGGTTAAGCCCATTTGATATGCCATATGGGAATAGAAATAACGCATATTAGGTTCAATAGCAATAGGATTTTTAGGTCTAGTCATGCGTTGTAATTGTTGTTTCAATTTCAATCGCAACTTCTTGGACTTTTCAAAGTTTTCAAACGCTACTCTTGCCCTTGCTTGTTGTAGCATCTGTTCACGTTTGAACCCAAGTGCTTTATCCACATCACCGATTGCCAATGCTCTATCAGCTTTCTTTCCAGCAGTAACCGCTTTATTTTGATATGTTTTAAACTGTACCGCATTAGAGATAGGCAATGCACCCAACTCTTTTCTTGCTCGTTCCATGTAGTCAGAAATTGTACCAAGTCCAGCACCTCGAATAGAACGAACATTATTGATGCGGTTATTCAGCATATACTGTAAGCGTTTGATACGTTCTTCTGCTTTTTCTAGTTGCTTAGTAGTATCAGATAAAGCAGCATCTACTTTTTTCTTATCAGATTTTAACTCATCGTATTTAGTAGGCTTAACCTCTTTTTCGATTTCACTTAATTCTGTATCAATAGTTTCTGCGTTAGGGTCTAGTTTACGAATACGTTCTAACAATTCCCAGTTCTTAGCTAACTCACGATTAGTAGATTGTTGGATAATCTTACTTTCTTCTTCGGTGAGTTTCATTTGACCTTGTGTAGATAGTAAGATTTCCTCTGCTATCTGTTCATTTGTTTTGCCTCCGTTGTTATCTTTCATAAACTCTGCTTTCGCATTGTCCATTTCTTGATTGATAGCATCGTTAAATGTAGCACCAGTTTGTTCTACTTCCGCTTTTTCTAACTCTTCAATGGAATTGTATTGTGTTTTTTCAAAAGCACTCTCACCAAATGTGTTGTATCGTTGATGATCTTTATAGATAGGATACTGCTCAATCAACCGTTCTTCGATTTCGACTTGTATTGCATCTTTTTCTTCTTTCCATTCTTTAATTGGTCTATTATCCAATTCTTTCATGAGTTTTCGCATTACACGTTCTTTTGCTTTCTCTTTTACATCTGCAATATAAGACTGCATACGTGCTTGGTCTTGCTCGGATAGTTGCTTATAGAGTTCGGTTTTCTCAAACTGTTCTAGTTGTTGTTGCTCTGCGTATGCCTCTATATCCTCTTGGGTTGCGATCATACGTGCCATAACATCTTTAATATCAGATGGTACTTCACCACCTAATCGTTGAACGCTACGATAAATGTATGTTAGCCACTTGGAGAATTGACGGAATACTCTTTGCAATGCACTTGTTGGTGCTTCACCACTTCGCAAGTAGCTTTCCCAACCTCGTGCAAATTTTTCGTGTGCTTTCGTATTATCTACGTTTTCACCATCAACCCAACCGCTCCACTCTTTCAACTTGTTCCAATCTGTTACAAGTTGCTCAGGTGCGTTTTCCATAGATGCCAGTTTTTGAATATCATCAAAGAATACATGACCCATTTCGTGTAAGAATGTACTTCTATCAGCAGTTTTGAAAATGCTGATAATGCGTTCACCATCTTTCATGATTTCGGTCATGCCATTTACGGATTGGTTGTACTTTTCAATGACTTTAATTGCTTTATCATCGAACACTACATAGCATCGACCATCTTCTATGCCCTCATATGTGATACCTTTTATGCCATGTTCATTCAAATATTCAGATGCTAGTTTATCACCACCTAATGCAGTTGATAGTGATTTATAGATATTTAAGCCAAACGAATTACCCTCACTAAAAAGATTATTTATATTATCTTTATAGCTTATAACTTTTTTGTTATCTTCTTGTGTTAATGCATCTAACTCAATTCGTGCTTTTTCTAAATTATCACCAATGATAGCTTTTAACTTATTTTTATCAGCACTACCCCAATCATCAAAACCATACTTTTTAGCTAGTCTATCAGCATTTCTCTGTACAATTTTATTTAATGTTTCTTTTTCTTCATACTTGCCAACGTAATTTAAATCAGTCTCTAAGCCTTGGTAAATATCATTAACTTTTTTAACGTGGCTATTACCATTATAGGAATGATCAGAACGATAAGCATTTATAAATGCATCTTTCTGTAATGTATCTAAACTGTTTATAGCATCAATAATTTGTTCTTGAATTTCTTTTGGTTGAATGTTAAGGGTTTGATTCCAGTCCAACATTTTATTGCTTTCAGGAATATCAACCTTAAATAAAGATGATTTATCAGTTTCATGGACATTAGATAAAACCTCTTTGTAGTTTTTTGCCATTTCTTTATTTTTAGCAAAATACAAACCCCAACCATAAAATTGTGCGCCCTCACCGCTACCAATAGCACCTAAATCAAACTCATCAAAGTCATGTGGCGAACCATGCCATGCAGTTTGATAATACTGATAATTATGTTTCTTTCGGAGATTGTCTAAATCATTTTCGTTTGGTATACTATTAATAAATGAACGACTTAGTTTAATCCCCCCAAGCCATGGTGGCTGGTTTTTTGGATTATTACTAAGTCGTTCTTTGTTTATATATATTAAATCCCCACCCAATAACAAATCATAATACGCTATATTGGTATTTCTAGCATAATAAGATTGTACAACATGATAATCACCTCTATTATTATATTTGTTCAATAATATTGGCATCATTATAGGCTTTCCGTTTAAACCAATTACTTCAGTTATAATGATAATTTTTTTGCCATTATCTGCACTAAATATTGCAGATGGATTTGCAATGGTATTAGGTAACTGTTTCAACATATCAATGGAAACTGTATCATTATGTCCTGATAAAATTCTTTTACCGTTAGAATCAAATACAGGTGAACGCAATATTTTATGCAAAACACCGCCTGTAATTTTGATTCTTTTTAAGTCAAGATTAATTAAGTCAAAGACTAATGGTGAATCCATTATATCTATTGTTTTTTTACTTCCTATATTATTAGCATTATCTACAGTTTTAGCCCAATCACTTAATACTTTATCAAGTTTGCTTTCCCATACTGCTTTTGTATTTTGATTATAACCTTTTTGATTGTCTAAAACTGCATTCATATTAATACGCACGCTATCACGGAAATAATCCATAGCGGTATAACCGCCTTTGCCCATTTGTCTCATATATTGTGCCATTATATCAGCGTGTTGTGCCATCAATAATGCATTTGCTTTTGCAGTTTCACGTTGTTTTCTATTTGTGCTTTCACTAATAGCTTTAACTACTTCGTTGTACACATCATATCCACTTTTAGATAATTGCATCCGTAACGCTATGTCATTATTCGCCAATTCAAAGACTTTATCTTTCATAGCCTCTAAACTTTCGATTTGCATCAACATATGTTCCATATCTGCATAATGTGCATCAGATTGTGCTAATGCATCAGCGTTGCCATCAAGGTTAGCAGTTGTAGTTGCTCGGCTATACTCATAAGCTGCTCGTCTACGTTCTGCATTTGTACGTGGTGCTTTACCGCCATTGTTAGCTTTATAATCGGTTAGCCATTGTGGTTCAATTCCAGTAGTTACCGCATCATTGATAGATTTATCTGCATTGTCAAAATCACTAGCATAGGTTTCTCTGTATTGTTCTTTTAATGTATGTAACAAATTATTGTAGTTGCGCTTAATGTTGGTAGGGTCTGCCAATACCTCGTTAAGTACTTCACGATCTATATCAGATGCACCATCAAATTCATTACGGATAATATCATCTTTGATACGTTCCGCACGTTTTGATGTATCATCTTTTAATACTGATTTAGCTACATCTACTTCTTGCTTTGCACGTTCTAGCGTAGCCAATGACATACCGCCACGTGTAAAGTATGAGGTTTGTTTCAATGCATCCACAGTTTCATCTGACAAATTCATAGATATTTGTGCATAACTACCAATAGGAATTTCAACAGGTGCATCAGCCTCTATAGCAGCTTTGACTTCCTCTTGTGTTACTAAGCCGTTATCGACCATATCACGAATTGCAAGTTGTCCGTTTTCGGATTGTACTAATTCAGCTACATCTACATATTGAGTAGACACACCAACCTTATCACCCTGTGCTTGTACGATTTTTCCGTATAGTTCAGGGTTTTCTTTTGCAATCTTATTAGTAGCACTATCCTTGCGGACATTATCCATAATGACTGCACCATTGCGGTTTTGTTCTGCAATGATAGCTGCTTGTTGTTGTTCAGGTGTTAGCTTTTGGAAATCACGAAAAGCCTTTGCAGTACGCACACCGCCTACTGCACCACCGATAGCACCAAAACCAATTACCGCTGGCAAGGCTTGTTTCATAGCATCTAGTGAACCAATAGCAATATCACCTACGCTATAATAACCCTCTAGGTCATTATCATTACGTGTTAGGTTGTGTTGTACCTTTTCGTTTACATCTTGCAAACCCTCTTCAAAGAGTTCAGGCACACCAGCTTTAATAGAGTTCTTAGCCATCTGTGCAACAGTTGTACCAATACCTCTATCAAAGGTTTTAACAGTATCACCAACACCAGCACTAATAGCTTTTGCAATCATACCTTTAGGTGCTACGGCTTTAACTGCTTTACCCATAGCTGCAGTTGCTGCGAACTCAATACCAGCATCAATAGCAGCATAAGACATAGCGTATTGATTAGCCTCTTGGTCTGTATATACTCGGTTTCCGTTTGCATCTTTCTTTTGAATGAGTTCAACGTATTTATTACCAAATGACATTTTATACATATTGTATGCCATATCAGCACCGCCACCCCATTTAGCACCAGTAGCAGCACCAGCGGTTGCACCTACACCCTCTGTAGCCAAACCACCAATCAATGCACCTGCAACTGCACCAGCTACCGCACCTACACCGCCTTGTTTTGCCATCATGTAGCCTTGACTAGATGTTGCACCAAATACTTCTTCTAGCGGACTGCTACCATCTGGTGTCCTATAACTTTGTAAGTTGTTTTGTAGACGATTAACTTCGTCAGTTAATTCGCTAATCTTTTGTGGATCAGATTCGTGTGCTAATGCGAAACCAACATCACCCAACTTCATTTGGTCATTCATCGTCCAAATACTTTGTTGTATTGCATCAAATACACCTTTTGTATTCTTTATCGATTCAAGATTATTTAATGCTTGAATGCCCTCAGCTTGTGAGCTATATTTCACCTTATAGAGTTCAGGAAACTCATCGTAAATATCTTGTAAAACTTGCCCTCGTTCTACTCGTCTAGATAGATAGTCAGCACGTTCAAAGGCTCTATCATCACCAAACATAACAGTATCTGCACCGATGTTTAAAGTTTTAGCAATTCGCAAGGCTTCATTAGCACGTAATTGTTCATTGTTGTACAAAAACAATCTATCCGTATTAGTAACAAACCCAGCTGGTAAAGCATTAGGTAATGACTGCCCTAACTGACCTATCGATTGTAATAGGTTGCCTTGTTGTCCAAAAGGTGAAACTGTTTCCGTTCCATCTGTATTTTTAACGCTAATAGGTGTACTAGCGATTGTAGATAATGCATCTGCCGTATTTTTAGCAATGCTTGATACTGTATCTATACCTGCACCAATAGCCTGTCCTACAGGTGTAAAACCACCTACAGGACTAGACTGTACACCAGCGCTAGCGGTAAAGGAACGTGGACTATCTCCACCATGTCCACGTATTAACGCTTGAAACTCCTCACGCTCTTGTTGATTAATATCAGCCATTTGTGTATCTCCGTTGTAATGCATTGTATTCTGATTC
>ERZ773246.617-NODE-617-length-14107-cov-49.658_pt1 | contig 14107 bp, 9 predicted proteins | sample MGYA00580519_ERZ773246 | MGnify/ENA primary metagenome ERZ773246 (study PRJEB29015, sample SAMEA2738153) | human oral metagenome | biome: human oral; feature: human-associated habitat; material: saliva | place: China | collected 2246 ...
GTTTTATTTTTATAATTTTATGTGTATAACTTTTATTATCCAGTTACCCTTTACTCAAAAGGCTGTCTGAAAAATCAAGAATAATCAGGTATAATCGGCACCATATTTATTTTCAGACGGCCTTTGTGCCGAAGGATACTTTCATGAGCAAAAAACGAGTTTTAACAGGCGTTACCACAACGGGTATTCCACACTTAGGCAACTATGTCGGTGCCATCCGCCCGGCTATCCGCGCAGCGCAAGATTCCAATACCGAATCATTCCTCTTTTTGGCCGACTATCACGGCATCATCAAATGTCATGAGCCGGAAATGATTCATCAATCTACTCAAGCCGTTGCCGCCACATGGCTCGCCTGCGGACTTAATCCGGAACAAACCACTTTCTACCGTCAAAGCGACATTCCCGAAGTGATGGAGCTGAACTGGATTCTGACCTGTATCACCGCAAAAGGCCTGATGAACCGCGCCCACGCTTATAAAGCTGCAGTACAGGCAAATACTGAAAACGGTCAGGAAGATCCGGATCACGGTGTGGAAATGGGCCTGTACAGCTACCCTATCCTCATGACTGCCGACATTCTCATGTTTAATGCCCATGAAGTTCCAGTCGGTCGCGACCAAATCCAACACGTTGAAATGGCACGCGATATTGCCGGTCGCTTCAACCACCGCTTCCAAGAACTCTTCACCCTGCCAGAAGTGAAAATCGACGAAAATGTCGAGCTCTTGGTCGGCTTGGACGGACGCAAAATGTCCAAGTCCTACGGCAATACCATTCCGCTTTGGGAAAACGACAAGAAAACCCAAAAATCGGTCAACAAAATCATCACCAATATGAAAGAACCCGGCGAGCCGAAACAGCCTGATGAAAGTCCTCTGTTTGAAATCTACAAAGCCTTCTCCACGCCGTCTGAAACTGCCGAGTTCACGCAAATGCTGGCCGAAGGCCTTGCTTGGGGTGAGGCCAAGAAACTCTTGGGCGCAAAAATCAATGCGGAGCTCACAGAGCCGCGCGAGCGTTACAATGAATTGACAGCCAAACCCTCTCAAATTGAAGACATTTTGCAGGCCGGCGCACAAAAAGCGCGTAAAGAAGCACGCGAATTGTTGGATAAAGTACGCGATGCAGTAGGTATTCGTCCGTTGAAATAATAGTAAGGCCGTCTGAAAATTTCAGACGGCCATAATATCGTTTATCATTTGAAATATAATCGTTTTCTAGGGTTTCTCATATGAAAAAAACCTTCCCCCTTATCTTGCTCAGCCTTTCATTAGCTGCCTGCGGCGGTAAATCTGAAGATACTGCAGCCAATGATGCTGCTTCAGGCAAAGCGCCCAAGCCTACCTTCAAAGTTAAATATATCGATGAACAAGCCATAGCCGGTTTGGATTTAGGTACAGCTCAAGAGGGCGAAACAAAAGAAGGCAAAAAACAACGCACCTATCCGATTAACGGCATAGAGGGCGGCGTCATCAATCTGATTGGCAAACACCCTACCGACTTAGAAGTCATCAGCGGCCAATGCATGGAAAAAAATGAAAAAGGCGTTTCAACCGGCTGGTCAGCCAACGGAGTCTGCCACACTGCCTTTGCAAAAATGGTGGACAATATTGCCCAAGACGGCAACAAACTGACCGACTATCTGATTTCACACGCTGCTTTGCAACCTTATACCGAAGGCAAAAGCGGTTATGCCGCCGTACAAAACGGCCGCTATATTTTAGAAATTGACAGCGAAGGCACGTTCTATTTCCGCCGCCGTCATTACTAAACTCTTGACTATCCTATTCCCCACTGACATAAGGACTGAATCATGGCTCAAGTTACTTTCCAAGGCTCACCTATTTCTACAAACGGCAATTTGCCCGCTATCGGCCAAGTTGCACCCGATTTCACATTGGTAGCGGCAGACCTATCTGAGAAATCATTGGCTGACTTTGCAGGCAAACGCAAAGTGCTGAATATTTTCCCTAGCATTGACACCGGCGTATGCGCCCAGTCCGTCCGCACTTTCAACAAACGATCCTCGTCTTTGGACAATACCGTCGTCTTGTGCATTTCTGCCGATTTGCCGTTTGCACAAGCCCGTTTCTGCGGTGCAGAAGGTTTGGAAAATGTAGTGACACTTTCTACATTCCGCAGCAGCTTTTCTAACGATTACGGTGTTACACTGACAGAAAGCCCATTACGCGGCCTGACTGCCCGTGCAGTGGTGGTTTTGAACGAGCAAAACCAAGTTCTCCACGCTGAGTTGGTTTCTGAAATTGCGAACGAGCCTGACTACGAAGCGGCTTTGGCTGTTTTGTAATTAACCAAATAAAATCAGGCCGTCTGAAGCTTTTCAGACGGCCTTTAGCTTATCTTCAAAATAAAAACGGTAGCTTAAAGCTACCGTTTTCTGTTTCAAGCCTTATACAGGTTTATCTGTTTTGTCTGCTTCTACTGACTCAGCATTCTGAACCTCATTTTGCTCAACAGGTTCAGTAGCTTCAGCAACAGGCGCTTCAGGCTCTTCTACTTTGTCATCGCGGACATTGTGGCTGTAATCTTTAGGCGGGCTAGGTTGTTTACCGGCCATAATTTCCAAAACTTGGTCTCGATCGATGGTTTCCCAATCCATCAGTGCTTTGCACATGGTTTCCATCTTATCGCGATTTTCATCCAAGATTTTGTAAGCCACTTGGTATTGCTCATCTAAAATACGGCGGATTTCCGCATCGATATCTTGTTGGGTTTTCTCGGAAATATTTTGAGAACGGGTTACGCTGCGACCCAAGAATACTTCACCTTCGTTCTCAGCATAAACCATCACACCCATTTTGTCGCTCATACCATAACGCGTTACCATCTCGCGTGCCATTTGAGTTGCACGCTCGAAGTCGTTAGATGCGCCGGTAGAAATACGGCCAATAAAAATATCTTCAGCAATACGACCACCAAACAAGATTGAGAGCTGGCTCAGCATTTGGTCTTTGTACATACTGATGCGGTCACGCTCAGGCAGTTGCCAAGTCAAACCCAATGCACGGCCACGAGGCATAATCGTTACTTTGTGAACCGGATCGGTAAACGGCAGGCTTTCCGCTACGATTGCATGACCGGCCTCATGATAGGCTGTCGCACGTTTTTCATCTTCGTGCATTACCATACTGCGACGCTCTGGACCCATGTAGATTTTGTCTTTAGCATCTTCAAAGTCGCTTTGATCGACTTTAACTTTATTACGACGGCCGGCAAACAAAGCTGCTTCATTGACCAAGTTTGCCAAATCCGCACCTGAAAAACCAGGTGTACCGCGTGCTAAAGAAGTCAAATCTACGGATGCATCCAAAGGTACTTTTTTAGCGTGTACTTTCAAGATTTGCTCACGGCCACGGATATCAGGCAATGGAACAACGACTTGACGGTCAAAACGGCCCGGACGCTGCAACGCAGGGTCAAGTACATCAGGACGGTTGGTTGCTGCGATCACAATAACGGTTTGGTTGCTTTCAAAACCATCCATTTCAACCAATAATTGGTTTAATGTTTGCTCACGTTCATCATTGCCACCGCCCAAACCGGCACCGCGTTGACGGCCGACAGCATCAATTTCATCGATAAAGATGATACATGGCGCGTTTTTCTTAGCCTGCTCGAACATATCGCGGACACGGCTTGCACCGACACCGACAAACATTTCTACAAAATCAGAACCTGAAATACTGAAGAATGGCACTCCTGCCTCACCGGCAATCGCTTTGGCCAGCAATGTTTTACCCGTACCAGGGCTGCCTGCCAACAAAATACCGCGCGGCACGCGACCGCCTAAGCTTTGATAACGATTGGGTGCTTTTAAATAATCTACGATTTCTTGTACTTCTTCTTTTGCCTCATCACAACCGGCGACATCTGCAAAAGTCACTTTATTGGAATCTTTATCCAACAAACGCGCACGGCTCTTACCAAAAGAGAATGCGCCGCCTTTACCGCCACCGCCGCTTTGCATGCGCATGAAGTAGAACCATGCACCGATCAACAACAAAACAGGCAGCAGGCTGTAAAACAGACTGGCCAGCATGCCTGGTTTTTCTTCCGGAGTCACTTTGACGCGTACTTTGTTATCCAACAGTGTTTTAACCAAGTTGTCATCCAAAGGCGCATTGGTATAGAAGGCAGTTTTATCGGTGCGCTCACCTTTAATCAGATAGCCGCTGACAACAGATCCTTCAATATTGACATTGGATACTTCGCCACTATTAACTTGCTGAATAAATTGAGAATATTCGATTTGCTGTTTATCTTCCTGCTTATCGCTGAGCGCATTGAATGCTGCTAAAAGCATAGCACCACCCACTACCCAGACTAATATGTTTTTAATGGTATTCCCCACTGAACAGGCTCCATGGTTACAAAATAAATAAAATCAAGGGAAAGAATTTTAAAGCACCCACCCTACATTGTCAGCGTTTATTTTTGCCTAATAGGTAAATCTCACTGGAACGATTGCGGGAAGCATCCGGCTTTCTAGTTTGTACACTGGCAAAAATTTCGCGCATTGCCGCCGTATATTCCTGATAGCCCGCGCCTTGAAACACCTTCACCAAAAAACTGCCTCCGGGTTTCAAATGCTGCAAGGCAAAATCCAAAGCCAGTTCACACAGGTAAAAACTGCGTGCCTGGTCTGTTACGGTATTGCCTGACATATTGGGTGCCATATCACAGATTACAAGGTCTAACGGGCGATTATTCAACAAAGCTTCAAACTGCTCCAAAACAGTATCTTCCCTAAAATCACCCTGAATAAACGACACACCATCAATCGCATCCATCGGTAAAATATCCAAAGCAAACACCGCCCCTGTTTTACCGACCAGCTTGGCCGCAACTTGTGACCAACTTCCCGGCGCGCTGCCCAAATCCGCCAAAACCGTACCTGGCTTGATTAATTTGTCTTTTTGATTGATTTCCAATAATTTATAAGCCGCCCTGGCACGATATCCATCCTTTTGTGCCATATGGACATAATGATCGTTGACGTGCTCATGCAGCCATGCTTTTGAAGATTTTGAGCGTACAGCCATCTTGATTTGAAATGCTTAAGTTAAAATCAGCATTGTACGTTATTTCCCCCGTAAATGTTCTAAATCGCGTACAATATAGCCATTATTCTTTTTAATTGGATACTTATTAATATGAACGACAACAAATTAAGCACCAAAGAAATTTTGGCCTTGAAAGCCCAAGCACATCACCTCCACCCTGTTGTTATGGTTGGCCAACAAGGCTTGACCGACTCGGTAATCAAAGAAACCGATGCCGCATTGACAGCACACGAATTGATTAAAGTCCGTGTTTTTGGCGATGATCGTGCTGAACGTATTGAAATTTGTGATGCCCTGTGTGAAACACTGGGCGCTCAACTGGTGCAACATATTGGCAAATTACTTGTTTTGTGGCGTAAAAAACCGGACAACGAATAATTTAAACTGAATAAACAGCAGAAGTATTTTCTCAACCCACTTTATCATAATCCTTCTGTTGTATTTATGCAGCATAAAATAAATTATTCCATTATTCTAAGTATAAAAATACAAATACGGTTGCCTGTTTTTGTAAATAACCCCAAAATTACAAAATCATAACGGCCGCACCCTGTCAGCCGATTATTTTATTCTTAATCCTTCACAAAATATAAAAGCAAACCGATGAATGCTCAACAATATGAAGAATCTTTTCTGCTGGCAGAAAAATTAATCACTCAAGATCCACCTGACTTTGCACGAGCCATCCCATTGCTCTGCGAAGCAGCAGAAGCCGGGCATGTTGAGGCTGCATTTCAGCTGGCAGGATGCCTAATCGAACATCACGAAAATGCGCAAGATTTAGCAATTGCTGTCTCATATCTCAAACAGGCTGCTCAAGCCGGTCACCCATATGCTCGTTACAACCTTCTGCAAATAGAAGAAAGCAGAGGGATTGCAATAGAAGACTTAGTTGACGCCTATCAAGAGCTTGCCGAAGAAGGCTTGGCTCCTGCCCAGCTGCGCCTGATGCGTTTATATGCAGATAACGGCAATGACCAAGAAGCCGTCAAATGGGCATTGAAAGCTGCCGAACAACAAAATCCTCAGGCACAATACTTCTTAGCCCAATATTACCAATATTCCAGCTCTCCTGATTTGGAATATTCCCATAAACTTTATCAGCAATCCGCTGCACAGGGATTTATTGCAGCACACTGGCAACTCGGCCTTCAATACAAATTGGGGCAAGGTGTTGCACAAAACCCTGAAAAAGCAATCGAACATTTACGTATCGCCGCCGATTACGACATTGTTCCAGCGCAAACTTCTCTTGCAGAACTATTAGTCGCATCAAATCCTGCTGAAGCATTGGAATGGTTTAAAATAGCTGCCGAACAAGGTGACAGCAATGCGCATGTAGCACTTGCCGAAATCTATCTTCTGGGCAAAAACACCGAGCGAGACCCTCAAAAGGCCTATCAGCACGCTAAATTTGCTGCGGATCAAAATGATCCGGAAGGTTTGCGCCTTTTAGGTGATATCCATCGCTACGGATTAGGACGAGCAGTTGATGCAGACACCGCCCGTCAATATTATCAACGATCGGCTGATTTAGGTAATCTTGTCGCTTACCAAAAACTTCTGTCTGACAGCGCATTGAATAACCAGCAAAACTATGAGCTGACGAAAGAAATCGCCCTCCAACGTCAGGAAGCTGAACGTCTGTACAAGCTGGCATTTGCAGCGCACTATGGCTTAAAACGCCAACAAAATTACGCTGAAGCACTGGATCTATACCATCAATCCGCAGAACGTGGGCACAGCAAATCCCAAACCAATCTTGGCATGATGTATTACAGTGGACAAGGTGTACCTGTCGACTACGCTCAAGCTGCAAAATGGTTTGAAGCAGCGGCCAAACAAAGAGACACGATGGCTCAATATAATCTTGCCTGTCTGTATTATCATGGTATGGGCGTAGAAAAAGACATCAACAATGCTTGTTTCTGGCTACAAGAAGCCATCCAACATGGACATGAACAACAAGATGTTCTTAAAGAGCTTTTGGCCCAATGGAAGCAATTCGCTCAAAAGACCTCTGTCGCTTAAAGGCCGTCTGAAATTCTAATTTCCTACATAAATGACATGTCAGAGCTAAACTAAACAGCCTGTACATGTCATTTTTTCATTTACCCTTCCTCAATAATCTTCATTTCAAATCCCATTCTCTCTTAATCTCTTTTAAAGTCTTCAGACGGCCTATTCTATTTGTAAAAAATCAGATAATATAAATTTTTTCTTTCAAACCCTAAATCCAATCTAAACTTTCAATTTACAACAAAATTTGAAAAATATTTTTCGTATTCGAATCCATTTACTCAAATATCTGATACTTTTTACTGTATCACTAAAAACAAGCTCTATAACTCTTTTAAAAAGTCTTAATTTCAACCTCTACATCCTATCAATATCTACAGCATGATTTGCCAGTTTGCCCAATTACTGATAGCATTTGCAGGTTAGCTGGTTCGCAAAAAGTTCAATTCTTTCTAATTTTTCATCAACGGTTATAACGTATTGAAAACATTTCAGTAATTAAAACTTTTTCGAATTTGACTCTAGGAATTTTCGTTTTTAACTCACATTTGTTCACAAACGAAAATATCGGAGTAATACTCCGTCATTGAAAAACACTCAACACAAGGATAGATATTATGTCCACCCAATTACACGATGTTGACCCAATTGAAACCAAAGAATGGTTAGACGCGTTAAGCTCTGTTTTAGAATATGAAGGCAGCGAGCGCGCCCAGTATCTGCTGGAAAGTTTGGTCAAATACAGCCGTGACAAAGGCATCCGTATGCCTCACGGCACCACTACTCCATACTTGAACACCGTTTCCGTTGAAGATGAAAAAGGCATCCCTGGCGACCAAAACATCGAACACCGCATCCGTGCATTTGTTCGTTGGAACGCTGCCGCTATCGTTTTGCGCGCGGGTAAAAAAGATTTGGAATTGGGTGGACACATTGCATCTTTCCAATCAGCCGCCACTATGTACGAAGTCGGCTTCAACCACTTCTGGAAAGCTAAAGGCGAAGGCGAAGAAGGCGATTTGGTATTCTTCCAAGGCCACGTTGCTCCTGGTATCTACGCACGCGCTTTTGTTGAAGGCCGTCTGACTGAAGACCAATTGAACAACTTCCGTCAAGAAGTTGACGGTAAAGGTCTGCCTTCTTACCCTCACCCTCACCTGTTGCCTGACTTCTGGCAATTCCCGACCGTATCTATGGGTCTTGGCCCATTAATGGCGATTTACCAAGCACGCTTCCTGAAATACTTGGAATCTCGCGGCCTGGCTAAAACCAAAGGCCGTAAAGTATGGGTATTCTGTGGTGACGGCGAAATGGACGAACCTGAAAGCCAAGGTGCTATTGCTCTGGCTTCACGCGAAGGCTTGGACAACTTGGTATTCGTCATCAACTGTAATCTGCAACGTTTGGACGGCCCAGTACGCGGTAACGGCAAAATCATTCAAGAGCTGGAAGGCAATTTTGCCGGCGCCGGCTGGAATGTTGTGAAAGTCATTTGGGGTCGTCGTTGGGACCGCCTCTTGGCAAAAGACAAAGATGGCATCCTGCGCAAACGTATGGAAGAGTGCCTGGATGGTGACTACCAAACTTACAAATCCAAAGACGGTGCATACGTTCGTGAACACTTCTTCAATACGCCTGAACTGAAAGCATTGGTCGCCGACATGACCGATGAGCAAATTTGGGCATTGAACCGTGGTGGCCATGACCCTCAAAAAGTGTACAACGCTTACGACCGGGCTGTGAACCACGCAGACGGCAAACCTACTGTAATCTTGGCGAAAACCATTAAAGGTTACGGTATGGGCGCATCCGGCGAAGGTCAAAACGTTGCCCACCAAGCCAAAAAAATGGACAAAGCGTCTCTGAAACAATTCCGTGACCGCTTTGACATTCCGGTAACTGACGAGCAAATCGACAGTGGCGACCTGCCTTACCTGACTTTTGCTCCTGACAGCGAAGAGTACAAATACCTGCACGCCCGCCGCGAAGCCTTGGGCGGTTACCTGCCTCAACGTCATCCGACAAAAGAGGTATTGGAAGTGCCTGAGTTGTCCGCATTCGATGCTCAACTGAAATCCAGCGGTGATCGTGAATTCTCAACCACCATGGCTTTCGTACGCATCCTGTCTACTCTGCTGAAAGACAAAAAAATCGGCAAACGCGTTGTACCTATCGTTCCTGACGAAAGCCGTACTTTCGGGATGGAAGGTATGTTCCGCCAATATGGTATTTGGAACCCTAAAGGTCAACAATACACCCCTCAAGATAAAGACCAACTGATGTTCTACAAAGAATCTGTTGACGGTCAAATCTTGCAAGAAGGTATTAACGAGCCAGGCGCAATGGCTGACTGGATCGCGGCTGCAACCAGCTACGCCAACAACAACTTTGCGATGATTCCTTTCTACATTTACTACTCTATGTTCGGTTTCCAACGTGTCGGCGATTTGGCATGGGCTGCCGGCGATATGCACGCACGCGGCTTCCTGCTGGGCGGTACGGCAGGCCGTACGACGCTGAACGGTGAGGGTCTGCAACACGAAGACGGCCACAGCCACGTTCAAGCTGATTTGATCCCGAACTGTGTTTCTTACGATCCGACCTTCCAATATGAAGTAGCCGTTATCGTACAAGACGGTCTGCGCCGTATGTATGCCAACAACGAAGACGTGTTCTACTACATCACCCTGATGAACGAGAACTACACTCATCCGGACATGCCCGAAGGCGTGGAACAAGACATCCTGAAAGGTATGTACTTGTTGAAAGCCGGCGGTAAAGGCGACAAGAAAGTTCAATTGATGGGTTCCGGTACCATCCTGCAAGAAGTGATTGCCGGTGCCGAATTGTTGAAAGCCGACTTCGGTGTAGAAGCAGATATTTGGTCTTGCCCGTCCTTCAACCTGTTGCACCGCGATGCCATCGAAGCAGAACGTTTCAACCGCCTGCATCCGCTGGAAGCTGAAAAAGTGCCTTTCGTTACCTCACAACTGCAAGGTCATGACGGTCCGGTTATCGCCGCTACCGACTATGTCCGCAGCTATGCCGACCGTATCCGCGCGTACATCCCGAACGACTACCATGTCTTGGGTACCGATGGTTTCGGCCGTTCCGACAGCCGTGCCAACCTGCGCCGCTTCTTCGAAGTGGACCGCTACAACGTTGCCGTGGCAGCATTGAGCGCATTGGCAGAGCAAGGCAAAGTCAGCAAAGAAACCGTTCAGCAAGCCATTGAAAAATACGGCATTAATGCCGATGTGGCTCCAAGCTGGAAACGCTAATTGATGTTTCAGACGGCCTGTTTGCTTTATTCAGACATCAGGCCGTCTGAAAACCGAATGCTTGAATGGCTTGAACAAACTGTACCGATGCCGTAAGAAACAGTTTTCAGACGGCATCAAACTGAAAATGTTAAAGGAACTCAAATGAGTATCGTAGAAATCAAAGTCCCTGATATCGGCGGTCATGAAAACGTCGACATCATCGCCGTAGAAGTCAAAGCGGGCGACACCATCGCCGTTGACGACACCTTGATTACGTTGGAAACCGACAAAGCCACTATGGATGTACCTGCTGATGCAGCCGGCGTCGTGAAAGAAGTTAAAGTGAAAGTTGGCGATAAAATCTCTGAAGGCGGCGTTATTCTGACCGTTGAAACCGGTGCTGCCGCTGCTGATGCCGCTCCGACTCCTGCAGCAGAAGCTCCTGCTGCTCCAGCTGCTGCGCCTGCAGCTGCTCCTGCCGGTGGCGCTACCGTACAAGTTGTTGTACCTGATATCGGTGGCCACTCTGACGTAGACGTTATTGCCGTTGAAGTTAAAGTCGGCGATACTGTTGCCGTTGACGACACCCTGATTACTTTGGAAACCGACAAAGCCACTATGGACGTACCATGTACCGAAGCCGGTGTGGTTAAAGCCGTATTCCTGAAAGTTGGCGACAAAGTATCCGAAGGCTCCGCCATTATCGAAGTAGAAACTGCCGGCTCTGCCGCAGCAGCCCCTGCTCCTGCCGCTCAAACTGCCACACCTGCACCGGCTGCCGCTCCGGCTCCTGCTGCACCAGCCGCTGCGCCTGCACCTGCTGCTCCTGCTGCTACCAAAATCGACGAAGCTGCATTTGCAAAAGCGCATGCAGGTCCTTCTGCACGTAAACTGGCACGCGAATTGGGCGTAGATTTGGGTCAAGTCAAAGGTACTGGTCTGAAAGGCCGTATCATGGGCGAAGACGTTAAAGCCTTCGTTAAATCCGTTATGCAAAGTGGTGCAGGCAAACCTGCCGCTGCTTCTTTGGGCGGTGGTCTGGACTTGTTGCCATGGCCTAAAGTGGACTTCTCTAAATTCGGCAGCGTCGAAGTTAAAGAACTGTCACGCATTAAGAAAATCTCCGGTCAAAACCTGTCTCGCAACTGGGTTGTGATTCCTCACGTTACCGTACACGAAGAAGCGGACATGACCGAATTGGAAGAATTCCGCAAACAGCTGAACAAAGAATGGGAACGCGAAGGCGTGAAACTGTCCCCATTGGCGTTCATCATTAAAGCCTCTGTTGCTGCGCTGAAAGCCTTCCCTGAATTCAACGCCTCTCTGGATGGCGACAACTTGGTGCTGAAAAACTACTTCAACATTGGTTTCGCAGCAGACACGCCAAACGGCTTGGTTGTTCCAGTAATCAAAGACGTAGATCAAAAAGGCTTGAAACAAATCAGCCAAGAGCTGACCGAATTGTCTAAAAAAGCCCGCGAAGGCAAGCTCAAACCACAAGAAATGCAAGGCGCATGCTTTACCATTTCCAGCTTGGGCGGCATCGGCGGTACAGGCTTTACACCAATCGTGAATGCTCCTGAAGTTGCTATCTTGGGCGTGTGCAAATCCCAAATCAAACCGGTTTGGAACGGCAAAGAATTTACTCCTCGCCTGATGTGCCCGTTGAGCCTGGCCTTTGACCACCGTGTCATCGACGGTGCTGCCGGCATGCGCTTCACCGTATTCCTGGCTAACCTGTTGAAAGACTTCCGCCGCATTACTCTGTAATCCGAGCATTTTCAGACGGCCTGAATAAAAAGGCCGTCTGAAAAAAGAAGTCCGAACATCATTCAGAAAGATTAGACATGAGCTTAGTTGAATTGAAAGTGCCCGACATTGGCGGTCACGAAAATGTAGATATTATTGCGGTTGAAGTAAATGTGGGCGATACCATTGCTGTGGACGATACCCTGATTACTTTGGAAACCGATAAAGCGACTATGGACGTCCCTGCCGAAGTTGCAGGCGTAGTCAAAGAAGTTAAAGTTAAAGTGGGCGACAAAATCTCCGAAGGCGGTTTGATTGTTGTCGTTGAGGCCGAAGGTGCAGCTGCCGCTCCTAAAGCCGAAGCGCCTGCCGCTCCTGCACAAGAAGCACCTAAAGCAGCCGCTCCTGCTCCTCAAGCTGCTCAATTCGGCGGTTCTGCCGATGCCGAATACGACGTAGTTGTATTGGGTGGCGGCCCTGGCGGTTATTCTGCTGCATTTGCCGCTGCTGACGAAGGCTTGAAAGTTGCCATCGTTGAACGTTACAAAACTTTGGGCGGCGTTTGCTTGAACGTCGGCTGTATCCCTTCCAAAGCGCTGTTGCACAATGCTGCCGTTATCGATGAAGTACGCCACTTGGCTGCCAACGGTATCAAATACCCTGAGCCTGAACTCGATATCGACATGCTGCGCGCCTACAAAGACGGCGTTGTTTCCCGTCTGACCACTGGTTTGGCCGGTATGGCTAAAGGCCGCAAAGTGGACATTATCCAAGGTGACGGCCAATTCTTGGATCCGCACCACTTGGAAGTTGCTTTGACGACCAGCGAAGTGTACGAACAAGCTACGCCTACCGGCGAGAAAAAAATCGTTGCCTTCAAAAACTGTATCATTGCAGCAGGCAGCCGCGTAACCAAACTGCCTTTCATCCCTGAAGATCCACGCATCATCGATTCCAGCGGCGCTTTGGCTCTGAAAGAAGTACCGGGCAAACTGTTGATCATCGGCGGTGGTATTATCGGTCTCGAAATGGGTACGGTTTACAGCACGCTGGGTTCACGCCTCGACGTCGTTGAAATGATGGACGGCCTGATGCAAGGCGCAGACCGCGACTTGGTGAAAGTATGGCAAAAACAAAACGAATACCGTTTTGACAACATCATGATCAACACCAAAACTGTTGCTGTCGAGCCTAAAGAAGACGGCGTTTACGTTACCTTTGAAGGTGCAAATGCGCCTAAAGAACCACAACGTTACGATGCCGTACTGGTAGCTGCCGGTCGTGCGCCTAACGGCAAACTCATCAGCGCTGAGAAAGCCGGTGTTGCCGTAACTGACCGCGGCTTCATCGAAGTGGACAAGCAAATGCGCACCAACGTGCCACACATCTACGCTATCGGCGATATCGTCGGTCAACCGATGTTGGCACACAAAGCCGTTCACGAAGGCCACGTTGCCGCTGAAAACTGTGCCGGCCACAAAGCCTACTTCGACGCACGCGTTATTCCGGGCGTTGCCTACACTTCTCCTGAAGTGGCATGGGTTGGCGAAACCGAGTTGTCTGCCAAAGCTTCCGGCCGTAAAATCACCAAAGCCAACTTCCCATGGGCTGCTTCCGGCCGTGCGATTGCCAACGGTTGCGACAATGGTTTCACTAAGCTGATTTTTGATGCTGAAACCGGCCGCATTATCGGTGGCGGTATCGTCGGTCCTAACGGCGGCGATATGATCGGCGAAGTCTGCTTGGCGATTGAAATGGGCTGTGATGCAGCCGATATCGGTAAAACCATCCACCCACACCCAACCCTGGGCGAATCCATCGGTATGGCTGCGGAAGTGGCATTGGGCGTATGTACCGACCTGCCTGCTCAGAAAAAGAAATAAGTTCACTCAAATAAAATTTGAACGAACTTGATGGAACAAAGGCCGTCTGAATGTTTCAGACGGCCTTTTCGCAAACAAGGAGACTTAATATGAAAAAAATCGAAGC
>ERZ773246.625-NODE-625-length-13973-cov-122.202_pt1 | contig 13973 bp, 3 predicted proteins | sample MGYA00580519_ERZ773246 | MGnify/ENA primary metagenome ERZ773246 (study PRJEB29015, sample SAMEA2738153) | human oral metagenome | biome: human oral; feature: human-associated habitat; material: saliva | place: China | collected 2246 ...
CGGATGCTGAAACTGATTCTGAGGTTGAAACTGATTCTGATGCTGAAACTGACTCTGAAGTCGAGACTGATTCGGACGTAGAGACCGATTCAAAGGTTGAAACTGATTCTGAGGTAGATGCCGACTCGGATGCTGAAACTGATTCAGAGGTTGAGACTGATTCGGATGTTGACGCTGACTCAGAGGTCGATACTGACTCTGATGTCGAAACTGATTCAGACGTTGATGCTGACTCAGATGTCGAGACTGATTCGGACGTTGATACTGACTCAGACGCTGAAACTGATTCGGATGTTGAAACTGATTCTGAGGTTGAAACCGATTCGGATGCTGATACTGATTCGGACGTTGAAACCGACTCAGACGCCGACACTGATTCTGAGGCTGATGTTGATTCGGACGTTGAAACTGACTCTGACGTTGATACAGATTCTGATGTAGATGCTGACTCTGATGTCGAGAGTGATTCAGAAGCAGATGCAGATTCGGATGTTGACACCGACTCAGATGTAGATATCGACTCAGATGTAGATATCGACTCAGACGTCGAGACTGATTCGGACGTAGATACTGATTCGGACGTAGATACTGATTCGGACGTAGATACTGATTCGGACGCAGAAACTGATTCAGATGTAGACACTGATTCAGATACAGAAACCGACTCGGATGTTGAGACTGATTCTGATGTCGAGAGTGATTCAGAAGCAGATGCTGATTCGGATGTTGATACTGACTCAGACGCAGAAGCTGATTCAGAGGCTGACGCTGACTCAGATGCAGAAACTGATTCGGATGTCGATTCCGATTCAGACGTAGACACTGATTCAGATACAGAAACCGACTCGGATGTCGACATTGATTCAGACGTTGATACTAATTCAGATACAGAAACCGACTCGGATGTCGACACTGATTCAGACGTTGATACTGATTCAGACGCTGAGACTGACTCGGAATCTGATGCTGACTCAGAGGTTGATGCTGATTCAGAAGTTGACGCTGACTCGGACGCAGAGGCTGATTCTGACATTGAAACCGACTCTGAAGTCGAAACTGACACCGAAGCAGAGACTGACTGACTTTCAGATACTGAGGTGCTCAACGATGCTGACAATGATTCAGAGGTCGAGATTGATTCAGACGTAGATACTGACTCAGAGGTAGAAACTGATTCAGAAGTAGACACTGATTCAGACGCTGATACTGACTCAGACGCAGAAGCTGATTCGGATGTTGATACTGACTCGGATGTTGACACTGACTCGGATGTTGATACTGACTCTGACGTCGAGACTGATTCAGAAATAGACACTGACTCAGATTTCGAGATTGATTCTGACGCTGAAACCGACTCAGACGTAGATGCTGACTCAGACGATGAAACTGACTCTGATGCCGAGACTGATTCAGAGGTTGAAACTGACTCAGACGCAGATACTGATTCAGAAGTAGACACTGATTTGGATGTTGAAACCGACTCAGAAGCTGAAATTGACTCAGATGTTGAGACAGACTCGGATGTAGAAACTGACTCAGAGGTTGAAACTGATTCTGAGGTAGATGCTGACTCTGATGTCGAGACTGATTCGGATGTTGATACTGATTCAGATACAGAAACCGATTCAGACGCTGACAATGATTCAGATGTCGAGATTGATTCAGACGTAGAGACTGATCCGGATGTTGATACTGATTCAGATGTTGATACTGATTCGGATGTAGATGCAGATTCGGACGTTGAAACCCACTCGGAAGCTGACGCTGACTCGGATGCTGAAACTGATTCTGAGGTTGAAACTGATTCTGATGCTGAAACTGACTCGGATGTCGATACCGACTCAGACGTTGATGCTGACTCGGATGCTGAAACTGATTCAGAGGTTGAGACTGATTCTGAAGCAGAGGCTGATTCGGACGTTGAGACTGACTCGGATGTCGACACCGATTCAGACGTAGACACTGATTCAGAAGTTGACACTGATTCAGAAGCTGACGCTGACTCAGACGCAGAAGCTGATTCAGAAGCTGACGCTGACTCAGACGCAGAAGCTGATTCAGAGGCTGACGCTGACTCAGATGCAGAAACTGATTCGGACGTTGATACTGACTCAGACGCTGAAACTGATTCGGATGTTGATACTGATTCGGACGCTGAGACTGACTCAGAGGTTGAGACTGATTCGGATGTTGATACTGATTCAGATACAGAAACCGATTCGGACGTTGATACTGATTCAGACGCCGACAATGATTCAGATGTCGAGATTGATTCAGACGTAGAGACTGATTCGGATGTTGATGCAGATTCGGACGTTGAGACCGACTCAGACGTCGATACCGATTCAGAGGCTGAAACTGACTCAGAGACTGATGCTGACTCAGAGACTGATGCTGACTCAGAGACTGATGCTGACTCAGAGACTGATGCTGACTCAGAGGCTGACACTGATTCTGATACAGAAACCGATTCAGACGTTGATACTGACTCGGACGCAGATGCTGACTCAGACGTTGATACAGATTCTGATGTAGATGCTGACTCGGATGTTGAGACTGATTCAGATGTTGAAACTGATTCAGATGTTGAAACTGATTCAGACGCTGACAATGACTCTGAAGTCGACACCGATTCAGACGTTGATACTGACTCAGATGCTGACAATGACTCAGACACCGATACTGATTCTGATACAGAAACCGATTCAGAAGTCGAAACGGACTCGGATGTTGAAACTGATTCAGACGTAGACACTGATTCAGACGTAGACACTGATTCAGATACAGAAACCGACTCGGATGTTGACACCGATTCAGACGTAGACACTGATTCAGACGCTGAGACTGACTCTGAGGTTGATGCCGATTCTGATGTCGATGCCGATTCAGAGGTTGAGACTGACTCAGAGGTTGAAACTGATTCTGATGAAGATGCTGACTCTGATGTCGAAACTGATTCAGAAGCAGAAGCTGATTCGGATGTCGACACCGATTCAGAGGTAGAAACCGATACCGAAGTAGAGGCAGATTGGCTCTCCAATACGGAAGTGCTCAACGATGCTGATTTTCTAGCGGACTCACTCAAAGATACTGATGCAGACTCAGACTGCGATTGACTCACTGATTTTGAAGCCGACTCGCGAGTCGATTGACTTAGTGACTCTGATACCGACTGTGAAAGCGATGCTGATGCTGACTGACTCACTGAAACAGAGGCGCTCGTTGAAGCGGATGTCGAACTTGAGACAGACTGGCTAACCACTTTGGATACACTTGCTGATACCGAAGCAGACTGCAAGCCACTGACACTTGCGGATGCTGATTCCGAAACTTTCACAGATTCAGATTTTCTTGTCGATACAGATTGACTCGTTGAAGCGGATTGAGATTGAGAAACCTCCTTGCTCAACGATTGACTGCGAGATAAACTAGCTTGAGCTGAGACACTTGCAGAAGCTGATTGGCTTAGTGAAGCTGACAAACTTTGTGAGCGAACCGAGCTCAGTGACTGGCTCAATGAAACGCTCTGCTGAGCCGATACGCTCTGTGATTGCTTCGCACTTAAGGACTGACTGATCGATTGCGAAGTCTTCGTAGATGCACTCTGACTGTTTGATACAGACTGGCTGTGATCACTATCTGACAATTTCACAGCTACAACATTGGTCGTACTATCTTTATAAGTAATGGTGACTGTACCATCACTATTAACCGTATAGGACTTAATCCGGTTGGCCACCTCTGGGTTGACTGCCGATACAGCTGCAATCACCTTGCTCTTATCTGCATCTGTCAATGCAGTTAGACTCGTCACCTGAATAGTGCTTGTCGGCGCCACACCTGGCGTACGATCAGCGAGACGCCCTTGGGTAATCCGAATCTCACCCAAACCGTTTGGACGGTTCATATTGGAGGCATTGTCAATAGCCGCGACGTTGCGTTGCCATGTATTTCGGTAGGTATGGTAAAGGTCATCCTTCAAATGAATGGTCGTTGTGATGGTTGCAGGGTTCGCACTGGTAGCCGTAATATCTCCCGTGATAGGAGCAATATCACCTGTCCCATACTGGCTGCCACCAAAGAAATTCCCGTTCAAGGCATTGTCGTTCAGATCCGCTCGTGCAACGACTTTCATTTCTTTCAACTTGCCACTATCGTCCGTCGCTGTAAAGGTCACAACCGCATCATCACCAGCGTAAATAGTATAATTCTTCCCACCACCTTCAAGAGGGGTTGATTTCGGTTCCACACCATTGACGGTCAACTTAGCCGTCACTTCAGGACGTGTGGCATCTGTTACAGCAACCATGTTACTGGCATCGGAATAAACTGCATGGTCCCCATACAGAATGCGAGCCTTAGCCGTTACGCCACCCGTTTGCAAGGGAGCATTCGGTGTTACGATCGCTTGTCCAGAAGCATCTGCCACAGCTGTTCCCACTTCGTCGTCATTATTGTATAGAACGACTGTGGAACCTGGCTCAGCTCCCGTCACCGTTACAGGCGTCTGTGTGTAAGCCTTGTCCAATAATCTCGTTTCAACGGTTGGTGCTGCTAGTCGCTTCACTGGAGCCGTCACATCATTAGTGGTGTTATCTTTATAAGTAATGGTTACCACACCAGATGATGAAACGGAATAAGATTTAAAGTCCTTTGAAGTGGCAATATTGGGGTTAGCAGTCTTAAACGCTTCCCAAATCTTCTCTTTTTCAGCCTGGGCCAAGTTAGTAGTATCATTGACAAAAGTCGCTGTCGTCACAGCCGTAATCGGATTACGAATGCCATCATTTTGCGGCAAAACCTGAATGCGTAGCGTTCGTGTCACTGACTGCCTAGCCGTATTGGTCACTACAAAAGAAACATTATAAATTTTCCCAGGCGTTACGACCTCTGTCTGCCCAACAGTTCCCATGATATTAAAGGCCACTGCACTATTTTTCAAGGCCGACGTCTGAGGCACATTGATGCCATTCACACGATCACTACCAGAAGCGTAGCCAATGCTCTTAATACTATTTCGTGTAGGAATGGTTTCCACAACATTATAAGCCTGATTAATGTAATCAGAGTTATAAACAGAAATCAAGGCATTGTTGGCTGGCCCTAAATTATACTGGGGTGCACGGAGACTGGTATCAGCATCTATACGATTCCCGTTACGTGGATCCCGTTGGCCAGATGTCGCACGAAGCACCGCATTGGCCAAGCGATTGCGAGCACTCTTTGCTTGACTTTCTACAGCATCCATTTGAATTGCGGGATTGGACAAACCAGTACGAATAGCTTCTAAAGCCAGATCTCCACTTTCAATAGCAGATTCCGTCCCAGGGATTTCCAAAGCCTGCGCACGATAGGTGTATAAATCCAAAGCCAAAACTTGCAGACGCTTCACCTGGTCTTCCGAGCGAGTGTTTTGAGCCTCTGCTACTTTCTCACTCGTTTCAGGAGTAGCTACATGAATAGCATCATTCTCCGAGAGAGTGCTACTAGCAAATTCTGATGTGGACTGACTCGCTGAATTACTAACAACATGTGATTCGCTCAAAGAAACCGACTGAGACAAAGAAAGGCTGTCACTAGCTGACTCTGAAAATGAGATGGATTCACTCATGGAGTGATTCGCTGACACAGAGTCTGTGGTAGACGTCGTTCCCAAGACAAAGCTATCTTGTCCAACCACACCGGTCGATGGGCTGATTTCAGACCCAACAGTCGCATTCATTTCATTTTCCTCGGCAAATACTGGATTGGCAACCGTTGTCGCCCCAGCCAGAGCCCCTAGCACAACCATCCCTTTGACCAGATCCGCAGGCATAGAGTGTGATGATGCTTCGTATTGAACCACGATGTTTTCATCCACACCACCTCGCATGACACGAAATAGGCCTAACCGCGAGACAGATGCCCGTACCCAATTCTTTCCTGATTTGATTAATTTATAACGTGTGATTCGTTCCGTTTCGCGAAAATCACCCTTCGAACGTTTAAAAAACATGTCCGCTCCTTAAAAATAAGATATCGAGTTATTATACACTAATTTTCCCCAAAAGTAACTAATTAAGACTAGTTTTTAACATAAAAAACAGCACACAAAAAGAGAACCCGGAGGTTCTCTTTTTGGATCCTTTTTCATTTCCCACATACCTGAAATGACCGAATCAAATTAGGATAGAAGATTATTTTTCATCTTCTTTTTTGCGGCTTCCAAGTGCTGCAACCCCTGCAACCCCTGCAACTGCTCCAAGAAGAGCTGAAGCTACAGATCCTGTTTCACCAGTATTTGGAAGTTGTTCAAGAGCTGGAGCTGGTTTAGCTGGTTGCTCAGGAACTGGGTTCACTGGTGTATTAGGTGTTGGATCTACCGGTGTGTTTGGTGTTGGATCCATTGGTTTATTAGGTGTTGGATCTACCGGAGTATTTGGTGTTGGAGTTGGTGGCACCGGAGTATTTGGTGTTGGAGTTGGTGGCACTGGAGTGTTTGGTGTTGGAACGTTTGGAGTCTTCACAAGTTTGTAAACATAAGTAACGTTCTTATCACCTTCGATAACTTTACCAGTTGTTGGGTCAGTTGTTGTCAAGTGACCTTCACCGTCAACGTTACCTACTGGGTAGTTACCTTGTGGTACCAATTCATAGACTTTACCATCTGCAGTTGTGATTGTCTTAGGACGGTTATCCACAACTGTATCGTAGTCTTTACCTACTGGTTGGTCTTTTTCATCCACTACTGAAGTCTTGATAGTGTTACCATTTTCATCTACATAGTGAACGTATACATTACCCTTAGGTTGTACAGGTTCTTCGACAAGTTTGTAGATGTAAGTAACGTCTTTACGTCCTTCAACCACTTTACCAGTTGTTGGGTCTGTTGATTCAAGGTGACCTTGAGTATCTACTTTACCAACTGTGTAGTTTCCGACTGGTACGATTTCGTAAGTTTTACCTTCGAATCTAATGTACTGTGGACGGTTGTCTTCAACAGTGTTGTAGTCTTTACCTACTGGTTGGTCTAACTCATCTGTTACTGATTCTTTAATGGTATTACCTTCAGTATCTTTGTAGTGTACGTATACGCTACCCTTAGGTTTCGTTGGTTCTTCCTTCACTTCTTTGTAAACGTAAGTGATGATTGAACGTGGTTTATCAACTTTACCTTTAATTGGATCAGATGATTCCAAGTGTCCATCGCCATCAACTTTACCTACTGGGTAGTCACCTTTCGGTACGATCTTGTATGTCTTACCGTCTGGAGTCTTGATTGTCTTAGGTTTTTCACCTTCCTCAGTTGTGTTATATGGAGTATCATATGGTGAGTTTGGTGTGTCTTGACGAGGTTTCTTGATTTCTTTACCTTTTTCGTCTACGTAAGTGATGATTACGTCACCTTCTTTAGGTTTCGTTGGATCTTCTTTCACTTCTTTGTAAACGTAAGTGATGATTGAACGTGGTTTATCAACTTTGCCTTTAATTGGATCAGATGATTCCAAGTGTCCATCGCCATCAACTTTACCTACTGGGTAGTCACCTTTCGGTACGATCTTGTATGTCTTACCGTCTGGAGTCTTGATTGTCTTAGGTTTTTCACCTTCCTCAGTTGTGTTATATGGAGTATCATATGGTGAGTTTGGTGTGTCTTGACGAGGTTTCTTGATTTCTTTACCTTTTTCGTCTACGTAAGTGATGATTACGTCACCTTCTTTAGGTTTCGTTGGATCTTCTTTAACCTCTTTATAAACATAAGTAATCTTAGAAACTGGTTTTTCTACTTTACCTTTGATTGGATCAGAAGTTTCAAGATGTCCTTCACTATCAACTTTACCTACCGGATAATCACCAGCCGGTACACGTTCGTATTTCTTACCTTCAAACTCAATGTACTTAGGTTGTTCATCGTTCTCAGTAGTGTCATAAGGCGTGTTGTAGTCTGACTTAGGAGTATCTTGACGTTGGACTTTAATTTCCTTACCATCATTCTCACGGATATAAGTAATAATAACTTCACCTTGAGGTTTTTCACTTTCAGAATTTGATGAAGAGTTAGATGCTGATTGTGATACAGATGTAGAAAGTGATGTTGAAGCTGATGTGCTCAATGATGCTGATTGACTAGCTGATACAGAAGCTGATGCTGAAGCCGATGTACTCAATGACGCTGATTGACTAGCTGATACAGAAGCTGACTCAGACGCTGATGTACTCAATGATGCTGATTGACTAGCTGATACAGAAGCTGACTCAGACGCTGATGTACTCAATGACGCTGATTGGCTTGCTGAAGTAGATGCTGATGCTGAAGCCGATGTGCTCAATGATGCTGATTGGCTCGCAGATACGCTTGCTGATTCAGACGCTGATGTACTCAATGACGCTGATTGGCTCGCAGATACGCTTGCTGATTCAGACGCTGATGTGCTCAATGATGCTGACGCTGACTCAGATGCTGAAACAGATTCAGACGTTGATGTTGAAGCTGATTCTGATGCTGACTCAGACGCTGATGTTGATTCAGAAACTGATTGGCTTGTTGAAGCTGATTGTGATTCTGAAACAGATTGCGAAGCTGATTCTGATGCTGATGCTGATGTGCTCAATGACGCTGATTGGCTTGCTGATACGCTTGCTGACTCAGACGCTGATGTGCTCAATGATGCTGATTGACTTGCTGATACTGATGCTGACGCTGAAGCCGATGTACTCAATGACGCTGATTGACTTGCTGATACTGATGCTGACTCAGAAGCTGATGTGCTCAATGATGCTGATTGGCTTGCTGAAGTAGATGCTGATGCTGAAGCCGATGTACTCAATGACGCTGATTGGCTTGCTGAAGTAGATGCTGATGCTGAAGCCGATGTACTCAATGACGCTGATTGACTTGCTGAAGTAGATGCTGATGCTGAAGCCGATGTACTCAATGACGCTGATTGGCTTGCTGATACGCTTGCTGACTCTTGCGCTGATGTGCTCAACGATGCTGACTCAGATGCCGATACTGACGCTGATTCTGATGCTGATTGGCTTGCTGATTCTTGCGCCGACGTGCTCAACGACGATGACTCAGATGCTGATACCGATGCTGATTCCTGTACTGATTCAGACAATGATGTAGAAGCTTGTTCTGATACAGACTGTGAGTTAGATACAACTTCTGATAATGATTGTGAAGCTGATTCTGATGCTGAATTTGAACCTGAATCTGATTGAGATTCGTCTTTCAACTTATAGATATAAGTAACATTCTTCTCACCTGAAGCCACTTTACCAGTCGTATCATCATCACCTGTCCAGTGACCTTGGCTGTCAACTTGACCTACTGGGTAATTACCAGCTTCTACAAGTTCGTAAGTTTTACCTTCAAATTTAATTTCTTTAGGACGATTATCTACTACAGTATCATAATCCTTATCAAGTGGTTGATCTTGCTCATCAATAACAGATCCCATGATCGTATTTCCGTTAATATCTTTATAATGAACAAAGACACTTCCAACTTCTTCATAAACGTAAGTAATGGTTGATTTTGGTTTGTCAACTTTACCAGTAATAGGGTCTGAAGACTTCAAATGACCGTTTTCATCAACATCTCCTACTGGGTAATCACCTTTAGGTACAATCTTATATGTCTTACCATCAGTGGTCTTGATGATATTTGGTTTTTCACCTTTTTCAGTTGTATCATATGGTGTATCATATGGAGATTTAGGTGTATCTTGACGAGATTTTTGGATTTCGTTACCTTTCGTATCTACATAAGTGATAACAACTTCACCTTCTTTTGGTGTTTCTTTCACTTTATAGATATACGTTACATTTTTATCTTCTTTAGCAACTGAACCTTTAACATCATCTGAAGTTGTAAGGTGACCATCTGAGTCGACTTGACCAACAGTATATGTACCTGCTGGTACCAACTCATAAGTTTTACCGTTGTACTCAATTGTATCTGGACGGTTATCTACTACTGTGTCATATGCTTTGTTGATAGGTTGTTTATCTTCATCTGTTACTGAAGCTTTAATAGTTGTTCCTTCAGTATCTTTATAGTGAACGTAAACACTTCCTTTTTCATCTGACTTAACAAAGTAATAGTTCACATCAGTTGAAGGTTTAACCGCTGATGTAATTGAGTAGTTATTAGAGAATGATGAATAACCCTTCAAAGTAGAGTATACTTTACCATTTGGTGCTGTTGGGTCATTCGCAACAGATCCTTCTGCTTGGATTTCTGGAACTTTACCAGCAATGACATTGTAACTGTTATTACCAGCTCCGGCAGGTGTCAATGATGTGCTTGGAGCACCTTTGAATGGACGTGGATAAGTATGTAGAGTTCCGTCCATTTGTTTATAAGTATCTGTCTCAGTAGCAGACTGCCAACCAGTGATAATGAGTGATTTACTTCCAGCTGTTTCGTTGACTTCAATATAGTAGTCACCATTTTTGCTGTTTACTTTTGTAACTTTTGTCTCATCAGCTTTCCACTCTTCAGCAGCTTTGTTAACTTTACTTGTATAGATGAGTGTGTACTTCGATACATCTTCAGTACCAATATCTGATGTCGCAAAGTTGTTAACCTGAGATGGATCAAGAGCGTAGAATTTCGTTACAGTTGAGCCATCAGTATCAACGATTTCAGAGATACGTTTTACGTAGTAGTGGTTTGCTCCACCTTGAAGTTCGACCAGTTTTTGACCGACAACACCCTTACCAAGGATACCAGATGTTTTTTGAGTTGCGTCTGTTGTTGCTGGAACTTGTTTGTACCCCTCAATATTACGATTTCCTGAAGCTGTGAATTGTTGCCCTGCAAGACCGGTTTGAGTATAGCTTGCAAGAACTGTTTCATTTCCAGTTGGTTTGTATGTTTGACCTTCTGTGTACTTGCTACTGTCAACGACTTTATAGTAAGTTGTTTGATCAGCTTTCGCATAAGGAACAGAAGTTTGAACGTTTTGTTTGTCTTCACCTTGGTTACCTGGGTAGTTGGTATCACGGATTTGAAGTGTTTCATACTCAAGGTTCGCATTTACCAATGAGAAGGTTACGTTACCTGGATTAGTTCCGTTAGCAGGTGCGTATGTCAAAGTGTTGGTTACATCAGAGTTGTTGTTGGTGATGTAGCTTGGAAGTGAGATATTGCTTTCTCCAGCATGAATAGTACGAGTGTAAGCTTCTGTACCATCAGACTTCTTAACGATACGCAAGTAAACATCTGGGTTAGCTGAAAGGCTACCTGTGATTGCAGAACGGTCTACTGAAAGAGTAGCGTAGTAATCAAAGTTTGTTTTAGCACCAGTAGTGTGGTTTGTTTTAAGGAATTGCCATACACCGAAAGTGAAACGATCTGTGTTTGGATCCAAAGCATAACCAGCTTCATTGAAGGCTGCATCTTCAATCGTTGCACCATTTGCATTTGAGATAACCGGCTTAGTAGCTACACTACCAGAAGTAGATGTTGAGATTGGTGCCAACTGAGCTGAAATTGCTGGAGCACCGTTTACTGTTGTGTTTCCAGTAAATCCTGCTGCAGTCAAGGTTGCCATCATGTCATCTACTGACTTGCTCAAACGTTCGCGTTGGTCTGCGTATGATTGAGCTGAAGCATTGGCATTGATCAAGCTGTTGCTTGCTGTCAATTCTGTTTGAACTTTAGCGATGGCAGCTTCAAGTGCTGCTTTCTTTTCTGGAGCTGAAACAGTTGCTGAGTAGTCTCCTGCAATCTTGTTCAACAATGCTGCTTCTGAAGTGTTTTGTTCCAAAACAACTTTATCTTCAGCTTTCGCTACTGTTGTAGTGCTTTCTACACTTGCTTCAGAGCCAGCTGCTACAGTTGATTCGCTTGAAGCTGCTGAAAGTTCTGCTGAACCTTGTTCGCTCAATGAAGCTGAGTGAGATACAGATACGCTTGTAGAGGTTGAAGCACTTGCAGATGCAGAAGCGCTAGCTGATTCTGTTGTTGACTCAGTTGTTGATTCAGACTGAGATTCAGTTGTTGAAGTTGTACCAAGTACTGTACTTCCTTGTTCTACAAGAGCCTCACTTGAAAGCTCAGATGCAGTCGCAACATCTGATCCTGTCTCATCTGCTTTTGCAGTGTTCGCTACTGTAGCTGCACCAAGAACAGCACCAGCTGCTACGATCCCTTTGAGCAAGCCACGGCTTGTCATTTCTTTCACTGATACTGCGTCTTCACGCACTTCAGCTACAACAGTCTCTTCGACTTGACCACGAATGACTTTCAAAAGACCAAAGTTAGAAGTCGCAGCACGCAACCAGTTTTTACCTGATTTGATCAATTTGAAACGAGTCACACGATCCGTTTCACGGAATTCACCGTTCGAACGTTTAAAAAACATTTCTGTCTCCTTATTACATTTTTTATTTCCCTTACATTATAGACTAATCTGTCGATTTTTGGAAGCAATTATCCTTAATTATTGCTATTTTTTTATAATTTTTGTTTTAGATAGTAATAAAATCGTTTTCAGTAGGATCAATTTGTTAAACCGGGGCATTTTTTTGAAAAACCTATAATACTTTGACTTTAGAGGTAAAACAAAAAGCCCCATTTAATTGAGACTTTTCTGATAATTATCTGATTTTTTCCAACATGCTTTCAATGTGTTGGATGGATTTTTCGCGTCCAAGTAAGTAGATGGTATCTGGCAATTCAGGACCATGCATTTCACCTGAAACGGCGATACGGATTGGCATGAAGAGATTTTTCCCTTTGATCCCAGTTTCTTTTTGAACTGCTTTGATTTGTGGGAAGATATTTTCTGCCACAAACTCATCGTCTGACATGGCCTCAAGTTTTGCCTTAAAGGCTTCAAGTACAGTTGGCACGGTTTCACCAGCCATGACTTCTTTCTCTGCTTCTGTCAATTCTGGGAAGTCTGAGAAGAAGAGGTCTGTCAATGGTACGATTTCATCCACTGACTTCATTTGTGGTTTATAGAGTTCAACCAATTTTTCAGCCTTGTCTGTCAAACGACCTGCTTCTTCAAGGAACGGTTTGGCCATTTCAAAGATAGTCGCAAGATCCGCATTCTTGATGTACTCATTGCTCATCCAGTCCATTTTCTTTTGGTCGAAAGCTGCTGGAGACTTGCTGAGACGGTTTTCATCAAAGAGCTGGATAAGTTCGTCGCGAGAGAAGATTTCGTCTTCCCCACCAGGGTTCCAACCAAGCAAAGCGATAAAGTTAAAGACTGCTTCTGGAAGGTAGCCCTTCTTACGGTAATCTTCGATAAATTGAAGGGTGTTGGTGTCACGTTTAGACAACTTCTTACCAGTTTCAGAGTTGATGATCAAGGTCATGTGACCGAACTCAGGTGCTTCCCAACCAAGAGCTTCATAGACCATGAGTTGTTTTGGGGTATTGGCAATGTGGTCATCTCCACGAATGACGTGAGAGATTTGCATGTCGTGGTCATCGATGACAACGGCAAAGTTGTAAGTTGGGTAACCATCTTTCTTTTGGATAACCCAGTCCCCACCGATATTGCCACCTTCAAATTCGATATCACCTTTGACCATATCATGCCATTTGTAGATACCTGACTCATTCACTGCCAAACGAACCGTTGGAATCACACCTGCTGCTTCACGTTCTGCGATGTAAGCTGCTTTTTCTTCTTCGCTCATGCCAAGGTATTCGTTGATGTAGCGAGGTGTTTCCCCAGCTGCTTCTTGGCGTTCACGTTCCGCTGCCAACTCTTCTTCAGTGACGTAAGATTTGTAGGCTTTTCCTTCAGCCAAGAGTTGGTCGATGTATTTTTGATAGAGTTCCAAACGTTCAGACTGGCGGTAGTTTTCATGCGTCTCAGGACTTTCATCCCAGTCCATGCCCAACCAACGAAGGTTTTCAAGCTGGGAACGTTCTCCGTCTTCAACGTGACGTTTGCGGTCTGTATCCTCGATACGGATGATAAAGGTTCCACCATGGTGACGCGCATACAAGTAGTTAAACA
>ERZ773246.626-NODE-626-length-13957-cov-46.2323_pt1 | contig 13957 bp, 12 predicted proteins | sample MGYA00580519_ERZ773246 | MGnify/ENA primary metagenome ERZ773246 (study PRJEB29015, sample SAMEA2738153) | human oral metagenome | biome: human oral; feature: human-associated habitat; material: saliva | place: China | collected 2246 ...
AAGCTTACTGGTATTCAAGGCAGTTTGGATGCTCCTCTATCGACAAAGCATTCTATCCAATCGCCTACACTTGGATGAAGTCGCCTACGAAGTGCTGAGTGATTTCCTGCTTCCTTGGCTCTTTGTCTATGTTCTAGTGACTCCTCCTGTGATTAATTGGCGGGGGCGGAAGATTCGTGTGACAGATGGAAGGATTCGTTATGAGTAAGATGAAGTCCTATCTAGACCGTTTGTCTGCTTTGTCTCTTGATCAGACCATGCTAGACTCTGATCGCTTGGTCCTCTTTCTTAGTGGGAGCAGTGATATCACTTGTGCTGGGCTGACAGCTGGACAACTAGATCTCCTCCATGCTATTTGTCCATCTGGCTATTCAGTAGTAGCCAGTAATTTCCCCTTCAATCAAGATTTTGAACACATAGAGTTTCCTCAGGTATCCCTCTTGTCGGCTGCTGCGTCCAATATCATCTACTATTGGCATACGATATTGAACCCGCGTTTCCTAAAGTTGTTACAGGAGCACTTGTCTCCCTTGTTGGAAGCGCAGGAAGTAGTTCTTGTTTGTAAGAGTTCAGGGGTCAATATGCTGACCCAGTGGCTCAGAAGTTTAGGCAATCAGGTCACCCTTCCAAGATTGCGCGTGATAGCGCTTGGACCTGTATCTCAGCTACTCTTAAGTCAAAAGGATATAGAACTGCTAGTCATCAAAGGAAAGAAAGATCCTTATTCACGTATTCTGGATCGCCATTCAGCGGATATTCAAGTGGATACGGATCATTATAGCTATGAATACAGAGAAGATGTGAAAGGAATCATTTATGACTGGATTAGACAAAGTGATAAAAATCGATGTGATTAGCGTCCCCTTTAGTGGTCATTTATTTCCGACTTTGACTTTGGTCAAGCCCTTGCTGGAGGATCCTCGTTTTCAGGTTCGAGTCATCACAGGTTTTCAAAAAAAGGAATTGGTCGAGCAGATTGGCTTCGACTGCCTTGCCTTGTTTCCTGACCGTCCGACAGTCATGGAAGATATAGCTAATACAGCCAAGCAAGCAAATCTCTTTATCATGTACCAACAACTAAGGGCTAATAGTAAACTGATTCCTGAAGTTTTCAACGAGATAAATCGAATTTGGGACTCTGAAGGACAACCAGATTTGATTATTGCAGATTTTGTAGCCGCTCCTGCTGGAGTTTTAGCAGATCGTTTGGGCATTCCCTGGATTACGACCATTCCAAGTCCAGTAGCGATCGAAAGTCGCACGACTACACCTGCATATCTAGGAGGCTGGAAACCGCACCAGGGGACCTTCTACAAGTGGAGAGATGCTCTGGGTAGGCAAGTCATCCGTCTAGCAAAGAAGGTTGGATTAGCGCTGGTTAAGAAGAATCTCGATACCCTACAGGATTTTAAACTCTACCGTGAAGATGGGACAGAAGGGGTCTATTCTCCCTATTCAATCTTGGCTCTGGGCATGAAAGAGTTGGAGTTTCGAGATGATTTTCCATCCCAGCTTAAATGGGTTGGTTATCGCTGTCTCTCTTTTGACCACCTTCCTCAAGAACAGAAACAGTATTTTATGAGTTCTAAAAAGCGAGTCCTTGTTACCTGTGGCACTCATTTAAAATGGGAAAAAGAGCGGATGGTGGAGTTGGCAAAGCTTTTGAGCCAAGAACATCCTGACTATGTCTTTTACGTAACCCTAGGCGACCCTAGTGGTTTGGAGCATCCACCAAGGATGTTGTCAGATAATCTTCTGATTTTTGATTACCTCCCTTATTCAGATGTTCTGGATCAAATGGACTTTGCTATTCATCATGCAGGTGCTGGGATTTTGATGGGGTGTATCGAAGAGGGGATTCCTAGTCTGATTTTGCCCCAGGACTATGACCAGTTTGACAATGCGGTTCGGGCTGAGTTATTCCAAGTAGGATTGGTATCTCGTAAAAAGACAGATTCCGAAGTCTTGCGTTTATTTAATGAATTGGTTTCGCAGGAGGATTGGAATCATCTAAAGGTCCTCGCTCAACGATGCAAAGCTTATCAACCGACAGAGATACTTTATCAAGAAATCGAGAGACTCTTGAAAGTAAAGTTATAGAAGAAAGAGGAGGAAGAGACTCCTATTTGCTTTCTTCCAGAGATCTTCTATTTAATGAATATAAAAAACTAGAGCATGCGCTCTAGTTTTTTGGTTGTTGATGGGTGATGTTTTTTCCCCATGGGATGAGATTTTCTTTTTTCTCCTTGATCCGTTGGATATTGTCCTTGTGACGAAGAATGATCAAGGTTGCTAGGGCCAAGACAATGACTGTAAAAAGCGGATCATAGCTGTGCAAGATCCATCCAGTCAAAGGAAGAAGGAGGACCGAAAGAATGGCGAGTAGCGCAACGGTAACACTCGAAAACGAAATCATACTGGTTAAATACAGGCTGGCTACAAAATAAACTGCTAAAATGAGTAGCAGGATAGGCGAGAAACCAAGTAAGACACCAGCACTCGTCGCCACTGCCTTTCCACCCTTAAATCCAGCAAAAATTGGGAAAGTGTGCCCCAAAACGGCTAAGAGACCAAAGACCATCGGCGAGATCCCCTGAATTCCAAAGAAAGTCGGAAGGAGAACGGCCAAAGTTCCTTTCAAGAAATCAATCGCAAAGACAATGATCCCAGCTTTCTTCCCTAAAATCCGAAAGGTATTGGTCGTTCCAGTATTGCCCGAGCCATGTTCCCGTAAATTAATATGGAAAAAGATTTTCCCAATCCATAATCCCGAAGGAATGGAGCCTAACAGATAGGCTAAAATTAAAACACTTATTTCTTTTATCATACTTTCATTATATCAAAAAGCCAACGATAGAAAAAGCAATTTCTGGAGTTCAAGTGTGACATCTGAAGAAAGTGTCCAGCCAGCTTTTTTTACTGAGATATAGAAATCTCCATATAAAGAGAAAAAATTTTGCAAAATTTCCTAAAAAACTGTAATATAGAAAAGATGAACAAACAGGAGGTTCCTTGTGGCAAAAAAGGAAATCAATATTAATAATTATAATGACGATGCCATTCAGGTACTAGAAGGGTTGGATGCGGTCCGAAAACGTCCAGGGATGTATATCGGATCGACCGATGGAAATGGCTTGCATCACATGGTCTGGGAGATCGTGGATAATGCGGTCGATGAAGCCTTGTCTGGCTTTGGATCACAAATCGATGTAACGATTAATAAAGATGGTTCTCTATCAGTAGAAGACCAGGGACGTGGAATGCCGACCGGGATGCATGCTATGGGTAAACCAACCGTTGAGGTGATCTTTACGGTCCTCCACGCCGGAGGGAAGTTTGGCCAAGGAGGCTATAAGACATCTGGAGGTCTTCACGGAGTGGGATCTTCTGTCGTCAATGCCCTTTCTAGCTGGCTAGAGGTAGAAATTACTCGTGATGGAGCTGTCTATAAGCAACGTTTTGAAGATGGGGGAAAACCAGTTACAACCCTTGAAAAGATCGGCTCTGCTCCCAAGTCTAAGACAGGGACTAAGGTTACCTTCATGCCAGATCCAACCATCTTTTCAACGACGGATTTCAAATTTAATACCATTGCTGAGCGAATCAAAGAATCAGCCTTCTTGCTGAAGGACGTGACGCTGACGCTGACCGATCTCCGCAAGGAAGAAGATAACCATGTGGCCTTTCACTATGAAAATGGTGTCCAAGATTTCGTAGAGTACTTGAACGAGGACAAGGAAACTTTGACACCGGTTCTCTACTTTAGTGGCGAATCAGATGGTTTTCAGGTGGAAGTGGCCATGCAATACAATGATGGCTACTCTGATAATATCTTGTCCTTCGTTAATAATGTCCGCACCAAAGATGGGGGAACCCACGAGACGGGTCTGAAGACAGCCATTACCAAGGCTATGAACGACTATGCAAGAAAGACAGGGCTCCTCAAAGAAAAAGACAAGAATCTGGAAGGATCAGACTACCGTGAAGGTTTGTCTGCTGTTCTTTCGATCTTGGTTCCAGAAGCCCATTTGCAGTTTGAAGGGCAAACCAAGGACAAACTAGGAAGTCCACTTGCACGACCAGTCGTCGACGGGATTGTCGCTGACAAGTTGACCTTCTTCCTCATGGAAAATGGGGAATTAGCTTCCAATCTGATTCGCAAGGCCATTAAGGCTCGGGATGCGCGTGAAGCAGCTCGGAAGGCGCGTGATGAGAGTCGTAATGGGAAGAAGAATAAGAAGGATAAGGGACTCTTATCTGGTAAATTGACCCCAGCCCAGTCCAAGAATGCTGCCAAGAATGAACTCTACCTGGTCGAAGGGGACTCAGCCGGTGGTTCTGCTAAGCAAGGCCGGGACCGCAAGTTCCAGGCCATCCTTCCGCTTCGAGGGAAGGTTCTCAATACTGAAAAGGCCAACATGAGCGATATCCTCAAAAACGAGGAAATCAACACCATGATCTACACCATCGGTGCTGGAGTTGGGGCTGACTTTACGATTGAAGATGCCAACTATGACAAGATTATCATCATGACCGATGCGGATACAGATGGGGCTCACATTCAGACCCTGCTCCTAACTTTCTTTTACCGGTATATGCGCCCCTTGGTTGAAGCAGGACGTGTCTATATCGCCATGCCTCCTCTTTACAAGATGTCTAAAGGAAAAGGGAAAAAAGAAGAAGTGGCTTATGCTTGGACAGACAGTGAATTGGAAGACCTACGTCGGACCTTTGGTCGTGGAGCAACCCTCCAACGTTATAAAGGGTTGGGGGAGATGAATGCGGATCAGCTTTGGGAAACAACTATGAACCCAGAAACCCGCACCTTGATCCGTGTCACCATTGATGACTTGGCGCGTGCAGAACGCCGTGTCTCAGTCCTAATGGGCGATAAGGCAGCTCCACGCCGCCAATGGATCGAAGATAACGTTAAGTTTACGCTTGAGGAAAGTGGGGAAATGGTATTTTGAAAAAAATAATAGAAAATAGAGTATTTCTATTTCTAATTGTTCTTATTTTAGTTGTAGGCTCAATTTGTCTAGCATACGAATCAGCTAATGAAAAGGGCTCTTTTCTTGAAATAACTATATCATTTATTGGAATTTTGTCTGGATTAATTGGTATATTTTCTATCTTTATTAATTTTCAAGTACTAACTAAAGTAAAAAATATTGAAGAGCAAAGATTGAAAACAATATCAATAATAAAAAATGAGATATTCTTCAGAGATGAAATTACGAGAGCTAAGGATGCTATTGATAAATTATCAAAGAGAACAACAAAGGAATTGCTTGAAGAAACTGCCATTCAAGAAATTAAAAGTATCATAAATGTATGTCGGAATCCGTTAATATTGGATAAAACGAAAGATTCTGTAAGTAGTGTTGATGAAATGCTAAAATATATACTGTCAACAAAACAAATGCCCTACAACCTGCAAGAAATTTCTGCATCTAAGGAAACTGAATTTAGTACTACATTGGCAAATGTGAAGCATATTCTTGATGAGTATACTGCGGCTAATCTTAGTGATAGTATAATTGAAAAATAACAGTTATTTATGATTTAATGTTTTTAATCCTGACTAAAGAAATGGAATTTATTTTCCTGCTATCAATTATTGGTAGCAATTCTATCATTCAATTTATAGTCGGAGAGCTTGAAAGAAAAAGAGTTCAGAAGCTTCTTCAGCAAAGAAATGAAGATGCTGTTATTCAGAACGTAGAGACCACTGAGGAAGAACCACATGAGAACTGAACCCGAAATGCTTGATTTAATTTTACAAACCGCAAAAAGTCTAAAAGTCGAAGCAGTGGCCTTATCTGGATCGTGGACCACTCCAGATTCCCCAAAAGATGAGTTTCAAGATTATGATGTGGTCTATATTGTAGAGAATTTGGAAGAGCTTATTTCAGATTTATCTTGGCTAGACCAGTTTGGTAATCGTCTGATTGAACAGCACAATGTCCTAGAACATCGTCATCTTTATCTCATGCTTTTTGAAGATGGCAATCGGATCGATTTGACTCTCTGTCCCAAGGAGCACATTCAAGAGTGGGTGGACAGCGAGGCAGGTTTCAGAGTCTTAAAAGACGACAAAGGCTTGTTTGAAGACTATCTGCCTAATCCGAAGCGCTATTGGACCGCTCTGCCCTCCGAAGAGAAATTTGCAGCATCCTGCAATGAATTTTGGTGGGTATCGACTTATGTCGTCAAAGGGATACGAAGAAATCAGCTGATCTATGCGACCGATCACCTCTATGGCATTTGCCAGCAAGAGCTCTTGAAGGTCTTGGCTTGGCAGGTAGCAAGTGATCGAGGAACCGTAGACATCGGAAAAAACTACAAGTATCTCTTTCACTATTTGTCTGCTGAGCAAGAGAAGGAATTCTCAGCTCTGCTTGATCTATCCGGTATAGAGAAAATCAGTCAGTCTTTATTGGCTACGATGCAACTTTTCCATCAAGAAGCTCAAAGACTTGCCCAAAAGATGGGCTTTGACTATGATAAAGAAGTGACGGAGAAGATGATTGAGTATGCTGGGGAAAAACTTCAAAACACTAAGTAAATAAAGAACACAAATTAAAACTTTAAACTATAGAAAGTATTGTTTGGTTACTTGAGGTAACTGACGAGCTTTTTCCACAAACAATCTACTCTACATTCTTTGAAAGGAGTTGAACACGCCCTAAATACTGTGTGAAAAAGATAAATTCTCTTGTGAGCATCGCTCACTGCAAGAATTTCCTATTTTCACTTTGTATTTTACGGGCTTTGTATCCTATATGAGTAATATTCAAATCATGTCCCTAGAGGACATCATGGGAGAGCGCTTTGGTCGCTACTCCAAATACATTATTCAAGAACGGGCTCTTCCTGACATTCGGGATGGCTTGAAACCAGTACAACGGCGGATTCTTTATTCTATGAATAAGGACGGGAACACCCATGATAAGGGCTACCGCAAGTCTGCCAAGTCTGTCGGAAATATCATGGGGAATTTCCACCCTCACGGGGATAGATCCATCTATGATGCCATGGTCCGCATGTCTCAAGACTGGAAGAACCGTGAAATCCTTGTCGAAATGCACGGTAACAATGGTTCAATGGACGGTGATCCACCGGCTGCCATGCGTTATACTGAAGCCCGTCTATCTGAAATTGCAGGTTATCTCCTTCAAGATATCGAAAAGAACACAGTGCCATTTGCCTGGAACTTTGATGATACAGAAAAAGAGCCAACCGTTTTGCCTGCAGCCTTTCCAAACCTTTTGGTCAATGGGGCTACAGGGATCTCAGCTGGTTACGCGACAGATATTCCGCCACATAACCTAGCTGAGGTTATCGATGCTGTGGTCTACATGATTGACCATCCATCTGCTAAGGTGGATAAGCTCATGGAGTTTTTACCTGGGCCTGACTTTCCAACTGGTGCCATTATTCAAGGGCGGGATGAGATCAAGAAAGCCTATGAAACAGGTAAGGGACGGGTGGTTGTTCGCTCTAAGACAGAGATTGAGCAACTCAAAGGCGGCAAGCAACAAATCATCGTCACTGAGATCCCTTATGAAATCAATAAGGCTGTCTTGGTCAAGAAGATTGACGATGTTCGCGTTAACAACAAGGTGGCCGGTATTGCCGAAGTTCGGGATGAGTCTGACCGCGATGGTCTTCGTATTGCCATTGAGTTAAAGAAAGATGCCAATGCAGATTTGATCTTGAACTACTTGTTCAAGTATACAGATTTGCAGGTTAACTACAACTTCAATATGGTGGCAATCGACAACTATACCCCGCGTCAAGTGGGAATTGTGCCGATTTTGTCTAGCTACATTGCTCACCGTCGGGATATCATTGTCGCTCGCTCTCGCTTTGACAAGGAAAAGGCGGAACGACGCCTCCACATCGTAGACGGCTTGATCCGCGTCATTTCTATCCTTGATGAAGTCATCGCTTTGATCCGTGCTTCTGATAACAAGGCAGATGCCAAGGAAAACCTCAAGATCAGCTACGATTTCACGGAAGAACAAGCAGAAGCCATTGTTACCTTGCAATTGTACCGCTTGACCAATACGGATATCGTAACCTTGGAAGAAGAGCATGCTAACCTCAAGGAGCAAATTGCGACTTTGGCAGCCATCATTGGGGATGAACGGACCATGTTCAATCTCATGAAGAAGGAATTGCGTGAAGTTAAGAAACTCTTTGGCAATCCGCGTCGCAGCGAGTTGCAAGACACCGCTAAGACGATCGAGATTGATACAGCTAGTCTGATTGTCGAAGAGGAAACTTTCGTCAGCGTGACCCGTGCTGGTTATATCAAACGAACCTCTCCTCGTTCTTTCAATGCATCTACAGTGGAAGAAGTCGGTAAGCGAGACGACGATGAATTGATTTTTGTAGAGCCTGCTAAGACTACCCAGCATCTCTTGCTCTTTACCAATTTAGGAAATGCCATTTATCGACCTGTTCATGAATTGGCAGATACCAAGTGGAAGGATATCGGAGAACACCTCAGTCAGACCTTGACTAATTTCGAGCAGGAAGAAGAAATTATTTTTGCAGAGATTGTGGATCAGTTTGAGGGCGTGACCTACTTCGCAGCTACCCAACAGGGACAAATCAAGCGCTTTGAACGCAAGGAATTGAGCCCATGGCGGACTTATCGCTCCAAATCAACCAAGTATGCTAAGTTGAAGGACCAAGAAGACCGTATCGTAGCGGTTGCACCAGTTGTCCTCGAGGACATCATGGTCATTACCAAAAATGGTTATGGCTTACGCTTCAATATTGAGGAAGTCCCAGTGGTCGGGGCTAAAGCAGCAGGAGTTAAAGCCATTAACCTCAAAGACGGGGATCAGGTGGTAGCCGTCTTTAAATCGACAACACCAAGTATGTACATTCTGACCCAACGAGGTAGCCTCAAACGGATGTCACAAGACGATATTCCTGTTACCAGCCGGGCTAAACGTGGACTACAAGTCTTACGTGAGCTGAAGTCTAAACCACACCGCGTCTTCAAGGCAGGTCCAGTCTTCACGGACCAAGGAGATTTTGATCTCTTTACGAGCCAGGAGGAAGTAGGAGAGCAGAATCAAATTCTTCAAATTACCTCGACAACAGGACAGGTGACAGAAGTGGATGTTACCCAACTCAGTTTGTCAGAACGAACCAGCAATGGTTCCTTTGTCAATGATCAAATTTCTGATCAAGAAGTCTTTACTGCTAGAATTAAATAAGATAAAAGTCAGCTCTTTTGTAGCTGGCTTTCTTGATTGATAAATTTTCAGAAAATTGCAAACTCCACTTGAAATTCTCATGGAATGGTGTAAAATAGAGTACATGAATAAGTCATCTTCAAAGGTGGCTCTTGCTATTTAGCAAGTCTTGAATGGAAGAAGGAAAATAAATATGACAGTATCACTTGATTGGGAAAATCTTGGATTTTCTTATATGAAATTACCCTATCGATACATTTCTTATTACCGAAATGGAGCCTGGGAGAAGGGAGAGTTATCTGAAGATGCCACTCTTCATATTTCAGAATCTTCTCCAAGTTTGCACTATGGACAGCAAGCCTTTGAAGGATTGAAGGCTTATCGGACAAAGGATGGCAGTATTCAATTATTCCGTCCGGATGAAAATGCTAAACGCTTACAACGGACGGCTGATCGTCTTTTGATGCCTCAAGTTCCAACGGATATGTTTGTGGAAGCTTGTAAAGCAGTAGTGCGTGCCAACGAAGAATATGTCCCACCGTATGGGACTGGTGGAACTCTCTATCTTCGCCCCTTGTTGATTGGGGTTGGAGATATTATCGGTGTGAAACCAGCAGAGGAATACATCTTTACCATCTTTGCTATGCCAGTAGGAAACTACTTCAAGGGTGGCTTGGTCCCAACCAACTTCCTGATTCAAGATGAGTACGACCGGGCAGCACCTCATGGGACGGGTGCAGCGAAAGTTGGTGGAAACTATGCCGCTAGCCTCCTACCTGGTAAATTAGCTAAGTCTCGGAACTTCTCCGACGTGATTTACTTGGATCCAGCGACCCACACCAAGATTGAAGAAGTAGGGTCAGCAAACTTCTTTGGAATTACAGCTGATAATGAGTTTGTCACTCCACTGAGTCCTTCCATCTTGCCATCAATTACTAAATATTCCTTGCTCTACCTAGCTGAGCATCGTCTTGGTTTGACACCAATCGAAGGGGATGTGCCAATTGATCATCTAGACCGCTTTGTTGAAGCAGGTGCTTGTGGAACAGCAGCGGTCATTTCTCCAATTGGTGGAGTTCAACACGGAGATGACTTCCATGTCTTCTATTCAGAAACAGAAGTAGGACCAATTACCCGGAAGCTTTATGATGAATTAACAGGTATCCAGTTTGGTGATATTGAAGCACCAGAAGGATGGATTTTCAAGGTAACTGAATAAATCAAATACGACGGGAGGCTGGGACAAAAGTCCTAGCCTCTCAATTATATTTGGATTGTCGAGCAAGACGCAGTGGTTGAGTGAGCTCTACTACGCTGATTTCATCAGCTTTTACAGCCCTACTCAACTGTGCGGAGGTTGGACGACGAAATCGAATTCTAACGAATTACCTATTTCTGTCCCACTCTCTCTTTTTTTGCCAGAAGCAGATAGCTGCGAAATGAAATAATTTAATCATTAAACATTTTCGGCTTGCAAGCATGTGAAAAATTTTGTAAAATAAAGGGGTTGAAATGAGGTGGAAGAATGAGTAAGAAAGATAAAAAAATTGAAATTCAAATTGCAGATAGTAAAGTGCTTGTAGGTAAAGAAACCTTTGATGGCTACCAATTAACGATTGGAAAAAAGGCTATTGCTCAGATTGCTGATATGGGTGCTCAGTTTGCTCTTGTGAAAAACGGATCCGTAGATAGTCTTTTTAAATCCCTTGAAAAAGCAGTGGAAAGTGCCATCGAAAATTATAATTTGAACAAATAAGGGGTTGCATTTTCATTTAATCAATGGTATAATTGTGTCTGTTGATTTGCTTGGAGAGATAGCGAAGAGGCTAAACGCGGCGGACTGTAAATCCGCTCCTTCGGGTTCGGGGGTTCGAATCCCTCTCTCTCCATTCTATGTTTGGGGTATAGCCAAGCGGTAAGGCAAGGGACTTTGACTCCCTCATGCGTTGGTTCGAATCCAGCTACCCCAGTTCTAGGTAATATCAGATAAGGTGGTAAAATATCTACTCAGGTATTTTATTTCTTTATATGAAGAAGTCGTTGTAGATCATTTTGATTTCGTTGCGAGTGCTTGCTTAGGAAAAATAATTATAAGTATGTCAAGTTTAGAAAACTTGATTGTTGGAGGATTTTTTAGATGAATGAATTTGAAGATTTGCTAAACAGTGTTAGCCAAGTTGAGCCTGGTGATGTTGTTACTGCTGAAGTTTTGACAGTTGACGCTACACAAGCTAACGTTGCAATCTCTGGAACTGGTGTCGAAGGTGTCTTGACTCTTCGCGAATTAACAAACGATCGTGATGCTGACATCAACGACTTGGTAAAACCAGGTGAAACACTTGAATTGCTTGTTCTTCGTCAAGTAGTTGGTAAAGATACTGATACAGTAACTTACCTTGTATCTAAAAAACGTTTGGAAGCTCGCAAAGCATGGGACAAATTGGTTGGACGTGAAGAAGAAGTTGTTACTGTTAAAGGAACTCGCGCTGTTAAGGGCGGACTTTCAGTAGAATTTGAAGGACTTCGTGGATTTATTCCAGCTTCAATGCTTGATACTCGTTTTGTACGTAACACTGAACGTTTCGTAGGTCAAGAATTTGATGCTAAAATCAAAGAAGTAGATCCAAAAGAAAACCGCTTTATCCTTTCACGTCGTGAAGTTGTTGAAGCTGAATCAGCTGCAGCACGCGCAGAAGTATTTGGTAAATTGAACGTTGGTGATGTCGTAACTGGTAAAGTTGCACGTATCACAAGCTTCGGTGCTTTCATCGACCTTGGTGGTGTTGATGGATTGGTTCACTTGACTGAATTGTCACACGAACGCAACGTTTCACCTAAATCAGTTGTAACTGTTGGTGAAGAAATCGAAGTGAAAGTTCTTGACTTGAACGAAGAGGAAGGTCGTGTATCACTTTCATTGAAAGCTACAACACCTGGACCATGGGATGGCGTTGAACAAAAATTGGCTGCTGGTGATGTCATCGAAGGTACAGTTAAACGTTTGACTGACTTTGGTGCATTCGTTGAAGTATTGCCAGGTATCGATGGACTTGTTCACATCTCACAAATTTCACACAAACGTGTTGAAAATCCAAAAGATGTTCTTAAAGTTGGACAAGAAGTAACTGTTAAAGTTCTTGAAGTAAATGCTGCAGATGAACGTGTATCACTTTCTATCAAAGCTCTTGAAGAACGTCCAGCTCAAGAAGAAGGACAAAACGAAGAAAAACGTGCTCCACGTCCACGTCGTCCAAAACGTCAAGAAAAACGTGACTTTGAACTTCCAGAAACTCAAACTGGATTCTCAATGGCTGACTTGTTTGGCGATATCGAATTGTAATATTCAAAAAGCTTACCTCTCGGTAAGCTTTTTTTACTTGTAAAATTCTCGAGAATTTGATATACTATAACAGTTGCCACCCTTAGTGTAATGGATATCACGTAAGATTCCGGTTCTTGAGATGGGGGTTCGATTCCCTCAGGGTGGATGATTCATAACGAGGCTCCTCGGAGTCTTTTTTGCTCTTTCTTGGAGGAACATGCAATGACAGTAAAATTAATCGCCCATACCTTGATTGAGAAAGACGGGAAGTATCTGCTTATCAAACGCTCGAAAATAAAGCGAGGTCTCCCTAATGTCTATCCATCTTATTGGGATATTCCAGGTGGAAGTGTAGAAGAGAATGAATTGCCCAGAGAGGCTGCTCTACGTGAGGCTATGGAGGAGGTTAATCAAAAGCTTCGGATTAATAAGATTATCCACGAAGATAGTCAATTTGATGCCAGCAAAGATACTGTCTTTACACGCCTAGTTTATGCTGGCGAGATTTTGGAAGAGCGTGATTTTATATTAGATCCAGAAGAGCATACAGACTTTAAATGGATTTCTTCTTTGAAAGACATAGAGAGCAATCTCGTTGTGCCTTATTTGCTTGAAATCCTTGCTGACAAATCCAAATAAAGCAGCTAAAAAACATCCCCTTTTAATAAGGAGATGTTTTTTTCTTAGTTTTTAGAAGCTTCTTGGAATTCAGGGTTTTTCCATGCTTCATCAATAATTGCTTTCAATTCTTTAGCAGAAGCGTGCATTTTTTGAAGTTCTGCATCATTCAATGGAATGTTTACTGGACGTACAATACCGTGTGCTCCAACAACAGCTGGTTGACCGATAAAGACATCATTGATTCCATATTGACCTTCTTGGAATACTGAAAGTGGAAGAACCGCATTTTCATCATCAAGAATAGCCTTAGTGATACGAGCAAGGGCAACAGCGATACCGTAGTATGTAGCACCTTTTTTGTTGATGATGGTGTAAGCCGCGTCACGAACACCTTCGAACAATTCAATCAATTCAGATTCTTGAACGTTTTGAGTGTCTTTAAGGAATTCTTCAAGGTTTACACCAGCGATGTTAGCGTGTGACCATACAGCGAATTCTGAGTCACCGTGTTCACCCATGATGTAGGCGTGTACTGAACGAGCATCCACATCCAATTTTTCAGCCAAAGCTTGACGGAAACGAGCAGAGTCAAGTGAAGTACCTGAACCGATAACGCGTTCTTTAGGGAATCCAGAGAATTTCCATGTAGAGTATGTCAATACGTCAACTGGGTTAGCAGCTACGAGGAAGATTCCGTTAAATCCTGATTCAATAACTTGTGTTACGATTGATTTGTTAATGGCAAGGTTTTTACCAACAAGATCAAGACGAGTTTCACCTGGTTTTTGAGGAGCAC
>ERZ773246.630-NODE-630-length-13929-cov-24.3995_pt1 | contig 13929 bp, 7 predicted proteins | sample MGYA00580519_ERZ773246 | MGnify/ENA primary metagenome ERZ773246 (study PRJEB29015, sample SAMEA2738153) | human oral metagenome | biome: human oral; feature: human-associated habitat; material: saliva | place: China | collected 2246 ...
CGATCAAGAAGCTCCCGGTATCCATCCTTGAAGACCTTCGGCTTGGGAAGCTGCGGGAACGAGTACATGGTCAGCGCATCCCGCGCAATACCGTAATGGCGCGCCACCAAAGCCGCCACCGCCTGCCCGCCCGAGAGGTCCCCCAGATAGCGCAAATAATGATGCGCCAAGAACCGCTCGGGAGCCTGCGCGGTCGCCTTGATACGCGCCACGTATTCGATAGTCGCTGGCAACGGGGCGTCAATCTCGGTCTGCCCTAGAGCACGAATATCATGGTGAATCGCGGCGGCACGATCCAGCCCTTCCAGCGTGAAAGGATCGGTCAGTGGGTTACCGGATACACGCAGATTCCGAGAGATTTCCTCCAGCGCCTCATAGATATAGGTGTACTGGTTGATAAGGCGTAAATACGCGGAAGTATCGAGTTTCCCGCCCATCAAATCTTCCATAAAGGTAGAGTGCTCAGCATTATCATGCACGCGCTTGGTGCTAGCTTTTAGCCGGGCCGAAAACCGCTGTTCGGCAGCATCGGGAGAGGTGGTTTCGGGGGTAATAATGGCGGTCATGGAACGCCTCCTGATTGAGTTGAGAGTCATGAATATTTTTGATGACACAGTGTCACCAAATCAATAAATGACATAGTGTCACTAAATTTTTGGTTTTGCAACACCGCTGCCAAAAAATTTTATTAAGGGGAACCTCATCATTAAGCAAAGTACTACAATTAAGCTACACAAGTCTTAGCTAATAGGTCTAGACTAAGACTGCTCATTACTAAAACCACGAATAGAGGAACACATGTCTATGTCGCATAACGCGAAGCGCTCATGGGCGTTTCTAGCGTCTGCCGCCGTTGGCCTCAGTGGCATCGCCGCCACCCCCGCCCTAGCGAACCAACCCGCACCGACCGCGCAGATCGTCTCTGAGCAGGCGCCAGCTGCCGCATCACAAAGCCTGCAGGATGCATCCGTAGATTGGGGCGTCAAATCCTCATTCCGCAGATACATTACCGGTCCTGTAGCCGGTGGTTCGCAGGAACTAACCGGTGCTACCTCCAACGCGGATGGTTCTTATCACTTCACCGCCGCTGAAGGTACCGTCGAGGCAGACGGTTCATACCACGTTAAATTCACCGGCTCCAGCGTGAAGTACACCGGGCACCACGGCGTGCTCGAAGTAACTATCAGCGACTTGGAACTTGTCATCAAAGACGGGCAGGGCAGCCTATACGCAAATATCAGCGAACGCCCTTATAACGGCAACACCACCCCGAACCCGCCCGTACAGCACGATCACACGCTGATTGGTACTTTCGATGCTTCCTCCCTGAAAAACGAGGGCGGGCAGCTGACCTTGGCAGCATCTGATGCCACCAAGGTAAAACTCAGCGCAGAAGCAACCTCGGTGTTTGCCGGGTTCTACCAGGCAGGTCAAGAGCTGGATGCGCTGGCATTCTCCGCAAAGCTCGTTACCAAGCAGGCACCAGCACCAGAGAAACCTGCTGATCCGACCCCGGAGCCGACTCAGCCTGCACCTGAACCTACTCAACCCGAGCAGCCTGCACCAGAACCGAGTAAGCCTGCCGATCCTACTCCTGAGCCATCTCAGCCTGCACCAGAGCAGAGTAAACCTGCTGAAACACCGGCTCCGCAGCCTTCACGGAGTTCCGAGGCTCCGGCACCACAGCCCTCTCAGACTTCTGAGGCACCTGCCTCAAACCCTTCAAAGCCTAGCGAAGCACCCAGCTCTCAACCGGCACCGCAGCCCTCACAAAGCGCAGAAGCCGCTAAGCCCGCGCCAGCTCAGCCTCCGGCTACCGATGCAGCACCGAGAACCGACGTGCCGAAAGGTCAAGGGCACATTATTGAATCCGGCAACCTGACCTGGAATATTCGTGATTCCTTCCTGCACTACCTCAACACCATTGCGCGCGGTAACATCACCGTCGAGGGTCTGTCGAAGAACGTGGCGGGCGGGCTGGACTTTACCAGCGCATCCGGCTCGTACGATGAGGCAACGAAGACCGGTCAGATCAACTTCGCGGGCAAGGTGCACATTAGCGGGCATCACGGCCAGCTCAACAGCAGCTTCGAGAACACCCGCCTAGTCATCAAAGAGGGCAAGGGATACCTGGTTGTCGACGCCGAAGCGCTCAACATGCAGGGCGAAAACCGCACCTTCAAAGATCTTGTACTCGCCGAGGTCGATCTGAGCGGTGCAACCTTAGAGAATAACGTGCTCTCGGCTAAGAATGCAGCCGTTACCGTTACCGTCGAGGGGTCCGAGGCAATCTTCGCCGGGCAGTACAATGACGCCGACAAGCGCGCTATGGCTCCGCTCTCCTTCAGCGCAAAACTCGGTTCTCAGCTGGTGGAAAATAAGGTTACCGACACCACGGTTAAGGGTTCTAACACCGGCAGCGGTTCGGCGAACCTAGGTAATAACGCGAATGCGGGTATTGGCGGCACGAACTTTGGCGGTTCCGTGAACAATGGCGGCGGCAGTGCCTCCCCTTCCCGTAACGGCTCCACCCCGGCTGCACACCCGAATGGCGGTAAGAGCGGTTCCTTCAGCAGCGTCTCAAAGAACCCCGCCCAGCCCGTCTGCACCCCGGTGACCGTGACCAAGCAGGTTCCCGTTAAGGCTGCAAAGAATGCACCGGCTGCATCCGCAGATGGTAAGGTTGCCAGCGCAGACCTCGGATGGGGCGTACGCGATTCCTTCCGCAACTACATTCGCGGCGGCATCGCTAACGGCAGCTGGGATCTGAACGGCACCACCTATTCCAATAACGCCTTCCAGTGGGCGAAGGGCACGGGTTCCTTCAAAGATGGTAAGGGCTCAATTTCCTTCACAGGTTCGGTGCATTTCACCGGACACCACGGAATTCTGGACACCACCATCTCAAACCCGCGTCTGGAGATCAATGGCAAGACCGCCGTTCTCTACGCAACGGTGGTCGGCAACGATATGGACGGCAAATCGCAGAATTACGGTGAAGTTGCTCTGCTCAACGTTGATGTAAGCGGCTTGCAGGTCTCTGGCGATAAGATTTCCATCAGCGGTGCGGGAACCACCATTACCGCTGAGGGTGCTAAAGCGTTTGCAGGTTTCTACGAGGCGGGTAAGGATATGGCTCCGCTGAGCTTCTCGGCATCGCTTTCGGGCGCACAGCCCGCGGGCAACACCACCAAAACCCAGGCCACCCAGACTGTGACCGAAACCGTATATCAGGGTCAGGGATGCGATTCCCTCAACGCACGCGGCTCTCATGGTCGTCTGGCGCATACCGGTGCCAGCGGTGTAGAGGTTGGGGTTGCTAGTGGTCTGGCCTCTCTGGTCGCCGGCATTGGTGCCGTGCTGTACACGCGCCGTCGCAAGTCCTCCAGGATGTCTGACCGCTCCGAATAAACCTAAGATCGGCCTATAAACCACCGGCATATGCGGCGGTTCTTAGGCTCGGGTTTATTCCTCGGTGCAGCATCCGCACCTCATAACTCACCGGATGCGCCAGGGTGCGGGTAGTATCGACTGCCCGCACCCTCGCCCTAAGCACACGCTCTCATCGCGAATACATACACTCACAGTTTTAGCCGATAGGAACTCTTCATATGGCTTTTCGTCTCTCACACTCCGGCGCAACAACACGTCCCAAACACCGGCACGGCAGAACGAGCGCATCGCAGAAGGTTACCGCCGCGCTATTAGCGGCATCTATGTTTTTTATCTCCGGATGCGGCATCGGCACCCAAAATCCGGGCAGCACGAGCGCATCCTCGCATTCTGTGGTTGATGAACAGACCACCAAGTCTGAGCTTGAGAACCTTGCGCAGGAGCTCAAGAGCAATGTTTCTTCCGACCCGAAATCGCTGACGGGTCCCAGCAGCGCGAAGAACACCCCCGAAGTTCAGCCGATGGTTGAGACTCCCACCCCGCAGCTTCCCGTGACTTTCAAGGATTTCAAGGGCGATGAGGTGACTGTTAAGTCGGCGAATCGCATCCTGGCTCTTGACCTGTATGGCACTCTCGCGCAAGAGGTCATCTCGCTGGGTTTGGGTGATCGTCTGGTCGGTCGTGTAACGTCTTCAACCGAGTCTTCGCTAGCGAAGCTGCCGCTCGTCACTCAGAACGGCCACGATCTGAACGCGGATGCGATTCTCGCGACGAACCCCGATCTTGTGCTCTGGGATAAGAGCAATGGTCCCGAAGAAGTTGTTGAACAACTGCGCGATGCGGGCGTGACTGTGGTGGTGTTCGACCATGAGAGGCGCATGGATAAGATCATTCCCCAGCTCAAGGCTGTGGCACAGGCTTTAGGCGTGCAGGAGGCGGGCGATAAGGTCGCCGAGCGCGTGCAGAAAGACCTCGATTATGCCCTGAATACCATCAAAGAAGTTGCCCCTGAAGGCGATAAGAAACTGTCAATGGCGTTCCTGTACGTGCGTGGTAATGCCGGGGTATTCTTCATTCTCGGCAAGGGTTCCGGCGCGGATGATCTGATTGCCGCGCTTGAGGGCAGAGATGTGGCTTCCGAGCAGGGAACGCGCAACATTGTTCCCGCGAATAGCGAGGCGCTGGTCAAGGTGAACCCGGATGTCATTTTGACCATGACTCACGGCGTGGAATCCACCGGCGGCTTGGATGGATTCTTGGCACGCCCGGGGGTTGCCGAAACGAACGCGGGAAAGAGCAGGCGCGTGGTTGATATGAACGACGGGCAGATTCTATCCTACGGTCCGAATACCCCCGCTGTTCTGCTTTCCCTAGCCCGCGCTATCTATGCACCCCAGCATTAAGAGGCTCCACCTGTGAATTCGTCCAACCGCACCGATGCGGCGGCACCCAGCTCGGATTATCGCAGCAAACGCCGCATCCGTATTCTCGCAACTTTTGGCTTTCTGAGTATTGCCCTGATCGTCATAACCGTGGTGTCGGCGGGGTTGGGTCAGTACAATATTCCGACCGATCATGTGATGGCTTCGCTGGGGCGCCGCTTGGGTATGATTCCCAAGGATCCGACCGCCTATCTTGAAGACAGCACCCTGTGGAATATTCGTTTTCCGCGTGTGCTTTTGGGGCTGCTCGTGGGCGCTGCCCTGGGATGCTCGGGCGCGGTCATGCAGGCGGTTTTCGGTAACCCGCTGGCCGAGCCCGGGGTTATCGGTGTGTCTTCAGGCGCCGCAGTGGGAGCATGTGTAGCGGTCGTTTTCAATCTCGAATTCTTCGATATTTACACGGTTCCAGCTTTCGCCTTCGGCGGTGCCCTCGCGGCAACAGCGCTGGTTTATTTTCTCTCGCGTTCCTCAGGTCGGGCGAAAGTTCTCTCCATGATTTTGACGGGTATTGCGGTAACTGCGGTGGCAAACGCCGCAATCGCGTTCTGCCTGTACCTGGCCGATAATGTCAGCCGCGACCGCATCGTCTTCTGGCAGATGGGATCGCTCAACGGGTCTACGTGGAAGGCTCTTGCCAGCGTGTGGTTCGTGATCGTAGCGGGGCTGATCATGTGCTTGATGATTTCACGCAAACTTGATCTGTTGGCGCTGGGCGAGCGCGCAGCGCAGCATTCCGGGGTGAACGTTGAGCGTCTGCGCGGTGTTGCGATTGCTGCTACGGCGCTTTTGACGGGTGCGGCGGTGGCTCATGCGGGCATTATCGCCTTTGTGGGGCTGATTATTCCGCATCTGCTTCGGCTTATTTTGGGGCCGTCTAACCGTTTGCTGCTGCCTGCTTCGGCACTGGGCGGGGCGCTGTTAATTGCGCTTTCCGATTTGGGGGCGCGCACGCTCATTCCGGTCTCTGACCTGCCGATCGGTATTTTTACGGCGCTCGTGGGTGGCCCTACATTCTTCTTCCTGTTGCGCCGTTCGATGGGGAAGGGAGGTCTTTAATGCTTATTGTTGATGGGGTGTCACTGTCGGTGGGTGGGCGGCGCATCTTAGAGGATGTCTCTTTTGAGGTTCAGGCGGGCGAGGTTGTGTCGCTCATCGGTCCCAATGGTGCCGGTAAGTCCACGATTTTGGGGGTTATTGCGGGCGATATTAAGCCTGATTCCGGTTCGGTACTGCTCAAGAATAAGCGGGTGGGTGAGTATTCGTATCTTGAGCTTGCGCGTCTGCGTGCCCTGCTGCTGCAGAAAACTCAGGTGGCGTTTTCGTACCTGGTGCACGAGGTAGTGGCGATGGGGCGCACCCCGTGGCGCGGTACCGAGCGTGCGCATGAGGACGACGCCGTGATCGAGCAGATGATGGCGCGCACGCATACAGAGATGATGGCAAATCGCGATGTGACAACCCTTTCGGGTGGCGAAAGCGGGCGTGTGCATTTGGCTCGTATTTTTGCGCAGCAGACTCCCCTAGTGCTCTTGGATGAGCCTACGGCGGCGCTGGATATTAAGCATCAGGAACAGACTCTGCAGATGAGCCGGGAGCTTGCCGCCGAGGGTACGGCGGTGTTGGCGGTTCTGCATGATTTAGATGTGGCGGCGGCGTATTCGGATAGGATCGTGCTGCTGGATAAGGGCCGTGTGGCTGCCAACGGTACCCCTGCCCAGGTGTGTACCGAGGAGCGGCTGAGCCGTGTGTATCAGCATCCGATTGAGGTTTTGGAGCATCCGGTGACGAAGCGGCCTCTGGTTCTGCCGCGGCGATAGAGCGGCACTGTGCTTTGAGTCGTCCTTTTTCTGGGCTGCTACCCCGAATATTTCATGCCGGTATCCGACGGATTCTCAGTATATTCCCAGTTCGGCATATAAGCCCTGTGCCATGGTTACTTGTTAGAATAAAGTAATGCCCGGCGCAGGGTTATTTCTCGTGATAAGAAGTCTGAACTCGCCCGGGTGCAGCCCAAACCGTATGTATTACTCTTCCCCTACCCCACGAAGGAGAGTACCCCATCCATGAGTTCTGACCAGCACAAGACAATGCTGTCTGAAGCCTCCGGTTATGTTCCCGAATATTCTGCTCAGGCACACAGCGGTTCTCAAGAGCTTGCTGTTCACGGGCTCAGCAGCGATGAGGTTGCTAAGCTCACCGCTGCCGGTAAGGTCAATGCTCAGAATAATAAGTCTTCCCGCACCTTGTGGAGCATTATGCGGGCACACCTATTTACGGTATTTAACCTGGTGCTTGGGCTGTGCGGTCTGGTTGTGATTCTATACCAGCGTTGGGCTGATCTGCTCTTTCTGTTCGCCGTGGTGGCGAATGTGATTATCGGTTTTGTGCAGGAGTACAAGGCTAAACTTGAGCTCGACCGTATCTCTCTGCTTGACCGATCCCCGATCACGGCGGTACGCGATGGCGTTATGATCGAGGTTCCTATGGAGTCCCTGGTTGAGGGCGATGTGGTAGTGCTCAAACGCGGCGACCAGGTTCCTGCGGATGCGGTGGTCCTAACCTCCGACTCGCTAGAGCTGGATGAATCCCTGCTGACCGGCGAGAATGACCCTATTCCGAAACGTCCGGGCGATATGGTACTTTCGGCATCGAGCGTGCTCGGTGGCACCGGGCGCGTACTGCTCTCGGCGGTGGGCTCCGAGTCCCGCGCAAGCAAAATTTCCGATGAGGCTCGACAGTTCTCGCGCATCCAATCTGAGCTTCGCGATGCGCTCGACCGCGTGGTGCGGTGGATTACCTTCGGCCTTGCCATCATTATCCCGATCGTGCTGTGGGGCCAGGTGCGCGCCGCGGGCGGCCTTGAGGCTGTCAATCGTGATGGTCTCTGGGAGAACGTCGCTATCGCGGTAGTTTCTTCAGTAGCATCAATGATTCCGCAGGGTTTGGCGCTTATGACAACCTTGGCGTTCGCGGCGGCGGCTGTGGCGCTGGGACGTAAACACAATATTTTGGTGCAGGAACAGCCCGCCGTTGAGGTGCTCGCCCGCGTGGATACGGTGTGCTTCGACAAGACGGGCACCCTGACCGAGGGCGGCGTGATTTTCGATTCGGTACGCTCGCTGACGACTCCGGCCGAAGCAAAAGCACCCGATGAAAATCAGGCGTGGCGCGCATCCCTACCGCAGGGCTGGGACCAGGCGTTGGCGTGGTTCGGTCATGATGAAAACGCGAACCCGACCGCAGCAGCACTCACCGGCGGGTTCGAGCAGGCACCCACCGAGCAGGTCAGCGGCATTGTGCCGTTCTCGTCGGCGTTACGCTTTAGCGCTATCGAGTTTAAGTCTTCGGGAGCCTGGCTTCTCGGCGCTCCCGAGGCTCTGCTGAACCAGGGTACTGAGGAACGTGAGCGGGCCCGTGAACTCGCATCATTGGGTCTGCGCACGATGGTACTCGCGCATGCATCCGCCGTGGTGCGCAACGATGACGGAGACCCGGTGCAGCACATCCCCGCCGACCATACTCCCGTGCTCTTCGTGATTTTCCGCGAAAATGTGCGTTCCGATGCCCCCGAAATCGTGGACTACTTCAATCGCCAGGGTGTAACCCTCAAGGTGTTCTCAGGCGATAACCCGTACACCGTGCAGGCAGCTGCGAAGACCGCCGGTATGGATATTTCTGCGGGCGCGATTGATGCCTCTACCCTGCCGGAAGACGGCCCCGAACTCGCCGAGGCCGCCGCAACCCACAATATTTTCGGTCGCGTTTCGCCCGAACAGAAGAAGAACATGGTGATCTCGCTCAAAGAGCAAGGGCACGTCGTGGCAATGACCGGCGACGGCATTAACGATGCGCTCGCCCTCAAACACGCCAATCTCGGCATTGCGATGGGCAACGCGGCACCCGCAACGAAAGCCGTCTCGCGCCTGGTCCTTCTGGACGGCAAGTTCTCTTCGCTTCCCGCCGCTTTGGAGCAGGGCCGCCAGGTGATTGCGAATATCGAAATGGTGGCAAACCTATTCCTAACAAAGACCGGCTTTGCGATCCTGCTGGGCGTGGTCTTCGGTCTGATGGGGCTGATCTTCCCGTTCCTGCCCCGCCAATACTCGACCGCAGATTTCCTGATTGTGGGCGCATCCTCCTTCGCGCTGGCGCTGCTACCGAACTCGCGCCGGTACGTGCCCGGATTCTTGCGCCGCGTGCTAAATTACACGATTCCGAATTCTATTATCGTGGTGGCGATGCTGGTTCTGGTAAACCTGGCGGCGCTGTTTATCTTCCGTCCGGAAGGGGATATACGACAGGTTCAAACGGCATCGTTTATCACCCTGGTGATTATGGGTCTGTGGAACCTGGCAGCGGTAGCACGCCCACTCAATACCGCACGTATGCTTCTCTTCGGAGCGCTTCTGAGTGTCTTCTTCGCAGCCCTTCTGGTACCGCTTCTCGTCAAGTATCACCAGTTTGAGATGCCGTCAACGGAACTTCTTATGCTCTCTATCGGTGCCGGAGTACTGGGTGCCGTGCTGATTGAGGTGAACGCGCATCGTAGTCGCCGCTGGCAGAAACGCAGCTACCCCGAGCTTGAGGTGGCTTCGCTGAGCTTCTTCCCTTCCGCGACGAAATAGCTCAAGATCGCATCTTCCCCTCAGTAATCTCGTCTAAGAACCGGTGCCGTAACATCTAATGAACGGCACCGGTTCGGCGTTTAGCCTCTTCGGATGCTCTGGTCCGCCATAACGTGAAACCCACCGCAGACCTGAACGGCACAATTTACACTTTCTGAACTTTCAAAACCTCATCTTGCGCTCGCGCAGGTTTCAGCCTAAAGTTACATGCAGACATTGTGATTCTTAGAATCACACAACCATAGAACACAGGGTTGTTACTGGTAAGGCAGGCAAGACCTGAGTTGCTGAATCCCTTGAGGGAATAGATTCCCTAGGGTTTATCGTTATACCCACGATGCTTTGATGCATCACGGTACGGCGGCATGCAGCTCGGGTCTTTTTTGTTTCTCTCGGGGCGTTTTGCTCTGAGGATGCCGCCGCTAACATCCCTAACACACTATTCACCGTGCAAGGATAACAACGTGAAAAACCACGAACTTGGCGAGAAGATTCTGACGGGACTTGGCGGTTCCGAGAATATCGCCCACTTTACGCACTGCGCAACCCGTTTGCGCGTAACTCCCGCCGACAGGAGCAAGGTCAATACGGACCAGATTAAGAGCATCCCCGGGGTGCTCTCGGTCATTGAGCAGTCCGGTCAGACTCAGGTCGTGCTCGGCGATCGTGTTGAGGGGGTCTACAACGAGATGCAGACCCTGCCCGGCATGGCGAACCTTGGCGAAGATAATGCTGGTTCCAAGAAGGCTTCCGGGGGCAAGAAGGCTGGCTGGCTCACCAATATCTTCGATGTGCTCTCCGATTCCTTCCGTCCCCTGCTGTGGGCGCTGTTGGGCACCTCCATGATTCTGACCCTGATCGTGTTCTTGCAGCAGTTCGGTTTCTTCGGTCAATACACCGACTTGACCGGTCAGAGCGTGAACATCGATATTGTGAACGGTCCGCGACTTTCCGATGAAGCCGCCGGTAAGGCGCTCGAAGCCGAATGGATGAAGCAGTTCGCTTTCTGGTACATCCTTAAGGCCGCCGCTCTGTCGGTGCTGAACTTCATGCCCATTATGCTTGGCGCAACCGCCGCAAAGCGTTTGGGCGCGAATATGTGGGTTGGTGCGGCTATTCCGGCGGCGCTGATGACCAGCACCTTCCAGAGCCTCACCAAACTTGCTGACCCGGCTACTAAGATGCTTGACGTATCCATTATGGGTCTGCACCTGCCGCTGTACGCCTACGATTACACCGGTCAGGTGTTCCCGCCCCTGCTGGCGGTTGCCCTCTTGGCGCCTCTGGAGCGTCTGTTGAAGAAGATCATTCCGAATATGCTGCAGATGGTCTTCGTCCCCATGCTGTCCGTTATTATTCTGGTGCCCGTAACCGCTTTCGTGGTGGGTCCCATCGGTATTGGCGTGGCTATGGGTATCTCCGACTTCCTGAAGAATGTTAACGATGTAGCTCCGGGAGCCGTGGGTGCGCTAATCGCAGGTCTGTACCTATTCATGGTTCCGCTGGGTCTGCACTGGCCGCTGAACGCCGTGATGATTAACAACCTGCAGACCCTGGGCACCGACTTCATCCAGTCCCCCATGGGTGCTTACAACTTCGCCGTCTTCGGCGCGGTCACCGGTGTTGCTATTAGGGCTTCACGGAATAAGGAGCTTCGCCAGACTGCGGTGGGTGCTTCCATGTCCGGCCTGCTCGGTGGTATTTCCGAGCCTTCCCTCTACGGTGTGGTTCTACGCTACAAGCGAGTTATTCCCCTCATCCTTGTACCGGCTGTGGCCGGTGGTGCCACCATCTCACTGCTGGGAGTCAAGTCGCACGCTTTCGCCTTCACCTCGCTCCTGTCGATTCCCGCAATGCAGCCTTCCGCACTGTATGCTCTGGGCTTGGCAATTGCGTTCGGTGGTGCAATGACGGGTGTTCTGCTCTTCGGGTATGAGTCCAGGAACGCAGCAAAGACTGCCGAGGCTCCTGCAGATTCCGCACGGGATGCGGTGGCAAGCGCACCGGCGAAGAAAGATTCCGCCGATCAGGCCGGGTCAGCATCCGCAGCTGCAACCGCTGCAGCGCCCGCACTAGAGGCAGGTACGGTTCTTGAGGTGGCTTCTCCTCTAGAGGGTAAGGCCGTGGCGCTTTCCGAGGTTCCAGACCCGATTTTCGCTGCCGGTAAGCTCGGCGAGGGTGTTGCGGTTGAGCCGACCGGCACCACCGTGGTTGCACCCGCAGCGGGTAAAGTCGCAGCTACTTACCCCTCCGGTCACGCGGTGGGCCTCAAGTTGGATAACGGCGTGGAACTTTTGGTGCACGTCGGTTTGGATACCGTGAACCTCGATGGTGAAGGCTTTACCGTCAAGGTGAAGAAGGGCGAGCAAGTTGCCGCTGGCGATACGCTGATCGAGTTCGATCCTGCGGTCATTAAGAAGGCTGGTTACCCGCTCATCACTCCGGTGATTGTGACCAATACCCGCAAGTTCGCCTCGGTTGAGGGCGTTGTGGGTAATGCAAATAATGCATCCACCGTTTTGAAGGTGACTACTAAGTAGGTTTTCCGGTGAGGCAAAAGCCCCGTGTGCAGTTGAGCTGCACGTGGGGCTTTTGTGATATTCCGTTGTTTAGTCATGGCGGCGGAGCCTCTTAAGCCCCCGGTTCATACTACGATTTTTTCTCCCACCCCACGTTAATCCACACATTGGGGTCGTAGTAGGGTGCTGCGAAGAGCGCGGGACCATAGTTGGCGAGTTTTTTGCGCACCGCAAGATAGTTGGGCCCGTTGTACAGCGGAATATAGGTGGCAACATCCTGCTGATGCTTCTGTTCAATGGCGTTGGCGCGTTCCAGCTGCTGGTGTGTATCCTCGGTTCCCAGCATCTGCGCCGCCATGCTGCGGATTTCTTCGGTGCTCCAGCCTTCCGTGACGGAAGCGTACAGGTAGTTAACCGCCTCCACGGGGGTTGGGGTGATGCTGTACCCGGTGAAAACCGCATCGTAGTCGCCAGCGGCGAGCGCAGTGCTGTATTCGTTGGCTGGGCGGTTTTCAACCTTGGCATCGATCCCCATGCGCTTGAGTTGTTCCATCATGAAGTTGCTCATGGAAGCCACCGTTGGCTCGGTCGTGAAGTTGGTGATGGTCAGGGCTGCTTTTTCTTCGCCTTTAGTGTAGATACCTGCGCGGGTGTATCCGGCTTTCTCAAGGATTTTGACGGCGTTTTCGATGCTTGATCTGCTGGGATAGTTGTTGCGGTACCCGTTTTGGAGCGGTAGGAAGCAGAGCGAGCCGGGCAGGGTTTCTTTCCAGCCAAGCTGTCCGAAACGTATATGCTGAATCTGTTTGCGGTCGATTCCGGCAACCACGGCCTGGCGTATGGGCAGTGGAACTTTGCGGGGGTTGAGCTGTAAAACGCCCGCGTAGAGCGCCATTCCGCGGCGAATTTCGATGTCTGCAACACTCGTGATGTCGTTGTAGGCGCTCACGGTGCTCACGTTAACAACATCAAGTTCTCCGGTTTTGAAGGATGCGCGTTCCTCGGCGCTGTCTTCTATCTCGTACCAGGTGATGGTATCGAGAAGGGGCTGTGTACCCCACCATGTTGGATTTCGCTCGACTCTCAGGTATCTTTCGGCGGTATTCCACTCTTGAACTTTGTAGGGTCCTGCCCAGTATTTATCAAGGGGTTTATCAAAGCCGTTGTTGAAGAGCTCCGGGTCTTTCAACGCCGGGTGCAGGAAGATACAAAGGCTTCCATCGGCTGGATACCACGGGGTTTTCATGGTAATGCTGATGGTGTGTTTGTCACCTGCTTCTTCGATGGAGGCTATCTGTTTCCAGGCTCCCCCGTCGTGTATTCGGTAGTCGTTGCCGCCGTCGTCTTTGCCGCGCAGGATTTCCCAGGTGGTGCGTAGTGCCTCAATGTCAATAGGGGTTCCATCGTTGAACGTGGCTTTTGGGTTGATCTTGATGCTGATGGTTTGTGTACCGTTCGCGGTTTCGGCTTTGAACTCGGTAACGTAGTCGGGGTTGGTAGTGAGGTTTCCGGCGTAGTCGCTTATCCATCCTCCGGTGGCGGCCGCCGAGTTTACGGCCGCGTGAATAGTGAGCATTGAGATGCCGTACCCGGATTCGGAGGCGATGTTGAAGTTTGGTCCGATAGCGGGATATGACAGGTTGAGGTTGCCGCCTTCGCGCAACTCGGCTCTATCGCGCGGATTGGTTGCTGTTGCTTCTTGAGAGTCTGTTCCCCAGCCCGAGCCGGGCAGTTCTGAAGCGTTGGTTCCGGCCTGGCAGGCGGTGAGCACGCCGATTCCTGAGAGCGCGAGAGTACCAGTGAGCAGGGTTCTGCGAGAGACAGATACGTTCTTCATCGAAGCTCCTGAGGTTCCGGGGAGAATCTGTGCCGGGTGAGCTAGTTCACCGTGGATGGGTAAAACATACCGGATGCACAACAGTGAAACATCCCTGCTTAATTATATCCCGG
>ERZ773246.635-NODE-635-length-13885-cov-62.1871_pt1 | contig 13885 bp, 12 predicted proteins | sample MGYA00580519_ERZ773246 | MGnify/ENA primary metagenome ERZ773246 (study PRJEB29015, sample SAMEA2738153) | human oral metagenome | biome: human oral; feature: human-associated habitat; material: saliva | place: China | collected 2246 ...
CGGGGGTTGAAGTCCGCTCATCATCAAGGACCTCGACCTCTACCCGCAACCCCCGAACAACACCCGGTCACCCACACTCAACTCTGAAGAGCCCGATAATCGGGCGACATTCCGTCTCGCTTCTCCGCCTTTTGCCCTCGCGACCTTCAGCGCTTGCTGATAAATCGAAAGCTCTGCCTTTTCCTGGTTTTTCTTATGGCTCATAAGCGTGGCCTAGCTCATCCTGCCCATTACCTCGAGCAGGTCCTCGTACGTTGCCACGTTGTGGTATCGCACGTCGCTGGTGCTCATCTCGTTGAAGAGCTTCTTCGCGCAAGCGATCTTGGCGTTTTCCACGCCGGAGAGCTCCATCGTGTCCATGGTGCCCTTTGTCTCGGCGACGAAGAACACGTGGCGCACGCTGCCCTCCTTGAAGGCGATAGCCCAGTCGGGGGCGTAGTTGCCCACCGGTGTGGGAATCTGGAACGTTCGAGGCAGCTTGGCGTAGACCGCTACCTCGGCGGCGGCGTCCATGTCTTCGGCGAACCTACGCTCGCCGTCGGAGTCGGGGAACACGAATCGCTGGATGTTCTTCTTGGCCTCGTACGCCTTGCTCGCGTTGTCGGGCATGCGCTCGGTGAAAATCGCCTCATCATAGACGTCGTCGATCTCGTGATAGCTGATGTGCTCCACAACCATCGTCGCCTTCTCCGACACGATGAGCGCAGCGGCCTTCTTGATGAACTCCTCGGGGTTCACTCGGTAGAGCCCGAACACGTTGGCGTCGATGCCGGCGAGGATCGCCGCGGCACTCCTGCGCGTGATGGCAGCGGCCTGCGCCACCTCGCCCACGAGGTCGTAGGTCACGCCCACGGACGTGGTTCCGGCGTCGACGTCGCGAGTCTCGGTCTGCGTGCGGTCGAACGATGAGCCGCCCTGCACCTCGTCGCGCGTGGCTTGCGACTTCTGCCCGCCGACCGTCAAAGTGTACTGCAGCCTGCTCACGCGCAAATCGCCGTTGATGCGCTCTATCGACTTGCTCCTCAGCTCGTCGTCCGAGAAGCTCACCGTGTAGGCATGCTTGCGGTTGATGCGCGCCCACAGCTCCTTGAACTCGCGCTTGGCGAAGTTATCGGTCAGCGTGTTCTCGGTAATCTTCTCCTGGGCGCGCCCAATCATGCCGTCGAGCGCGTGCGCGTCGTAGACGCTTCTCACCAGCGCCTCGACCGCCTTGGCGTGGGCGGTGTCGGCGATGCCCTCGGGCAGCTTCACGACGAAGTGATCCACGAAGGTGCCGTCCTCGACGGCCTTGCGGAACTCGGCGGTCGGCTTGTCGTCGTCGTCGATGAGGTCGCACTTGTAAAGAGCCTTGTAAATGCGCTTCGACTCCTCCTCGGTGAAGGAGACCGTCTCGCCGTCGAGCACGACGTCGCGCCCGCTGAACAGGTTCATCTCCACCTTCCTCGGGCGCTCGCGCAGGCTCTTGCTTATATCGGTCTGCAAATCCTTCACGAACGTCTCGTAGCTCTCTGACGCGATCACGGTGAGCAGGTTCACGTGGTGTACCTCGTCGGGCCCCAGCAGAGCGGCGTCCTGACGGTTGCCGTCCTGGTCGACGGCCAGGCGCATGCCGCGGCCAACCTCCTGGCGCTTGCTCGTCTCCGAACCGGATTCCTTGACCGTGCATATCTGGAAGATGTTCGGGTTGTCCCAGCCCTCGCGCAGCGCAGAGTGGCTGAAGATAAAGCGTACGGGCTCATCGAACGAAAGCAGGCGCTCCTTGTCGCGCAGGATCAGATCGTAGGCGCGCTTCGCGTCGTCGTCGTTGATGCCGATGCCGTCCTCGCGCTCGGACTTCTTCTCGGCCTTCGACTCGACGGCATTGCCCTTCTTGTCCACAGAGAAGTAGCCGGAGTGCACCGAGCGCGCCTCGAATCGCCCGAGGTACTGCGCGTAGGAGGGGTCGAGGATGTCATCCTGCGTCGGGTGCTTCAATCTGTCGGAGACGATGGCCTCATACTCCTCCTCGAGGATCTTGCCGTAGCCCACTGTTTCGCCGTTTCCGGAGAGGTCGCGGTACTTCGCCACCTGGTCGATGAAGAAAAGGCTCAGGCACTTGATGCCGCGGCGGAAAAGCGCCTCCTCCTTTTGCAGGTGGCTCAGGATCGTCTCGCGTATCTGAATGCGCTGCATATCGTCGGCGGCGGAGTCGCCGTAGACCTCGCCGATGTAGATGCGCCCGTCGTCTCCGATTGAGCCGTCCAGGAAGCGCACGTAGCCCGCGCGTCCGTCCTGGGGCGGGACCACGCCGTCGTTGCCGCTCGCGATGACGTAGCCGCGGTACGCCTCGAGCTTCGTCGAACCGCTGGCGTCGTAGATGCTGTCGCCCTCGCCGAAGTGCGCGGTCCTCTTGCGCACCTTGCCGCCAGACCCCATGCACTTGAACTCGATAACGGCCTCGGGAGCACGGTTCTTAGATACCACAATGTCGCGCAGGTAGAGGTAGCCGTCGGTTCCGCGCATGTTCTTGAGAGCGAAGCCCTTCACCTCGATGCACTTGACGAGTTTCTGATTGTAGGCGTCCAGAGCGTCCAGAGCGTACACCAGGTCGTGCTTCTCCTTGTGAGTTGCCGAGTAATTCAGCACGAACAGCGGGTTGAAGCGGGCGATGCCCTTCTGGGTCGCGCCTCCCTTCTTTCCCATCTTCTGGGGCTCGTCGCAGATGACGATGGGGCGGTTTGCCCCAATGACGTCGATGGGCCTGCGACTGCCGAACTCATCGCGCTCGTCGAAGATGATGCGCGCCGCCTTGTTCTTGGCACCCTCCTTCATCGACGCGTTGAACGCTTGCATGTTGATAACCATGCAGTTGACGTCGCTTGACTGGGAATACGCATCCAGCTCGGTCAGGTTGTCCGAGTCGTATATGAAGAACCTGATCTTCTTATGATATTGGGAGAAGAAGTGCTCATGTGTGTTCTCCAGGCTCTTGGCTACACCCTCGCGGATGGCGACCGATGGCACCACCACGATGAACTTGCACCAGCCGTACAGGCGATTGAGCTCGAGCATCGTCTTGGTGTAGACGTAGGTCTTACCAGTGCCCGTCTCCATCTCGACGTCCAGCTGGCAAGCTCCCATGCCGCAGAAGAGCTCCTCCGATTCGGGGATCTGGTTGCGTCGCTGCACCGCTCGCACATTTGCCAGTATGTCGGCGCCCGAAAGCGCGACGGGCGCATTGGCATAGCCCTCGGTGCTCTCGTCTCCGAAGTCGATCTCACCCTGCGCGCGCTTTGGCTTGCGGCCCAGGTCGCGCAGGTAGACGGAGGCGCCCTGGTTGGGCTGCCCCTCGAAGACTGAGGTCACCGCGTCTGCGGCGTCGGTTTGATACTGTTGTACTTTGAACTTGAACTTCATGTCGGCTCCCCTAGATCACTTGGGGAACGGTGTCGGGGCTGTAGGTGCGGAACAGCTCCTCGTAGTTGGCGTGCGTGGCGTCGTCAGCCATGGACGAGTCGCGGATGACGGCGTACCAGGGTTTGGCCTTCGCCATCTCCTCGATGGTGTCGGAGCCAACGTTCGCATCGAAGCAAGCCGCCAATTTATCGCCATCGACAAAGAACACCTTCCTGCCGGCGAGCATGCGCTCCTCAATCTTCGCGGAGTACGGAATGCCAAGCTTTGGCAGCACCTCGAAGAGCAAATCCAGGTCGGAGCGCCCCTCCTTCACATTGTCAGCGAAGTCGAAGAGGCTCTCCTGGGCGGTCTCGCCAGGAGTGAGGTAGAAGTCCTTGAAGTTCGAGGAGTCGATGCGCAGCACGCGGAAGCCGAGATCGGGATAGGGTTTGGGCTCGGCACCGAGCTCGAGTTGCTTATTGGATTCATCGATTTCATTGGCGATCTTTGCTGCCGCACAGCGAATGCGCTCCTCGCCAAGATCGCAAATTGATTCGAACTGCCCAGCCGCCTTGTTTTTCTCGCTAATACGTTCAGGTATTTGCACCATTATGAAGTGCCTGCTGCCATTGTCCTCAGCATTTTTTTGCATCACAGCATGCGCCGTACTGGCAGAGCCGGAAAAGAAGTCCATTACAAGAGCGTTCTTGTCCTCAAAATAGCCGAGTAGCAGCTTCAAAAATTTAACTGGCTTCTTCCCGCTGTTAAAAGCAACGCCGCCTTCGTTTTTAATGTTGCCGAAATCGGCACTAAAATCAGCAAAACACTGTATAGGTTCTTTCTTTAATGAAACTTCTCCGCGTTTAATCGCTTCAGCTCTGTCCGTCGGAACGCCTGAATACATCTTTCCTCTAGTCGATCCCGCCCTTGCAGGACCCGTATAGTAACGATAGCCAAGTCCATCGTCACCGCGTCCGAACACTTTATAAAGACAGCCAAGTCCGTCGGTTGCAATCCGTGGCTCAACAACCTTTTGAAAGACTTTTCCATAACTCATATTTGTATAAATGCTTCCAGAAATCCAAGTCTCTTTCAACAGATCGAGAGCTCCAGAGGCCTCTTTATCGATAGACCATTGGCCGGGCTTAAATACCTCAACTTCTTGATCGCCAACGCGGAAATGTTCACCAGAAGCTAGCTCTTTGATGCAGAAGTGAAACTTACCCAATCCGTATTCAGTCACCGGTTGATTTGGAGCGTATAAGCGCATGTTCTTTGAGTAAATCAGCACATATTCGAGCATTGGTTTAAACGGTTTAGCTTCCGCCAAACTTTTATTGCCATATCTCACCTGTACGTCAAAAGTCGCTTGATAATTCTCTGGCGAAAAAACTTCATCACATATTTTTTTAAGGTTTTCGTACTCGCTGTTGTCAATGCTGATGTAAATGACTCCATCAGCAGCCAATAGCTCTCTTGCAAGCTGCAAGCGTGAGTACATCATTGAGCACCACCACGAATGAAATCTTCCATTCGTGGTGGTGTTCTGAACAAGACGGTCTCCGTATTCGTCATAATCGCCAGATATGGAGTCGTACTCCTCGTCCGAAAGCTCAAAATCGTCATTGTAAATGAAGTCATTACCCGTGTTGTATGGCGGGTCGATGTAGATTAGCTTCACCTTGCCGGCGTAGGTCTCTTTCAGAATCTTCAGCGCGTCCAGGTTGTCGCCCTCGATGTAGAGGTTCTCCGTCGTATCCCAGTCCTTGGACTTGCCTGGCTCGGGGATCATCGTCTTGTAGATGGGGCGGCGTGCCTCGGCTTTGGCCTCTCGCTTGCCGGGCCAGGTGAACTGGTAGCGCTCGCGCTGCCCTTCGACCACGTCCCCCAGAAGGTCGCGCAGCGTGTCGAAATCCACGGCGTACTCAAGCTCACCGTCGGCGTTCTCTACCTCGGTCACTACCTGCGGGAACAGCTCGGCAAGGCGCTCGATGTTCTCGACAGTGCCGTCGGGCGTGCCCAGCTCAATCTTTTCCACCTATTTACCTTCCTCTATGGCGGCAATCTGCCGCTTGAGTTCCTTTACCTTATCGAACAGCGCATTCTTGCGCGCCACTTGCCGCTCCTTGCGCCCGCGCGCCTCTACGCGCGCTAGCTCATCTCGAAGCGCCTTGAGCCTTGAATCCGCCTCGAAACGCTCCTCCACGGTTTCGGCGCCGCTGCCAGCGTCCCCATAGGCCACCTGCGACGCGAGTGAGTCCCACACCGCATCGATGCTGCCCGCGCTCACATCGAGTGCGAGGTCATCAAAAGGGCTCCAGGGCCCCACGACGAGCCTCTTGAGCATCACTGCGAGGCACGCCTCGCCGTCACGGGTGCAGACGAACAGCAGCTTGCGGGGGTTTGCCTGAGCCACAAGGACCAGCACCTCTTCGGGGACGCGACGGGCCTTGAGCGCCACTTCCACCACAAGCACCTCGTGCACGCGCTCGCCGTCGGTAATGCCGGTCGTAGAGGTCTTTATGGAGTTCGCGACTGTGAAGCGCTCGACGTCGTCGATGAAGGACTGGCGTAGCGCGGCGCTCACTTTCAGGTGGCTGTAGAAGGCCTCCTTGGGTATGCGGCGGCCCACCTCGGTCGTGCTCGGAAGCCCTAGCATCTGGGCCTCACCACCAAGAAGCACACCAGCTCGAAGTCGTCGAGGCCCTCGATGTCGTTCTCCAGGAAGCTCGTCGTGCCGCCGCCGAAGAAGCTGTCGACGTCGGACTCCTCCTTGGAGTCGACGATCGAGGCGACCGCGTCGCGGAGAAGCCCCTCCTCGCGGCGCATGTCGCGGCCGTTCTTGGTCTCGCGGTTGTAGGCGCGGCAGAGCGCCATGTCGGGCTCGGACTTGCCGCGGCACAAAAGGCGCATGCCATCGAGCACCGCCTTGGGCTCCAGGTGCCCGTGAGCCACGGATCCGTCGGATCCCATGCGAACCACGTAGAACGGGTGCAGGTGGTTCGCGCCGTCGCGGTCGATCTTGCTGTTGACGTTGCGCAGCACGAAGATGACACCGGGCTCGTCGCCCTCCACCACGGCGTTGATGCCGCTCGGGAGCCTGTCGATGTCGGGATTGTCGCGGTAGTAGCCCACCAGGTCCATGCGGAACTCGTTGAGGCCCAGGTCGGTGATGGACACGCCGCCCGAGACGTCTTCCAGGTCCACGACCTCGTCGCGCATCTGCTCGAGCTGCTGGCGGCGGTACTCCAGGTCTCCCGTCTCGTCGGCGTTGATGTAGTCGTCGTCGCCGGTGGACGTCATCACGGTGATGCGCATGCGCTCCTCGACGCGCGCCTTGAGCTTGATGTACTCGTCAAGCTCCACGTCGGGCCAGTAGTTCACCAGCTGGATGCGGGCGTTCTTCGAACCGATGCGGTCCACGCGGCCGAAGCGCTGCACGATGCGCACGGGGTTCCAGTGGATGTCGTAGTTAATCAGGTAGTCGCAGTCCTGGAGGTTCTGGCCCTCCGAGATGCAGTCGGTGGCGATCACGATGTCCACGTCGCAGCCCGCAAGCTGCGGTGCCACCACATCGCGCTCCTTCGACGCGGGCGAGAAACAGGCGAGCACCTCCTGCATATGCGGGGGCACGGCCTTTATCGTGCAGGCGCAGCCGTCGCCCGTGACCTTGGCGCACTCGAGGCCGAGCTCTCGTTTCGCGAATGCCGAGACGTTCTCGTAGAGGTAGTCCGCCGTGTCGGAGAACGCGGTGAACACGAGCACCTTGCGGTTGCCCGGGTTGATGGGGCCTTGCGACTTCTCGCGGATCTGCTCGCACAGCTCTATGAGCTTGGAATCGTGGGCAGGGTCGATGTCGCGCACCATCGAGATCAGGACCTCGATGACGGCGACGTCCGCCTCGATGTCGCGCTCCCAGCTCATCCAGTCCATGTCCTCGACGAGGATCTTCGTGGCGCCGCCCACCTCGAAGCCGTTCTCGTCGTCGGGGTCGAAGTCGAACCCGCCCGGCAGGTCGCCGTCGGCGACGCTGGCGCCCGACGCCAGGCCCCTGCGGTAGTCGTCTATAGTCTCGAGGGCGGCGTTCATGGCCGCCAGTACTCGCTCGAGCGTCAGGCGGAACGAGCACACCGAGCTCTCCAGTCGCTTGAGTAGGTTTGTCGTCATGAGGCGGCGCACGCCCGTCTCGCGGCCCCCGAGAGTGAGGTTGCCGCCGCCGCCCATGTTCGCGTACTTCTCCATCTTGCTGGGGTGCACGTACGAGCTCGGCATGTACACGGCGAGCACGAGGGAGTCCAGCTCCTCGTATATCGCGCGGTAGTTGATCGCGTTCGGCAGCGTTGAGAGCTTGGGGCGCTTCGATATCGGCGGCAGGCGCTTCGGGAAGGGCCCGATTGTGCTCATGTCGTAGTAGCGCTGGATGTGCTTGCGGCTGCGCGCCACGGTCACCTGGTCGAGCACCTCGAAGAAATCGTAGTCGAGCATGTCGGTGAGGGCGTGGGTCGTCCGCTGCTCGGCGGGCAGCTTCGACCAGCGGGAATAGACGGTCTGCGCGTTGCGGAAAACCGTCTCGATGTCGTTCTCCAGACGCAGCTTCTCCGACCAGCCGGTGGGGTCGCCCCAGTATGCCAGGGCTAGCTGGTTGCGCAGGTCGCGGAAGCGGTTATTCACGGGCGTGGCCGACAGCATCAGCACCTTTGTCTTCACGCCCTGCTTGATGACCTTCTCCATGAGCAGCTGGTAGCGGTTCATCTTGTCTTCCGACGCCGAGTCGCCGCCGTTTCGGAAGTTGTGGCTCTCGTCGATGACGACAAGCCCGTACGCGCCCCAGTTCAGGCGGTCGAGCGGCAGCCCAGTCTCCGACGTGCCTCGCGTGCGCGAGAGATCGGTGTGGTAGAGCACGTCGTACTGCAGTCGATCGCCCGCGATGGGGTTGTTCACGACGTTCGAGTTGTAGGTGATCCAGTTGTCGCGCAGCTTCTTGGGGCACAGTACGAGCACGTCCTTGTTGCGGCTCTCGTAGTACTTGATCACGGCGAGCGCGGTGAACGTCTTGCCAAGGCCCACGGAGTCTGCCAGGATACAGCCGTTGTAGGTCTCGAGCTTGTTGATGATGGCGAGCGCCGCGTCCTTCTGGAAGTCGTAGAGCTTGTTCCAGATGAGGCTGTCGCGGAAGCCCAGACCCTCATTGGGCAGTACGTCCTCGGAGACGTCGTCCAAGAACTCGCTGAATATGCGGTAGAGCGCCATGTAGTAGATGAGCTCTGGCGCGTTTTCCTGGTACATGGCCGTGATGCCGTCGATGACGGCGTCGGTGACGTCGTGGAGCTCGCCCGAGTCCCAGGCGGCGTCGAACTGCTGCAGCAGGGCGCGCGACTGGGAGGCGTCCAAGCGCATGGTCACGTCGGGGGTGTCCGTGGAGTTGTCGCAGCCTAGCGTGCGGGTGGTGAAGCCATCGAAGGGCATGTAGGCTACGTTGTCGTCCGTCTTGTCGATATCCATGAAGCCGCTCATGCGTCCCTCGCCCTCGAAGGAGCGGAAGCGCGCCTTGCGGCGGATCCAGTCGGCGCACTCGGTCGCGACGGCCTTCTGCGTGAGCTCGTTGCGCAGCTTGATCTCAAAGTCGGTGCCGCAAAGGCCCTGCTCACGGGAAAGGCGTGGGATGTAGAACTCGCGCTTCTCGCGCGTTGGGCGCTGCTTGGTGAACGCCTGCGACGTGAAGACGAAGCGCAGCTCGTCGATGCCCTCAAGCTGCTCGGCGAGTTCCTGGTAGGCGTACATGGAGAACACCGACGCGGCTATCGCCACACGATCGCCGTCGGTTATGTTGGCGACAAGGTCGTCCTTGACGATGCGCGCTCTGTTGTCGAAGAAGTCGGGTTGCATGGGTTTATGCCCCTTTCTTCGCGAGCTCTTCGATCATGCAGGTGCGCACGAAGGCGGAGAAGCTCATGCCCCGGAGGGCAGCCTCCTCTTTCGCCGCATCGCGCAGGGTGTCGGGGATACGCAGGGTCACGGAGACCTGGTTGCCGTCCACCAGGAAGCTTCTGATCTCGGTCTCGTCGGGATTGCTCTTGATGAGCTCCTTGTAGCTGTCGGGCATCTGCGCTCCCATCGCTCGAAATGCAATACAAATGCGTTTGCAGCATTATAACGCGGCAGCACGCGGCGGCACTGGGGATGCGAGGACAGCCGATGGCCAAGCTTTATATGGGCGCGGACGGCGAAGGACGCCCTGATTGGGCTTGGGTGACCGCTTTCGTTCGGGTTTATCTCTCTTTTTCGCGAGGTTTGGCGTTTGCCCGCTCCTCGGCGTAGAGGACCTCGTTCTGCGGCTCCAGGATGCGCGAGGCGTCCTCGATGCGACCGGCGCACCTCTCGCTTATCGACCTCAGGGTCAAGATCCCCTCGACGTCGAGCGGGTCCAGCTGGTCGGCGTGCGCCAGGGACTCGAGCAGCTGGTCCAGGCCCCTCGCCAACCTCCCGGCATCCGCCACCGCGTCGAGCAGTTCGAGGCGCTCCACCTTCTCTTCGTAGCCCAACATCTGCTTGCCTCCCTCTCTCAACGGACGTGTCGCGCAGCACCGTAGCCGTTCCGCGCAACGAAAAGTCTCACCGCCAGCGATCTCGTGCGCACATCGGCCGCAAGCGGCACGGGAAAGCCATCCGTCCCGACTCATGCCGCGGCGCCGCGGCTCGGGAACCCGTCTGCGTCCCCTCCGCGACGTCGTCGCCAATCCCCGCGGGAGCCCAGCAGCCGCCGACGTCCTCATCCCATGCCCGGAGGGCCTCGGCGCCCATGGCCGATTCCATGCCGCACGCCCTCGCCCCTTTGATCCTAAACCCGCCCCGGCGCTCCTTGGACGCGCAGGGTCGCACGCCGGCGGGCGGCCCGCAAGGGCCGCGACACTTTTTCGTGTTCTTCGCCCCATGCGCTCCGCGCGCGAACAACGCGAAAAACTGCCGTCGGGAGACTTCTATATCCACGCCCGACTTCACTTTCCCCCTTGCAGGCACGCCCGCGCTGCATGCGACTCACGCGGCGCAAGGCACGCCACAGGGGCGGGCCTTCGAGTCAAAGGAGCAAGACATGAACGACATGAAGGAAAAGGCGATGGGCGCGGTCAGGGCCTTCCTCGAGCGCAAGGGCTACGAGATCGTCGACGAGGCCTGGCAGGGGCCCGAGGGCATCGGCGGGATCGACCTCGTGGCGGTCAAACTATAGCCAAATCCCCTCTCAAACATCTCCACCGCCTGCTCCCGAAGCAAACGATCATGCCTCAACCGCACACCCACAGGCACGAAAAGCCTCCCATTCCCTGGACTTCAATTTCGATGTCCAAGAAACGGGAGGCAGTTCAGCCGGTGCCCGCTTTCAATGCGTACCAGAAGCTCGAGAGCGCGCTGAGCCAGCGCTGCATGGTCATCCATTCCAGTGAGGGCAGCAGCGCGCGTAAGCGACTCGTCGTCAACGTCAATTGTCAATCGCATGGAACCCTCCAGCACCAGGATAGGGCCGATCTTCACAATCAGGCGATGTGCCGATCAGAACCTGTCCACGCTCATGCATTGCTCACAACAGAAAAGCCGGGCCACACCCTCGCGCGACCCGAGCATCACCTCGTCACCACGGACACTCCTGTCACCTCGTACCACCATGTGTCAAACCTCAGTGACGTATCCCATTAATTGAGGTCTCAGAGCTTTTCAACCGACTGCACCCATCACCTAGCGCAAGAATGGTCTCGGGAAGCAATACAGGGCGACCGGTGGGGCACACCCGTCGCGGTGCCTATGACAATACGTCACTGATCCATTGCTTAGCCGCGCATCACCCAGCGGCCCCCCACCTTCGTTTCAATGAAAGAGGCTCACATGAGCGACAACAACGAGAACGTTGACCAGGAAAAGACCCCCGAGGGTCCCCTCCAGACCGACCACGGCACGACCACCATCGAGGAAAACGTCGTCGCTAAGATCGCCGGCATGGCCGCCCGCCAGGTGCCCGGCGTGTACGGCATGGGCAACGCCGTGCGCCGCGCCTTCAGCGCCGTAACTGACCGCATCACCACCACCCAGACCAACGTCACCGGCGGCATCACCGTACACAAGGGCGAAACCCAGACCGCCATTGATGTCACTGTCGTCGTCGAGTACGGCTACTCCATCATCAACGTCTGCAACGACATTCGCAGCAACATCATCGACCAGATCGAAGGCACCACCGGCCTGGAGGTTGTTGAGGTCAACATCGACGTCACCGACGTCCACCTGCCCGAGGAGGAAACAACCAACTCCGCCTCAACCGATCTGAAGTAGTCGACCTCGACGCCTGGATCTGAGGAATTCTCATGAAGACAACGCACCTGGCTCTCCTGGTGGGCCTGTTCATGGGAGCCGTTCTCGCGTTCGGTTCCTTCGCCAGCTTCGTCCTCGTTGCCCTGTGCGGCGTCGTCGGATGGGTAGTGGGCCTCTATCTGGAGGGCCGGGTCGATGTCCAACGTATCCTCGATTGGCGAAAGAGGTGACGAGCGTGGCCGCGCCTGACTCCGCAGTCACGCAGTCGAAGCCGTCGCGCGAGAAGGAATCCTCCTTGACGCAGCGCGGCACCACGACTATCCCGGCCAATGTCGTCGCCCGAATCGCCGCTCAAGCAGCGTTTGAATTTGCCGCCGTAGGCTCGAACGCAGGCGGAGTTCTCGGGATTGGCTCCCGTCGAAACTTCGGGTCTCGTCCCGAGGCTACGTGCCAACTCTATGGGCAGCGCGCGATCCTCCATCTGGACCTCGGCCTCGTCTTCCCCACCCCCTTGTCCTCCACTCTCGAGGACCTGCGTGCGCACGTGAGCGGTCGCGTTGAGAAGCTGTGCGGGATGAACGTTGGCAAGATAACCATCGACATATCCTGGCTCAACCCGAGCAATCGCGTCAGGAAGCCCCTGAGATGAGAACACCCGTACCGGCAATCGTTTATCGCCCAACCCGGAGCGCACCTGCCACCCTGTTGGCGTTGCTGCTCCTCATTGTGGGAGGCCTCGGCACGTGGCTGACGGCGTACCGCTTCCTCACGGGGGCCTGGCCGCAGCGCGCCGTCGCCACGCTCGACGCGGTCGGCACGGTGTCCTTCAGCTCCATCGCAGCACTTATTGCTGCCGGAATCGCAGCCGTATGCGGCCTGTTGATGCTTGTCGCAGCACTGTGGCCTGGCCACCCCAAGCACGTCGCTTTTCTTCCCGACGATATCCCCGGGCAGACAGCACTTCACCGTTCTGACCTGGCAATCCTCGTGAAGAGGCACGTCGAACAGCTCGCCACGATTCGGTCCGCTTCCGCCACGGTGCGCAGGTCACGAGTCGAGGTTGTCGTCTTCAGCGACGCGGATGACTTAGACGCCGTGCGCGAAGCCGCGTCCAAGAAGACCGACGAGGCCCTGGAGATTTTCACCCCCGAGGGCATCACCCATAGCCGCATCCGCACCAAGCGCGTGAGCTGAAAGAAAGCCGATTATGCGTTCAGTTTCTGCCGCTCTTAACAGAGTTTTCCTGGCCTTCTTCGGCTTGTTGATCGTCTGCGCAGCCGCCTGGTTCCTTGCCTCCGGCCTTGACGCCGGCCACTCGGTACCCAGCATCGCTGCTTACCTTGCAGCGGCGCAGGACGAGATCGGAGCATTACTCTCACCCCGGGCCCACTGGCTTCTACCGCTCGGCGTTCTGATGTCTGTCATCACCTTCATGGTCGGCTTGTTCCTGCTTCTCATGCAGGTGCCGCGCAGGCCTGCGAATTCTCCGCTCAGGCTCAGCGGCTCCGATGGCGCTCTGCTGGCTACTCTCTCCCCCGATGTCCTGTCGCAAGCCCTCTCCGAGCGCGTTCAGGACCTGCCCGGTGTCGAGCGCTGTACCGTCTTCGTTACCGGTTCTCCGAGCAAGCTCTGGGTTCAGGCGGACACGAGCGTCGCGCCGGACTGCGAGGTCGAGTGGACCGTGACCGAGCTCCGGAAGCTATTGAACGAGGACGTGGCTACGTCTCTGGGAACGCCTCCCAAGCGGCTCGACGTTCTCGTACGCCTGGCGCGCTCGGTGAGTTCGACGTCAACATCGAAGGCCGTCACGGGCCAGCCGTCACCGGCAATCACTGGAACGGGAACAGGCGCATGAGACGTGGGGCAGGGCGGGCGTCGCTTTGCCCCACGTTTGTTGTGGGCAGGGCACCCCCATTCACGAGGCCGGGGCTGAGCCTGTCGTCACGATTCGCCCAAAGTGCAGACCACCTCGCTTCGATGAGGCGTTTTTCGTGACTTTTTACCGAGGTGGTCTGCGCTTTGGGCGCTTTGCCGATTTTAGACCACCCTCAACAGCGAAGCCGGGCCGCGCCCTCGCGCGACCCGGCTACTGCCTCGTTCAGAAATGATTAAACATTAAACCTGAACTCAACGACGTCACCGTCGTGCATCACGTAATCCTTGCCTTCCATGCGGACCTTGCCGGCGGCCTTCGCGGCGGCCATGGAGCCGG
>ERZ773246.641-NODE-641-length-13819-cov-9.87155_pt1 | contig 13819 bp, 10 predicted proteins | sample MGYA00580519_ERZ773246 | MGnify/ENA primary metagenome ERZ773246 (study PRJEB29015, sample SAMEA2738153) | human oral metagenome | biome: human oral; feature: human-associated habitat; material: saliva | place: China | collected 2246 ...
AGAAGCCCGAGTAGAACAGGAAGGACTCAAGCATGGTCGAAGCGACCTTGCGCTTTTCCGGGTCGTCGCCCTGGTAGTAAGACTTCACGATCTCTGCCTTGCGCTGCAGGGCCTCGTTCTCATTCGACCAGCGGAAGGATTCGTTAATCTCTTCAGTCGAAAGCAGCGTCGAGAAGATCGAAGAGTAGGACTTCGCGTGCACCGACTCCATGAAGGCGATGTTCGTGTAAACGGCCTCTTCGTGGGGAGTGCGGGCATCGGGGATCAAAGAGACTGCACCAATGGTTCCCTGAAGGGTGTCAAGCAGGGTCAGACCAGTGAAGACGCGGTTTGTCATACGCTGTTCTTCGGCGTTCAGCGTCTTCCACGATGCCAAGTCGTTGCTCAAGGGCACCTTTTCAGGAAGCCAGAAATTACCGGTCAGACGATCCCAGACCTCAAGGTCCTTCTCGTCCTCAATGCGGTTCCAGTTAATCGCTTCGAAAGCGGGCGTTACGCTCACGCGTCCTCCTGACACGAATGTTTTCCTCGGCCTCGGCGTGATGGTCGGCGGGCCTGATAGTTTTTAAGGTTACCGTGTTGACGCGCGCGCGTCTGCGCCTCGTCGGAATATTCACGAAAGTGTCTCACGGACACTAGGCGCTAATCTGCGAGCAGCCCCAGCAAGTGATCGACAACCTTCCCTCCCGAATAGGCAGAGCCATCGTGTTGGTACTCATTCGTGATGTAGTGGTGAGCGCTAATGAGCTCGCCCGTCTGAAGGGACAATTCACGCGGCACAAACATGTCGTCGTAGTAGACCGCGGCTGCAACGGGGACCGTGTTCTGCGCCAAGACCTCGGGAAGGTAAACCGGTGCTGCATCTGTCACCTGTGCGAGGATATCGGCGACCTCCGCCAAGGGAGCGAGTCCCGGGTCCTCGTCGAAGACGCGATGCATGAAGTGCTCGCCCGTCAGGTAGTAGGGCTCGGAAGTATCCAGGGGATCAGCGTCCTTCGCGAAACCGGGGATCTCTTCGGCCAGGCGATCGGCTGCCCAATTCGTTGCGGTTCCGTGCAATTCGGGCGTTGCGCAGGCGTAGATGAATTCCTGGAAAACACCGTAAATCGGGGCAACATTCGTTGCGTCTCCGATTGCTTCGAGGAATTGGGTAGACAGGCGGCGCTGACCGTTGATGGTCACCCACGGGCCCTCGAGCAGATAGTGCAGCTGGTCGGTGCGTCCCTGTCCGCCCAGCATCATGCCGATCTGGCGGAAGCGTGCACTGCTGAGACGCTCGCCGGTCGGGAGGAATTCCTCGGTGTCGCGAAGGTGCGCGGCGATCTGGCGGATCGTTGTCTCGTCCTCGGGGTGACGCTGGAAATAGACACGGTTGCGCGCTGCTGTGCGCTGGTAGGTCAGTTGGTAGATCTCATCGACATGGACGAGGCCGGGCAGGCCTCCCGTGATGAGGCTGGCCTTGAGGCCCTGGGGCGCAAGCGAGAGGTAGGAAGTTGTGATGAAACCGCCGTAGGACTGGCCAAGAGTCGTCCATGGCTCGTCTCCCGCGAGCTCGTGGCGGAAGGCCTCGGCATCGTAGACGATTTGGTCTTGGCGGAAATAGCGCAGGTAGTTGGCCTTTTCCTGTGGGGTCGGAAGGAAGGAAAGGGATTGCGCATCCATGCGGGTGGACTGACCGGTGCCTCGTTGATCAAGGAGGACCACGCGGTAATCCTGAAGTAGGCGGTTCATCCATCCGCTGTCAAAGGTGCCGAAACGAGGGCTGGGATAGCCGGGTCCGCCCTGGAGGAAGACTGCATAGGGCGCGTTTTCCTTGCCGGGACGCACGACCTCGCGCGCGAAGATCTCGATGGTCGGGTTATCTGCGCCGAGGGGGCGAGTGTGATCGAGGGGAACGTCGAGGCGGTGCTCGTAGACGGTGTGAGCGTGGTGAGTGTAAGAGGTCGTACGCATGGGATAAGGGTAGCGCCGCGGAGCGCGCGGTGTGCGGGGGGCGCCGCAGAGTCGGCTGCGGGCGCCGTTCCGCCTGTCGCTCCCCGAATGTCACACGAAGTCTGTGAATGTCGCAGGGAATAAGCTGTGTCATTCGTCGACTTCGTGTGGAGGTAGCCGGTTAAGCGCAGGACGGGAAGGCGCGTGACACCGTGTACCGCTGTTCCGTGCCAAAAGACATACGAAATTGGTGAATGTCACTGGAAACAAGCTGTGTCTTTTACTGACTTCGTGTGGGGCGCGCGGCGGGGTGTGCGGGACGAGGCGTGGGCACCGTAAGTACGGCTTCTAGAGCCAGTTCAGCATGAGGATGTAGCTGAGTGTTCCCAAACCGACGCTCCACAGGAGGCGTCGTTTCGTTGCCAGGTGGACAACAACAGTGATGACGGTTGCGACAATTGCCGCCCACCATTGGGAGTCTGCGGCACCTGCGTTATCGCTGAGCGTCGCTAAGACGAGGATCAACAAAATCCCCGGAGGCATCCACACGGCCATATTCCGAACGAAGCTGGACTCACGCAGGGGCTCGAGGATCTTGAAGGGCAGTGCGCGCAAGGTGAAGTCGATGACGAAGACGACCAGGAGGATTCCGAAGAGGTAGGGGAGCGAGTGAGACATCAGGACTCCTCACCTCTTTCCGTCATCACATGGCTTTCCGTCATCACATGGCGCACCACAAGGGATGCAACGAATAGCAGCAGTGCAAGCAAAAGCCGTTGTTGTGGCCAGACCAGCATTGCGATGAGGAATGATCCGGCGGCCAAAACAACCGAGGGTATGTCTTTGAGGGAGCGAATCGAGTCGAGGGTGAGGGTGATAAACAGCGCAGTGAGCGCGAAATCCAAGCCCTGGATCTGAGTGGGGATGAACGAGCCCGCAAGAACGCCAATTAATCCCGAGGCCACCCACGTCGCGTTGTAGGTGACTTGCATGGCAAGAAGACGAGGCTTCGTCCAGCCTTCGGGTCGTGCAGCAGTGATCGCGTAGGCCTCATCAACCAGGGCATACATGGAAAATAGGCGCGCGAGCTTGCCCTCAACGAGGTGAAGAGGGAAGGAAAACGCGTAGAAGAGATGCCGGAAGTTGACGAGCAGCATCGTCACCGCAATGACGGCGATGGGGGTGTGCGAAGCCGCCAAAGTAATGACAAGGAGCTCCGCAGATCCTGAATAGGCAGCGAGAGAAAGTGCTGGTGCCATCCACCAGGGCATACCAAGCTGCATGACCAAAATGCCGTATGCAATCCCAAGAGGAATATAGCCCGCCGCAATGGGTGCGGTCATGCGGATTCCGGTGAGGATTTCCGCGCGGGTTGAGGATGGCATTCCCCCATTTTGAGCCGCGGGAACAGGACGCGCATTCGGTGTTCGCGAATCGGAACAGAATGTATCCGTTAACCCGGAAGGTCGAAACTCTTGAGCGAGACGAGTTACCGAGCCGAGATTGGTGAGGACTGGTGCATGAGAATTCGAGGCCCGTTTTTCCCTGCAACCCAGGTGCTGCTTTCGCGCAGCTTTCCGCCCGTCCAGGTCAAAACGTAGGTGATGACCCATGTGTCCGAATAGCCTGTGGCGGTGTTGTGATGGTCGCTTGCGCCCTGCACGCGACTGACCTGGAAATGTGAGGACTCCGCATGCTCGGGTGCGCGTCCTTCCAAACCCTGGGTAAGAGAACCGTTGTGCCAGATGCGTATGCAGCCGGGGGCTTCGAGTGCTTTGAGGGTAAGAGAGTCTGCGCGAAGCCATGCCTCAAGGAATTGGCGTTCGAGTGCTTCTTCTGGCGTTTCCACCTCCGTCGCGTTTCCCGGAATTTCCCTGCCTGCCGAGGCAGCATCAGCTGTGGGCGTGGAGGTTTCGAATTCCGTCGTCGTGCTTTCCGCAGGTGAAGCGAAACCCGGACCCGTGGGAATAGTGCGACCATCGCGGTAAGCTTCCGCGCAGGAACGCGCTGCGTCATCGGCACGCTCGTTGAGCGGATGCCCGGCATGCCCCTTGACCCACTCGAAAGTAACTGTGCGCCCCTGCATGGCGCGGTCGATTTCTTGAATGAGCTCGAGGTTTTTAATGGGTTTCTTATCGGCCTTGACCCACCCGCGCTTCTTCCAGCCGGGTGACCACTTGGAGATCACATTAATTGCGTACTGAGAGTCTGCGAGGATGTGGAGATCTTCGTCGGCTAAACCGGCTTGAGCGGTGGCATTGAGCAGTTCGAGGACTGCATTGAGTTCGCCCAAATTGTTGGTACCGCTGGGCCACCCACCCGCATCCCAACAGTCCTCTGAGATTACCCATGCCCATCCAGCAGGTCCAGGATTGCCCAAAGAAGAACCGTCTACTGCAGCTGTAATTGTCATAGAAAATTCCTCTATTTGGTGATTCCGACCTGGTGCAGTACGAAGGCGAATTCTTGAGCCCTGGCATTCCAGCGTCCCCTGCGTCCAGATGCGCCTGCGTGTCCAGCGACCATTTCGGTTCGGATCACGATGGGTGGTTGGTCGTGGACTTGGGCGGTAGCTTGTCGAAGACGTTGAACCCACTTATGGGGTTCAACGTAGAAGACGCGTGTGTCATTGATTGAGGTCGTAGCCATGATTGCTGGATAGCGCACTCCCTGGCGGACATTTTCATAGGGAGTATATGAGCGCATGAGCGCGTAAACTTCAGGATCTTCAATGGGATTTCCCCATTCCTCCCATTCACCCACGGTCAAGGGGAGTGAGGGATCCAAGATGGTTGTTAGCGCGTCAACGAAAGGCACTCCTGCGATTATCGCGGCAAAACGATCGGGCTGTGCGTTCGCGACTGCACCCATGAGAAGACCGCCTGCGCTGCGACCCTCGGCGATCAAACGATCTGGGTGAACCCATCTGGAATCAACCAGATAGTTCGCAACGTCCAAGAAGTCGGTGAAGGTGTGGGATTTCACCAGTTTCTTGCCGTCTTCGTACCATGCGCGTCCCATTTCTCCACCGCCACGGATATGGGCGATTGCGTGCACGACGCCTCGTTTAAGGGCAGGAAGACGCAAGATGTCGAATTCGGGGTCAAAGGAAATTTCATAGGACCCGTAGCCGTGGATCCACCCCGCATGTGTTCCATCGGGCTGGGCATCGCGACGATGAACCAAAGTGACGGGGATTTGAGTGTGTCCATCGCGGGCGGTGACCCACACGCGTTCTTCCGTGAAATCAGACGGATCCCAGTTGGGAACCTGAGTGACCTTGAGGATACGCGATTGTCCTGTTCGTAGATCAAGCTCTTCCACGGTCGGTGAAGTCAAAACACTCTGATACCCCACACGAACAAGGCAGTCTTCAAAACGCCCAGAACTGAGGGGGTAGAGGCTACGGATCGTCCCTTCTTTGTTGAGTTCTTCCCCGAGCTCCCACAGATCACTGCAATCCGAGGCAGGAACCGGTTTTCCATCAATAACTTCAAGAGGATGACTACGCCGGTAGTAGCGTGCTTGGGGGAGCGCGTCACGCCTGTAGGACAGGGTGAAGAAATCGCGATAGGCCTCGAGATCGCTCAGGCGCTCACCGTCACGGGCGGTGTAGAGCGTCACCCAGCGATCGGGGTCCACAAGCGAATTCACCGTGCCCTCTTGAGGCAAAGGAATACATGCCAAACTTCCTTCGCGTGAAAGTGCTGTGTGGATGACAAGGAGATGATCGCCTGCGGGTTCAACGTTGATCTGGACGTCATCACGCTTGGCGATAACGGGAAGCGGAGAAGCGCTGGGTGCATAAGGATCCCACAGCCATGCACCGCCACTGGTTGTCGAGGTCGAATGAACAACGACGTGCCACGGGTCGTTCGACGCGGAAAACCACAGATCGAAGGCCTCGTCCGGCTCTTCCAACAGCAGGGAATCCTCGTCGATATTCGCGCCCACGTGGTGATGCCAGAGCTGGAACTGGCGCCACGCTTCATCAACCCGCGTGTAGATGAAGGACTGTGAATCAGCCGCCCACGCGAAGCCATAGCCCGCGTCACTCACGACCTGGTCAACGATGTCGCCGCTGGATGCGTCCTGAATGATCCACGTCCAGCGTTCGTCCCCTTCGGTATCGCGAGACCAGGCGATCAAGCGTCCATCTGCGGTTGGAACCAATTCCCCGACTTTGAAGAACTCTTCACCTTGAGCACACAGGTTTTCATCGAGAAGGAGCTGCTCACCTTCCAAGGTTTCCTTATCTGCCAGCACCGGAGTTTCGGTGTAGTGCAGGGCAGAAACTCGATAATGCTTCGCGTAGGAATCCTCGTGGAATTGGCGCTGGAAGTACCACCAGTCACCAATCCGCTGAGGAGCCGAATACACAACCGGAGCGGTGAAAGAATCGAACTCTGAAACAAGATTGTCGACCAACTCCCGTGTAGGTTCGCACACCTTGTCCGCCCAGCGGTTTTCCGCCTGGATATGAGCCACAACCTGCGGATCATTACGGTCGCGCAGCCAATCCCAGGGGTCATCAAAGTGGTCCCCGTGGATGGAACGAACTCGCGTCCCAAAACGCTGCGGGGCAAGAGGAGCTGCTTCTTCAGTCATATGGATACTGTAAGGGAGTGCACCCGCATCTGGAGACCGTTCGGGACACGCTGGCCAAACGCCCTCAAATTAAACGTTAAAATCAGTACCGTGCCCACAGATCAACACATCACTACACAAGCCCCCCAGAGCCTCGGGGAGACTCTGCGCGCGTGGATTAAGGAATTCATCCAATTCGGATTGGTTGGAGCAACCGCTTTCGTCATCGATATGGGGCTGTTCAACCTTTTTCAGCACGGACCGCTGGGATTCCTTTCAGGCCATGTCAATACCGCGAACGCGCTTGCAGCCAGCATCGCGACCATCTACTCGTGGATCATGAACCGCGTGTGGACCTACCGCGGGCGAACTCAGGAAAACGCGGGACGTGAAGCATTTCTATTCTTCTTTGCGAACGTGTGCGGCATTGGAATTACGCAGTTCTGCCTGCTGTTCACGCACCACATCCTCGGTTTGAATTCGCCTCTGGCCGACAATATTTCCGCCTATGTCGTCGGCTTCGCGCTGGGAACGGCTTTCCGCTTCGTTTTCTATCACTACGTCGTATTCACGGGAACAAAAAACAGGTAATTTTCGCCATAAATTCCTTCCCATCCCTTCGCGTGCCCCCGCTTTGGGCCGTAGAGTCGAAGGGTGAACGCGAAAACTCTCAAGCACATTGATGACACGGCCCTGGTTTTCGAAGGGGGCGGTATGCGCGGTGCCTTCACCGCTGGAATCACCGCAACCCTGATCGAAGAGGGCATTGATTTCCCCCATGTTTCGGGGATTTCCGCGGGTTCATCGAACACCGTTAACTATGTGTCTCGTGATGCTCAGCGTGCTCACGATACTTTCACGACAGTCGCCGACAGCCCTGAATTCGGAGGTCTCAAGCACTGGGTGCACGGCCGCGGGATGTTCAATGTCGACTATTTGTACGACGAGATCGCTCAGCCCGACGGCGATGCGCCTTTGGACCTCGATACTTTCCTTTCGAACCCGGCAGAGGTTCGCATCGGAGCCTTCAATGCGACCCGAGGTGAAGAAGTCTGGTTCACCAAGGAGGATATGCGCACGGTGGAAGAGGTTGGTCGCTGCGTTCGTGCCTCCTCGACGCTGCCGATTATCATGCCGACGGTCACGATCGATGGCGACACCTACGTTGATGGAGCTCTTGGGCCCGATGGTGGAATCCCGCTGGATGCACCCATGCGCGATGGCTACCGCAAGTTCTTCGTCGTCCTTACGCGCCCGCGAGAATTCGTCAAGTCCCCGATCAAGCCCGGCGTTTACTCCGCCCTCAGGCTGGCTTTCCCCCATCTTCCCTCCATTGCCGAGGCCGTAGCTCGCCGTACCGTCGCCTACAACGCCGCCCGCCGGAAGCTATTTGAGCTGGAGGAACGGGGACGTGCGTTGATTGTGACCCCCGAAGCTCTGACCATCGACAAGATGGAGATGAATGTCGAACGCCTTGAAGATGCCTTTGATGCCGGAGTTTCCCTGGCGCGTCGGGATCTTCCCCGCTGGGAAGCCTTTTTGGGGCTCTAAAGCAGTCTTCAGCGCTCATCAGCGGTGAAGAAACTCAGCACCTTGAATAACAAGGGTGTGGGGCCAAGCGGAAAACCGCCTGGCCCCACACCCTTACTTGTGATCTGGCAGAAAGCCTGAATATTCCAGCCCTATTCGGTAGCCAGGGCGACCGAAGGACTAACCTTTGCTGCTCGACGACCAGGTAGCCACGAGGCAAGGAGTGCAGCAAGGATCGCGATCATGATCACCGCAAGGATCTGCATCCATGGGATGGTGATGAAGACCGTTACGCCTTCCAGGGGAAGCGCAAGGATGCCGATCGCTCCAAAGAAGATTCCGCAGGCGGTTCCAATAAGCGCTCCTGTCACCGAGATGAACAGTGCTTCAAGAGCGAGCATGGATTTCATCTGCCTCTTGGTCAGACCAAGGGCTCGAAGCAAGCCATTTTCACGGGTACGTTCGGCAACCGACAGTGACAGAGTGTTCGCAACGCCCACCAGTGCAACCAGGACAGACACTCCCAGTAGACCGACGACAATGAGCAGCATCTTGTTAATGATGTCCGTGTACATCTCACGTTCGATCGCTGAACCGCCAACAGACAGACCGGTGTCAATCTTTTCCAGGTTCTTCTGGACAGCTGTCGCAGAGGCACCATCCTTGAGCTTGACAATCATTCCGGTAATTTGAGCCTTGGGAGCAATTTTCAGTAGATTCGCCTGACTGACCTTATACGGTGCTGTGGAATTCTTGTCGTACTTTGCCTTCAGGGTCATGCAAGACCCTTCGGCTGCACACAGCTTGATGTTCTTCCCATCCAGGGAACCCAAACTGACCATCACAGTCGCATCGTCGATCTGGTCGACGCTCGAGTGCGCGACCGTTGAGTAGTTGGGCTCTCCTAAAATTTGCATCGCTCCGGGCTCTTCAGAACCACTACCGCCGGGGGCAATGGTTCCATCCTCTGCATTAGCACCGCCAACGGTGGAATAGACAGGGACTGTAGCGGCAACTCCATCGGTCGAAGAGATGCGCGACTGGATATCGCTACTCAGGGCCTCGTCGCTGAAGTTCGACACCGAGATATCGAAAGGACGACGCTCATTGACTTCGTTAATCAGGGAGTCACGCATCGAAGAGGCTCCGACCATCATGGTGACAACCAGGGTGACGCCAATGACAATCGATGTGCCGGTTGCGGCTGTTCGACCGGGGTTGCGGACCGTGTTTTCGCGTGCCATTCGCGCAAGCATTCCCGGCCACAGCTTCCCAAAGAGCTTTGTTGCCGCGGGGACAATGACGGTGCAGGTAATGAGAATGCCCACCAAGCACAGCAATGACAGGCCGAAAGAGGCCAAGAATTTCTGCGATCCATTGTGAATACGAAGTGAGGCGAACAAACTTCCACCGCACAGCACCGTCATCAGCAGTCCCAGGGTCAACGCGAAACGGTGGCTCTTCTGGGAAGTCGCGTCGGCCTCGTTAATCGGGGAAAGTGCGGCGATCGGTGGAACTTGAGAAACCGCGCGGGCAGGTCGGCGCCCAACGAAAACGGTCAGCAGCGTACCGAAGAGCCACACGAGCAGGACATAGAGGGGCGAAATCGAGGAGATGACATCGACAAAAGTGGTGTCCTCTGTGACTGTGCTCAGCAAGCCGCCCAGTAGGAGTCCCAAGACGATGCCGACGAGCGAGGAAATCCCGCCAACCGCATAGGTCTCGCGTCGAACCAGAGAACGCACCTGCTTCGTGCTTCCGCCCAGTGCACGCAGAAGTGCCAATTCACGCCTGCGCTGTTGGAGCAGTACTCGGAAGGTCGAAGAAACGACAACCGAGGCAACCAAGATCGCAATTGCGGGGAAGATCAGCGCAATCGCGGTGAGCATCGCCGATGAGATTTGAATCTCTCGCAGGCTTTTGTCCACGGTTGCGGAAACACTCGTCACTTTGATGCCCTTGACTGAAGTCAGTTCAGTTGTGAGCTTGTGAGTCCACTGTTCCTGATCATCAGTTGAGGGGTTGCCATACTTATTCACTGCAGGTGCATTGGTTGCAACGTGAATTTCGCCGGTCGGCTTCGTTCCCGTACTTTTCTCGAAACCTTCTGTCGTCACGTAGGACGGCGCGAAAGTTCGATTTCCCGAAGAGTAGGTTCCGACGATGGTGAACTCGTGTGCGGAAACCGCCTCGTCATGGGACAGGCTTGTCAGCTTGTCGCCAATTTTGAGGGAAGATTCCTTTGCCGTGCTCTGGGGAATGACGATTTCCGAGGCAGTGGCAGGGGCTTTGCCTTCACTCATCTTCACTGCGCTGAGGGGTTCCGCGAGCGCTGGAGAGAGGAAGAGCGTTGTCTGATCGTTGCCGACCTTCACTGCAATGGGGTGTTGCGTTGTAATTCCAACCGCCGTCACGCCCTGGATCTTTGCGATCTTTTGGGTGAGGGCATCGAAATCATTGCCGACCTGGGCGAGCGTCATGTTCAGCGCCCCGTCGTCGGCGGGACTGTAGGTGACCACAGATGTGGTCCCGCGGTAGGAATTACGGACGTTACCGGTAAGCGAGGAGGTCATCGTATTTGAGAACAAGAGCGTGATAACGATGAACGCGGTGGAGATGGCAACCGCCAAGCCAGTTGAGAAATAGCGGCGACCGTGGGAATGAAGATTGGCTTTCAACAGCCGTGTTGTTGCGCTCACGGATGTCACCTCAACGCAGCGTTCAGCTGCTCTTCGCTGGCATTGCGCAGGTCAGAGACAATTTGGCCATCACGGACAACCAAGACGCGATCAGCGTAGGTTGCGGCGTGAACATCGTGAGTAACCATAATGACGGACTGACCCAGTTCGGTAACCGCTCGGCGCAATAGATCAAGAACCTCTGAGGTCGAGTGAGAATCCAGGTTACCCGTGGGTTCATCAGCAACGATGACTGCGGGACGGCTCATCAGTGCGCGAGCAACGGCCACGCGCTGCTGCTGGCCACCCGAAAGTTCTGATGGCCTGTGGTTGAGACGCTGTTCCAGCCCCAGCGAAGAAACAACGAAGGTGAACCAGTCTTCATCGGCTTTCTGCCCCGCAAGTTCCAAGGGAAGAAGGATGTTTGCCTTCGCATCCAAGGTGGGAATCAAGTTGAAGCTCTGGAAGATGAAGCCGATGCGATCGCGACGAAGTTTCGTCAGATCAGCATCTTTCAAAGCGGTGATCTCTGTGTTTTCGATGAGCACGCGACCTGAGGTCAGCGAATCAAGTCCCGCAAGGATATGCATCATGGTGGACTTACCCGAGCCCGAGGGGCCCATGATTGCGGTGAACTCACCAGAGTAGAAGTCAACGGTGACGTCATTGAGGGCGGTGACCTGGGTATCGCCCATGCCGTAAATCTTGGAAACGTTAGCGAGGCGAACGATTGGGGTCGCAGATGGTTCTGTATTCATACCTCCATCATGATTGCCCGAGTAGAACGAGCGCTATGGGGGGATGCCCTGGGCCTTCCCTGATTTCCCCCGGTGCATCCCCTAGTCTCCGGTGCTGCTGGAGGGCTCTTTCTCGCTCAAGCTCAGTCCCCGGAAGCGGTTAAGCGCCGCCGCAACATCAACGAGGCGTGGGCGGGCAAGGCGTCCTGGCAGGGCGTGCGCCCCGAACTTTACGACGGCATCCAGACCTTCAGAGTTCAGTGCGCGCTCGAGGCGTGCCAAAAGATCACTGAGGCTACTTGCCCCATTCGCGTAGGTATAAAGCAATCCGCGAAGCATCCATGCAATCGCCTCGGTCTGCCCAGGATCCACAATCTGCTCAACGTCGCCCAAGTCAAGGTTGATCTTGTCGATGGTGATTGAGGACAAACCTGCTGCCTTCGTCTTTGGTCGATCGGAGGAATGCAAGCGCGCAGGGGCGCGCCGCGCTAAAGGAGCGCTCATTGTCAGGTTCTGATACGCACGAGGAAGCTCGTCGACGACTTGACGGGCACGATCGCTCACATCTAGGCAGCGGTAGTGGTCCATCATCAAGACCCGATCTGCCTGATCGAGATAATCTCCCGATCCACCCATGACGAGAATTGTTGAGACACCCAGATCTTTGTGAAGAGAGGAAATTCGATCAACCAGGGGAGTGATCGGCTCCTTCTCGGCTTGGACCAGCTCACGCATGCGCGCATCACGGATCATGAGGTTCGTTGCGCTGGTGTCTTCGTCAATCAGTAGAAGCGTCGAAGCCAACTGGATTGACTCGATTAAGGATGCAGCCTGAGACGTCGAACCCGAGGCATTCTCAGTGGAGAAATGCGTTGTGTCGGCATCTCCCGGAAGATGAGTGATGAAGGATGAGACGTCGACGCCGGTGACCGCCCGACCATCGGCAGCGCGTACCTTCATCGCATCCTCAAGGGTTGCAACGTATTCGCGACCATCTCCAGGAATGTGCGCATAAACGCCACGCTGAATCGCGCCCAAAAGCGTGGACTTACCGTGGTATCCGCCGCCGACAATCACCGTGACTCCGGGCTCGATTGCCATCCCGCGAAGGACGCCGGCGTGGGGGAGCTCGACCTCGGCCTCGGCAGTGGCGGGGGAGGAGAAAGGAAGTGCACCCTCCATGGGGGACTGCGAGACTCCGCTGCGGCGAGCAAGAATGGAACCGTTGGCGATGAAAGATACCCAGCCGCGATCGACGAGGATCTGCTGCAGGGCACGATAATCCTCGTAAACCGCGATATGACGCAACAAGGCTTCACGTTCGCGTTCAACTTCAGGAATATCGCTCAGGTAGTCGAAAGTATCTTGGACTGCGTCCGGTACGTCGAGGTCGAAAATCTGTGCTGCGCGGTGGCCAAGGATTGTGCGGCCTCGTGCGGGCATACGGACTTCAAAACGCAATTCAACGCGGTCGGGCTTGACGGTGCAGGCACTGCGATCAAGAATCTCGACGCTGGGGGACATGACCTGAATGTCATGAAGGCGTCGCTCGCGCAGGGAACGGTTGAATGCACGGAGTAGGTAATCAGCACATGCTGCCCGGGCATCAGGCGAGGCGATCGCGGCCTGTGGAAGCCCCATTTCCTGCGGGGTGGAAATGGCACGTACCTTTGAAGGCGGAGCGTAGGGATCGGCCTGAATTCGGTCGATTGAGAGCGAGAAACTGCCGAAATCCCACATTCCGACGACGGACTTGTAAGCGGGATACGAACGTCCATCAAGTTTGTGAAGCGTGCGGATGAGCTCTTCATCGCTGCCGGTGTGCTTGCGGAACTCAGCGGTAGAACTCTGGCCGGAAATACGCTGTGCGCGCTCTGGATTGGTCGAGGTGCTCATGAGTTCAGCCGATCGCGTGCGAGATCGTGATGATCGCGTAAATGATGAGGAAAACTACCAGGCAGGAGTGAATGACTGTGCCTGCGATGCCCAGAGATCGGGCGATGAGGGCCTTCTGATAGGAATTTTCGGGAAGGGATGCCGAGCGAGCGTTCTTGATCGCGGAAGTGCTCCATGCCCACGCCGGAATCGAGCCGAAAAGGCCGATGAGGAACAGGCCGAGAAGAGCAAGAACCAGTGGGCCGTTGCTGGGGACTTCGCGTGCCTCCAGCGTCGGGGTGGTCGGCATGTAGGTGAATTCAGGCGCACCGAACTGGGGTTGGGGGGAAGTTTGGGGCTGTTGGGGGGCAGCCGGAGTTGGCGCTGGCATTGCCGAGGGCGGTGCTGGCACTTGCGGTACCTGCGCGGATTCCGCGTATCCCGGAGCGTTCATTGGGACGGGGGCTGTGAATGGTCCGG
>ERZ773246.645-NODE-645-length-13801-cov-6.95795_pt1 | contig 13801 bp, 9 predicted proteins | sample MGYA00580519_ERZ773246 | MGnify/ENA primary metagenome ERZ773246 (study PRJEB29015, sample SAMEA2738153) | human oral metagenome | biome: human oral; feature: human-associated habitat; material: saliva | place: China | collected 2246 ...
TAGATATTAGAGCTACGTACGTAGTCCAAACTTATCTGCCACTCGTCCACAACTTTTATCCCTATGCGGAGCAACAACCTAATATAGGTCACTTCACAAAGCTATATAGCTTTCTTCGCCATCCTATATAGGTCGTCATCGCGACCTATATAGCTTCGTCGTCAGACCAATATAGGTCAGCCCGCCGACCTATATAGGTTGATAGCTCTCCCTTATATTCCTCCCTATTTCTCAGCAAGGAAAGAGGTGGCATTGGGAGCTCTATAAATGCGTTTGTAAAGGAATTAAAGATCAGTGTGTCTGTGTCTTCTCAGTGGAGAGTTCGCTTGTGATAAGGGCTCTCGGCCTACTCTCGGGTCGTGGAGCCTTGCTTGTGAGAGAACACCTTCTACAGTGTGATAGGGCCGTTCGATACATTTGGTGTCTATGGGCTGCAGGCCATGACGCTGAGCTTTACTCGTGACACAGATTATGTGGTGACGGACCTCTCATCAACGCTCCCGACCAGTGCCTTCAGGAGGTGCTGGGCGGGAGCGTTTGTATGAAGGAGTGTCGGGTGGGGGAGCTTATGTCGGTGATTTTTATTACCTTTGTAGCAAAGAGATGATCGAGAGAGGAGGCGACAGAGCTTCCTCTCTTTGCATTCATCCCCTATTATCCTACGAGACGCGTCATGATCGATAAGAGCTACATCGAGGGAATTGCTTCCCAGTACTGTGCCACCGAGCACCCCGATTATTATATTGTAGAAGTCGCTGTCCACCCTGGCAATCGTATTATCGTTGAGCTGGGTGCCCGTGGGGGCATCAGCATCGATGCATGCGTAGCCCTCTCGAAGCATATCGAGGGGCAGCTGGACCGTGAGGCAGAGGACTTCGAGCTCGAGGTAGGCTCTGCAGGCCTCACCGCACCCTTCAAGGTCCTTCGTCAGTACACCGACGCTATCGGTGAGGAGGTCGAGGTGCTCCGTAAGGGGGGCATTAAGGAGAAGGGCGTCCTCTCTGACGCTACTGCCGAAGCGATCACTCTCACCGTCGTACGCAAGGTACGCCCCGAGGGTCAGAAGCGCAAGATCGAGGTCGAGGAAGCCCTCCCCATCCCGATGGATGAGGTGCTACAGACCAAGCGCGTCTTGAAGTTCTAAACTCACCACTCTATCCAAGTAGAAGAATAAACCTATATAATAGCCCCATGGCAAAGAAGAAAGAGACTACCAGCTTGATCGAAGCGCTCCTCGAGTATCAGGAGCTCAAGAGTATCGACCGCAATACGCTGATCGCGGTCATGGAGGATTCCCTCCGCAATGTCCTGTCGAAGATGTTTGGCTCGGACGATACCTTTGACGTCATCATCAACGTCGAGAAGAAGGGTGACTTCGAGATCTGGCGTACGCGTCACGTCGTCGCCGATGAGGACTTCGTCGATGAGGTGCGTGAGGTACCCCTGAGCGAAGCCCAGCGCTTCGACTCGGAGATCTCTGTCGGCGAGGACTTTGTCGATGCAGTCGACTTCAACTCCTTCGGTCGCCGCGCAGTCATCAACCTGCGTCAGGCCCTGGCAAGCAAGATCCTCGAGCTGCAGAAGGAGCACTTCTACCACAGCTTCGTAGGCCGTGTGGGCGAGCTGATCTCCGCCGAAGTCTATCAGGTATGGAAGCGCGAAGCCCTGCTCATCGACGATGAGGGCAACGAGCTTCTCATGCCCAAGACCGAGCAGATCCCTGGCGACTTCTTCCGCAAGGGTGAGACGGTACGCGCTGTCATCGAGCGTGTAGAGAACGAGAACAGCAATCCTAAGGTCATCCTTTCGCGTGTCAGCCCAGAGTTCCTCAAGCGTCTCTTGGAGCTCAACGTGCCCGAGATCGCCGATGGCCTTATCACGATCCGTGCCGCAGCCCGTATCCCTGGTGAGCGTGCTAAGATCGCCGTAGAGTCGTATGACGACCGCATTGACCCCGTAGGGGCTTGCGTCGGGGTCAACGGTTCGCGTATCCGCAGCATCGTCCGCGAGCTGAAGGGTGAGAACATCGACGTGACGACCTACACCACGAACCCCATGCTCTTCATCCAGCGCGCACTCAGCCCTGGGAAGGCCGTGGCTATCGCCCTCAGCGACGAGGACGAAGAAATCAAGCAGGCCGAGGTCTACATGCGCCCCGATCAGGTGCCCTTGGCTATCGGTAAGAACGCTGCCAACCTCAAGCTGGCTTCGCTCCTGACCGGCTACCGTATCGAGATCTTCCGAGACGAAGAGGGTGCTACGGGTGAGGAGGATATCTACCTCGACGAGTTCTCTGACGAGATCGACGAGCAGATGATCCAGGCCCTCAAGGAGGAAGGCTACACTACGGCTAAGTCCGTACTGCGTGAGGATCGTGCTACGCTCCTTGCTAAGACTGAGCTGGACGAAGACGTCCTCGACCGTATCCTCGAGGTCCTCAGCGCCGAGTTCTCCGAAGAAGAGCCCTATGAAGATGACGAGCCCATCGCGGATAGCCCCGCTGAGCCCGCCACTGAAGAGGGAGAAGAAGATTAATCCGTCCCGCCCGCCCGCTGCCCAGCTGTCGCTCCCTGTAGTGTAGATACCCATAGCGAGAAGCCCGAGCAAGCCAGCAGCGAGCCCGTGAAGAGGCGGACATAAACCATTCAAAAGAGAAGATACATGCCAAAGGACATCAAGCTCTTTACCTTGGCCAAGGAACTCAACGTAGGGATTGGCTCATTCAAGGATTCGTTAGAGAAGAAAAACGTCTTAGACGTCAATACGATCACCCCCAACACTCGCGTACCCCGCGAGGTGGCCGAGCAGCTCATCGCTGAGCACGGCAAGGGCATGGGCAAGGCCGAGATCGCCGCGCTCCTCGACACCCTCAGTGGTGCCGCTGCTAAGCCTGCGCCTGCCAAGCCTGCTGCTAAGCCCGAGGCCTCTGCTGCTGAGCCCGCTCCCGCAAAGGTGAAGCACATCGAGACGGTCGTCCCCGAGGATCGCCGTCCCAGCCTCAGTATCAAGGGCTCCATCGCCACGGAGAAGAAGGCTGAACCCAAGCCTGCTCCCAAGGCGAAGGCCGAGCCTAAGCCCGCCCCCGCTCCTAAGGCGGAGGCTCCTGCACCCGAAGTGAAGCCCGAGCCCAAGGTAGAGGTCAAGCCTGAACCCAAGCCCGAGCCTGCTCCTGCACCCGCCCCTAAGGTCGAAGCTCCCGCCCCTAAGGCTGAGCCTAAGCCCGAACCGAAGCCAGCTCCTGCTCCCGATCCTGCACCCGCAGCGAAGCCCGAGCCTAAGGCTGCACCCGCAGCTGAAGAGCCCACGGTGCGCGAGCCCGAGATCTATCGCCCTTCGACGCCAAGTGCAGGGATCAGCTTCAACGTAGTAGGTAAGATCGACCTCTCTTCGATCAACGATAATACGCGCCCCGCTAAGAAGTCCGCTGCCGACAAGGGTCGTAAGCGCACCCGTATCGGTAAGGGTCCCGTCGATGTCAAGGCCGAAGCCGCTAAGGTGACGGACAACGGCACGAAGAAGCCCGGCCAGCGCAATGGTAATGGTGGTAATGGTCGCTCCGCAGACCCCAACAACCGCGGTGGTCGTGGCAATGCCCAGCAGGGTGCTGCCGAGCAGAAGACCGGTCGTAAGGCCAAGCGTCAGAGCCAGCAGCCTCAGAAGGCTGTCGTCACTGATGAAGATGTACAGCGTCAGGTCAAGGAGACGCTTGCTCGTCTGACGGGTAAGAACCAGCAGGGTGCGAAGTCCGCTAAGTACCGTAAGGACAAGCGTGACGCTGCTCGCTCTGCAGCTCTCGACGCTCAGGAGCGCAGCGAAGCCGAAAGCCGTACGCTGAAGCTCACCGAGTTCGTGACGGTGAGTGACCTCGCAAGCCTTATGGACGTCCCCGTGACGCAGGTCATCGCTACCTGTATGAGCATCGGTCTGATGGTGTCTATCAATATGCGCCTCGACGCTGAGACCATCGAGATGGTCGCAGAGGAATTCGGCTACAAGACCGACTTCGTCAGCGCTGAGGTCGTCGAAGCCATCACGCAGGAAGAAGAGGTCGATGACGAAGCTGACCTCATCAGCCGTCCTCCTATCGTCACCGTCATGGGTCACGTCGACCACGGTAAGACGTCGCTCCTCGACCGCCTGCGCAATACCAACGTCATCGCTGGCGAAGCAGGGGGTATCACCCAGCACATCGGTGCTTACAGCATCCGCTTCAAGGATGGTAAGCGTATTACCTTCCTTGATACTCCGGGTCACGAAGCCTTCACCGCTATGCGTGCTCGTGGGGCCAAGGTCACCGACATCGCTATCATCATCGTCGCCGCTGACGACGACGTGATGCCTCAGACGAAGGAAGCTATCAACCATGCCGCCGCCGCTGGTGTGCCCATGGTCTTCGCGATCAATAAGATCGATAAGCCCGCCGCTAATCCCGACCGTATCCGTGAGCAGCTCGCTGCCATGAACTACCTCGTCGAGGAATGGGGCGGTAAGTACCAGTGTCAGGAGATCTCCGCTAAGCAGGGCATCAACATTGATGAGCTGCTGGAGAAGGTCCTCCTCGAAGCTGAGCTCCTTGAGCTCAAGGCCAACCCCAAGCGTCGTGCTGTTGGCTCCGTCATCGAGTCTTCGCTCGACAAGGGCCGTGGCTATGTGGCTACCGTCCTCGTGCAGAACGGTACGCTCTCGCAGGGTGACATCGTCCTCTCAGGTACGCACTACGGCCGTGTGAAGGCTATGTTCAACGAGCGTAACCAGAAGGTCGAGAAGGCTGGTCCCAGCGAACCCGTTCTGATCCTTGGCTTGGACGGTGCACCTACCGCAGGTGAGACCTTCAACGTCATGGAGACCGAGCAGGAAGCGCGTAGCATCGCCAGCAAGCGTGAGCAGCTCAAGCGTGAGCAGGACAACCGTACGAAGAAGGGCCTTACCCTCGACGAACTCGCTCGTCGCCGTGCGCTGGGCAACTTCCAGGAGCTCAATGTCATCATCAAGGGTGACGTGGACGGCTCTATCGAAGCGCTCTCCGACTCGCTCATCCGCCTCTCCACGGAGGAAATTCAGGTCAACGTCATCCACAAGGGCGTCGGTCAGATCTCCGAGAGCGACGTCGTGCTCGCCTCTGCTTCTTCGGCTATCATCCTCGGCTTCCAGGTGCGTCCCAGCCAGGCCGCTCGTCGTCTGGCAGACCGTGAGGGCGTAGAGATCCGTACTTACTCGATCATCTACGACACCATCGAAGACATCAAGTCTGCTATGGAAGGGATGCTTTCGCCCGAGATCAAGGAGAATGTTGTGGCCAACCTCGAGGTCCAGCAGACCTTCAAGATCACCAAGGTCGGTACCATCGCCGGCTGTATGGTCGTCGAAGGGAAGATCAAGCGCAACAACAAGATCCGCCTTATCCGCGATGGTATCGTCAAGTACCAGGGTGAGCTCGGCTCTCTCAAGCGCTACAAGGACGATGCTAAGGAAGTCGTCATGGGTCAGGACTGCGGTCTGAACATCGATGGCTACAACGATATTATGGTCGGTGACATCATCGAGGCCTACGAAGAAATCGAGATCAAGAAGACCCTCGACTAAGTCGCGGTCGACTTCGATATATCCCTTTATAAACGCTACGCCCCAGGCCGCTTCGGCAGCCTGGGGCGTAGCGCTTTTCTATGACCTTCTGCTACCCCGTGCCATACGGGTAGCGAAGTCACTTCTTTTTTTTTCTTGCTGAGCGTACTGCTCTTACTTGGAAAGGGTCGAGGTAATTACTTAGGGTGGGGGTTCTACTTAACTAACTCTACTTGATGCGCAACTCCTCTATGATCTCGTTAAGTTTGTTGATGATCTCTTGGGCGACACTTGTCTTCATCGCGGGGAAGTTCTCGGCTGAGTACCAGTTTGGTGTCGTGAGGTACTCCCATCCCATAGGATATTCAGGACTTTGCTTTTCTAAGCAAGCAAGTTTTTTCGCTCCAGTCACCTTTGAGTCTATGCCTATCCAGAGGTTCATCCACCAGCCATAGTTCGATTTTTTATCTTCGCTATCTGCCGATATGATGATAGAGCCATCCCAGCCTTCTTTACGGAAGCGGATTTTAGGCTCTTCTTCATTATACGAAGACTCACTATCATCGTACAACCAGCCCTTTTGATCGGCATATTCCTTCAGTTTGTCGAAGATGTACTTCTCTCTAATTCCCTCAGCGATTGCATCTCGTTTGCTTGATAGCGTGGCCACTACTTCGGGGTGATCAACTGCAAGATCAATGATTGTCTGGATATTCTCTTGATTCATATCTTGATAGGTGAGTTGCTTGATAGTTCGGATATACTGATTGAGCGACTCTCGGACGAGGGGCTTATCGTAGGCCAGTCGTGCGCATTGCTCCAGCCAGCGAAGGATATCTTCTGCGTACGATAGGCGCAAGTAGCCTACTTCCTCAGCGCTTTTCGTGGCTGTGCTCTCTTTGCTGGCGTCGTATCCATATAGCGTGAGATAAACCAAGAGATATCCGTCTGCCCCAAAAATCTCCTTCCCATAGTTGTCGTAGCGAATCAGTTGCTTGTCTTGATCTCCAGCGTAAATCTTGTTCTCTATGATGAGTCCGTAGTGGCTACTTTTTACAAGGATGTCAATGCGCCCGCCGGTATCGCCTGCTATGGGGCCTGTATAATGCTCTGTACGGCTATCCAGGGGTGTGCTGCTCTCGAAAGGGTAGGCAGTACCCTTCAGTGCGATCTCAAAGAAAGCTCTTAGGAAGGCGTCGCCACATCCGTGGCTTCCCTTGGGGTCGAGTAGATTAGCGATTAGGGCGGAGTGCTTTAATTCGTAGCGCTCTATGCTAAGGATGCTAAAAAGATTGAAGTTTTCGCCTTTGCGATTTCGCTCCTCCTGCTGCGCTTGTTCTAAGGCGCAGATGCTCGCTACCTCTTGAAAGAATCGCTGTATATCCAGCTTTGTATCCATACTTATTTTGTGTTGTGATGATTGTCTAAGGCTGATATCCTTGCTCAGCCAGGGGGGGGGCGGGGTGCAGACTCCTACTCGGTGGATTCACTTACCTGTATTTGCAATAGCCTCTTGCTACAAATGTACGAGTTTCGATAGGATAGGGCGCGGGATCCTGTGCGTTGCGTGTGACTTCATCAGGGTGAGGCTGTCGGAGGTATAGAGATCGCTTGGTTTCTGGAGTAATAAAGGCGTTTGGATGGCATTGCTATGTGTCTTGTAAGTGGCTTGCCCTTATGGTGTTATGTTGTCTCGGTGTGAAGGTGCTTTTACGATCTATATTGGTCGTCGGGTGGATCTATATAGGAGACTGTTGCATAGAGTGCTACCCTCTATTTAGAGTGCTAAGGCATCGCACGCCCAGCTCCTCCCGATATCCCTCTTCGAAGTTATACGTAAGCCCTGCGCCTTATCGCGAGTATTCCTCTTGTCCAGCAGAGGAAAAAGCATCGTTCTCGTGAAGGGTAAAGCGTCTTCCCGTAGTGGTATTCTTCTATCTATGCACGTAGTCTTAAAGACCAGGCACGTAAATCCAATTATCCACGTACGTAGATATTAGAGCCACGTACGTAGACCAAACTTATCTGCTACTCGTTCACAACTTTTTATCCTTACGCGGAGTAACAACCTAATAGAGGTCACTTCACAAAGCTATATAGGTCGCTGTGACGACCTATATAGGTTCGTGCGCTGACCAATATAGGTTGGAGCAGCGACCAATATAGGTTCATAGCCCTTACTGTGGGACTTCGTGGTGCGGCAGGCCGCAGTGGGGGCTTCTTTGGTGGAGGGAGATGTTGCCTTGCGTGGGGTGGGGATGAGCTCGGGCTGAGGGAGTTCCTTCGGCGAAAGTCGAGGGTGTGCAAGGTGTTGTATCAGATATTTTTGTATCTTTGTGACCGAATTTCCTATGTAGGGTAGGAGAAGAAGTCTATCCCTCCGCCGTGGAGCGGGTGGCACCCTACGGGGCTAACTTTTTAGTTATCAACGATAATGTACGTCATCGTAGACATTCAGGGCCAGCAGTTCAATGTAGAACAGGGCCGTCGCCTCTTCATTCACCACGTCAAGGGTGCAGAGAGTGGCGCAGTAGTAGAATTCGACAAGGTCCTCCTCGTAGACAAGGATGGTGCTGTCACTGTAGGTACGCCTGTAGTGGCTGGTGCTAAGGTCGTGTGCGAAATCATCACGCCTCTTGTAAAGGGCGACAAGGTACTTGTCTTCCACAAGAAGCGCCGTAAGGGCTATCGCAAGCTCAATGGCCACCGCCAGCAGTTCAGCGAAGTCCTCGTCAAGGAAATCGTAGCGTAAGTAATTGTATCACCGCATTAGTTTAGACATAAGACAATGGCACATAAAAAAGGTGTAGGTAGCTCCAAGAACGGACGCGAATCAGAAAGTAAGCGACTCGGAGTAAAGCTCTTCGGTGGTCAGCACGCTAAGGCTGGTAACATCATCGTCCGCCAGCGTGGCACGCAGCATCACCCAGGTGCAGGCGTAGGTATCGGTAAGGACCACACGCTCTATGCACTGATCGACGGTAAGGTGGTCTTCACTCGCAAGAAGAACGACCGCTCGTACGTCTCCATCGCGGCTGAGGCCTAAGACGGAGCACACGTCAGACAAGTCAACCGGAGGTTGCTCCAGAAGGGTCTACACAGCCCGGAGGGAGCGACCTCCTCTCATTATACCCCACACGAGACATTATGCTTACACTCAAGCAAATCAAGGAGAATACAGAGGCGGTCATTGAGCGCCTCCGCAAGAAGCAATTCGAGGCACGCGAAGCGATCAACGAAGTCCTGAACTTTGACGAGATCCGCCGTCGCTCTCAGCAGGAGCTCGATGCCAGCCTCTCTCGTCAGAAGGCCCTCGCTAAGGAGATCGGTGATCTGATGAAACAGGGCGCCAAGGAGCAGGCCGAGAGCATTCGCTCTCAGGTGGCACTGCTCAAGGAAGCAAGTAAGAGCCTTGAGGAGAAGAAGGCCGAGGCCGAAGCGAAGATCCGTGAGATCCTGCTCTCTGTACCTAACCTCCCCGCCGACATCGTGCCCGAAGGCGCTACGGCTGAGGACAACGTCTGCGTCAAGACCGGTGGCGAGATGCCCGCACTCGATGCTACCGCTGAGCCCCACTGGGAGCTGGCGAAGGACTATGACCTCATTGACTTCGAGCTGGGTGTGAAGATCTCGGGTGCAGGCTTCCCCGTCTATAAGGGTTATGGAGCTCGCCTGCAGCGCGCGCTCATCAACTTCTTCCTCGACAATGCTCGTGAAGCTGGTTACCTCGAAGTACAGCCTCCCTATGTCGTCAACGAAGACTCTGGCTACGGCACGGGTCAGCTCCCCGATAAGGAAGGGCAGATGTACCACGCTACGGCGGATAACCTCTATCTCATCCCTACGGCAGAGGTGCCTGTGACGAATATCTATCGTGACGTCATCCTTGAGGAGAAGGATCTGCCCGTGCGCAACACCGCTTACTCTGCCTGCTTCCGCCGCGAAGCTGGGTCGTATGGTAAGGATGTACGTGGTCTGAACCGCCTCCACCAGTTCGATAAGGTCGAGATCGTCTGCATCGACAAGCCCGAGCGCAGCTATCAGCGCCTCGACGAGATGGTCGCCTACGTAGAGACGCTCGTCACGAAGCTCGAGCTGCCCTGGCGCATCCTGCGTCTGAGCGGTGGTGATATGAGCTTCACCAGCGCGCTGACCTATGACTTCGAGGTCTTCTCTGCTGCACAGAAGCGTTGGCTCGAGGTCAGCTCTGTGTCCAACTTCGAGAGCTATCAGGCCAACCGCCTGCGCTGCCGCTATCGTGACGCTGAGCAGGGTGTCCAGCTCGTGCACACGCTCAATGGTAGTGCTCTGGCTCTGCCCCGTATCGTCGCAGCGCTGCTGGAGAACAACCAGACGCCCGAAGGTATCCGCATCCCCGAGGCTCTTCGTCCTTACACGGGCTTCGACTTCATCCCCCGTCCTGCGAAGAAGTAAGCGACTTCCTCCCTCGGACGCTACAATAAAAGCTCATCCCCACACTGCCATCAGGCGGTGTGGGGATGAGTTTTTATTATAGATGCGAATGACTCGCTGGGCTTACTTAGCGTCGGAGTAGATCTGCTTGATGGTCTCCTCGATCTGATCGGGAGTGAGATCGCCTACCGTCTGGATAGGTGTACCCTGCATAGGGATGAAGAGGCACATAGGGATACTCTTCACACCGAAGATATTGGCCAGACCAGCTTCCTTGTCGACATCGATCTTGTAGACGTCGATCTTACCCGCATACTTCTTAGCGATAGCTTCGAGCTTGGGGCTGAGCTTACGGCAGGGACCACACCAGTCGGCGTAGAAGTCGAGGATAGCGGGACGGCTACCCTTGAAGACGAACTTCGAGGGCTCTTCCTTATAATCCCAGATGTACTTGCGCAGGTAGGCTGCGTCGATGTGCTTGATAGTGCCTTCTGCGGCCTTGTCGTCGGCAGCAGCTTCTTCGCTGGGGGCAGCTGCAGTCGTCTCGGTGGAGGCAGAAGCAGCGTTGCTCGAAGCCTTGGCCGTGCAGGCATAGCTCGAGAAGAGACCTGCGGAGATGAGGGCGAGGCTGAGGATGACTTTCTTCATTATTCAGTTAGTTGCTACGAGGTGATAGAATACTGCTCGTTGGTATGATAAGCGTGAGAGAGAGCGAATTGTTCATTAAGCGACAAGCCGGGCATCCTCAGATGGGGAGGGTGCCCGGCTTGCTATATAAAGAGGGAGAGGGCTGCGAAGTGCTTACTTCTTAGCTTCCGTAGAGCGGAAGAGGATCTCCGTACGGTCCTTAGACTCGTAGAGCTTCTTAGCGAGAGCCTGTACCGACTGAGGCGTGACGGCGTCGAGGAGCTTGTCGTAGTTCGTCACGAAGTCGAAGCCTTGACCGTAGAAGCGAGCGAGCTGGCCGAGCCAGTAGCTGTTCTTGCGGAGGCTTTCGCCGTGAGCCTTCTTGAGGTTCTTGACAGCCTTGTCGAAGTACTCAGCAGAGGGGCCGTTCTTGACGATACCTTCGAGGCCCTTGAAGACGAGCTCGTTCATAGCTACGGCCTTAGCAGGGTCAGTCTGGAACTGGACGGTGACGTTCGTGCGTGGGCTGGGGAAGCGTGATACGTCAGCGAGGACACCGACGCTGTAGGCACCACCTGCATCCTCACGAATGGTCTTCGTGTAGAGCTGATCGAGGATGGATTCAAGTACAGCGCTCGTCAGACCTTCCTGCTGGCTGTAGGTCGTAGGTGCAGAGAGGCCGTCGATGACGATACCCATAGGTGTCTCCATAGGAGCGCTGTACTCCTTCTTGTTCGTGCCGAGGCGCTCTACGGGGACGCGGTTCGTGTGAGCCTTGTCGGTGTAGACCTTCTGCGCGGGGAGTGAAGCGATGTACTGCTCTACGAGAGGGCGGAGGGCTGCTTCGTCGACATTACCTACGAAGTAGAATTCGAAGCCGCGGGCGTTAGCGAAGCGGCTACGGAAGAGCTGGAGCACACGATCGTAGTTCACGCTCTTGACCTCTTCGACGCTGAGGGGATAGCGCTCAGGGTTGTTGGGGAAGATGTAGCGCGTGACGGAGTCGCCGAGGAAGGAGAGAGGGTTAGCCTTGCTTGCCTCGATCTGGCTGATGGTGCGCTCCTGCCAAGCCTGGAAGGCGTCCTTGTCAGCACGTACAGCTGTGAAGTTGAGGTAGAGGAGCTGGAGCATCGTCTCGAGGTCTTCCTTCGTCGTGCTACCTGCTACATCATCGCTGATGTTGGAGACCGTCGCAGAGACAGAAGCGATGCGACCGCTGAGGGCCTTCTCGAGAGCTGACTCATCGAACTTGCCGAGACCACCGATGGTGGGGAGGCTATTGAGGACCTTCAGCTCCGTAGCGCTGGGCTTGGTGAAGTTGTAGTACCCACCATCGCGGCGGCCCTTGAAGAGGATCTCATCTTCCTTGTAGTCGGTCTTCTTGATGTAGACCTTCGTACCGTTGGAGAGCGTCCAGATGGTAGAGCCGTACTGACCGTTCTTCTCGGTCTTGACGATCTTACCCTTCACAGGGAGCTTGTCGATGAGCTTCTCGTTGCTGACCTCGTCCTTAGGAGCTTCGACCTGCTGCTTCGTGTAGTCGAGGTACTTCTTCGTGAGCTCCTCGATGCTGGGGAGCTTGACGCTGGGCTTCTCTACGCTGGTCAGAGCGACGAGTACATTCTTATCAAGGTCGAGCTGCTGGACCATAGCATTGATCTGCTCGAGGGGGAACTGCTCTGCGATGCCCTGGATGAGCTGGTAGTGCGTGGGGATATCGAGGAGGTAACCACCATCTTCGAAGTAGTCTACGTAGACGTTAGCCCAAGCGTCGCTGGTGCGCTTGTCACGTTCGTTGTAGAAGTTCTTCATGCTGACGAGGTAGTCCTTCTTAGCACGGCTGTATTCGCCAGGAGTGAAGCCGTACTTCTTGAGGCGGACGATCTCAGCTACGAGGGCCTTGAGAGCAGGCTCCCACTGACCTTCCTTGAAGGTAGCGTCGAAGTTGGCAGCATCCTTCGTCTTAGCGACGACGTAGTTGCCGAAGTCAACGGAGGCGTTGACGAAGGGTGCATTAGGCTTCTTGACGATGTCGCTGAAGCGCTGGGCGATCATCGAAGTGACGACACTTTTGATGTAGTCTTCGAGGGGTCCCATGAGGGTAGCGCGGATATTTGGAGGCGTGATATCGCTCTTATAAGAGATGTTGATCGAGTTCTGCGTAGCTTCCTTGTCAGCAGCGATACCTACGATGGGCTTGTCGTTGTCTTCGACAGGGATGTAGACACGCTCAGCAGCATTCACTGGAGCAGGGATATCGGCGAAGATCTTCTTGATCTGAGCCTCCGTGTAGTTGACGTCGACGTCACCGACGATGATGACTGCCTGCAGGTCGGGGCGGTACCACTTCTTATAGTAGTCGCGCAGGACCTGATAGGGGAAGCTGCGTACGATCTCCATCTTACCGATGGGGAGGCGCTTACCGTACTTGTTGCCAGGGAAGGCAAAGTCGAGGAGCTTCTCCATATTGCGCATATCCCCGCTATTGCTGCGACGCCATTCTTCTTCGATGACACCACGCTCAGCGTCGATCTCCTTATCCTCGAGGCTGATGAAGCTACTCCAGTCGTGGAGTACGAGGATACAGCTGTCGATGATGCTCTTGCGTGGGACGGGGATCTTCATCAGCGTGTAGACCGTCTTGTCGAAGCTCGTGTAAGCATTGATGTTGCCACCGAAGCTGGCACCGATGCTCTCGAGGAAGTTGATGATTCCCTTGCCTGGGAAGTTCTTTGTGCCGTTGAAGGCGATATGCTCGAGGAAGTGAGCCAGACCCTGCTGCGAGTCTTCTTCTTGCATCGAGCCTACCTTCTGGGCGATATAGAATTCTGCTCTACCCTTGGGCTCTTCATTGTGACGAATGAAGTAGGTCAGACCATTGGGGAGCTTTCCGATACGGACGGCGGTGTCGATGGGGAGTGGTGGCATCTCGCTGGGGGCTTGGGCTTGAGCAGCCGAAGGCAGACCCAGTGTGGTGCCTACGAAGAGCGCCGAGAGGAGGGATAAGATGATTTTCTTGAGCCTCATCGCTTGTTTGTGGTTTAAGAGGTGAAAAGATATTTGTAGTTCACTATACCGCAAATGTACGATAATTCTTTGGTGTGTATCTACTATATGAGATACCTCACGCGCGCAGGTATCTATATATAGGTATATGGGTGCGTGAGTAGAGCTATATAGGATGGTGAAGAAAGCTATA
>ERZ773246.650-NODE-650-length-13720-cov-4.64288_pt1 | contig 13720 bp, 3 predicted proteins | sample MGYA00580519_ERZ773246 | MGnify/ENA primary metagenome ERZ773246 (study PRJEB29015, sample SAMEA2738153) | human oral metagenome | biome: human oral; feature: human-associated habitat; material: saliva | place: China | collected 2246 ...
TATCTTTAATATTAACGTACCCACTAGGATCTACTGAAGATACTTTAAAGGTAGTATTATCAGTTTTAGCAGAATCTGGAATATCTTGACCATTAATATCTTTCTTTGCGTCAGAATTAATCTTAACTATTGTTCCTTCAAGATCGATATCTTGATCGTCATTATTTTGTTTATCAGAACCAGCAAATGCTTGTAGATTCAATCTAAATATTTTTTGTCTTAATCTACATCAGCCATTTTGGTTAATCTATTACTATTTAAAACGTATCTTCCAGAAATAGTTTTTAACCAACCATCTTCCTCAGATACAACTTCTATAGTCTTTCCTTTATCTATACTATTCACAGTAGTACTAGAAGCAGATGGTCTGCTTTTAATTAATACTGGAGCGTTTACTTTGTATAATTCAAACATTTTTATCCTCCTAATTACTAGGTTATTACAAAAATGTCAGGGATAGCATTTCTGCTATCCCTGTGTAGTTTATCTATTAGCAATACTGTTCATATTGTCAATAATTGATTGATAGTTACTAATATCTGTCGTACCGACTCTATTGAAGTTGCCTTCTACACCTGCACCCGCACCTACACTAGAAGCTGCCATTGTGGCAACAGTAGCTCCAGATTGAGGCATGCTCGCTGCATTTATGTTAGCCTTAATACCTTTATCAGCAAAAGTATTTGCTAATTGAACGATAGCAGATAATAATTCATTAGTCTTAGTTTGTTCTTTAATTAGTTTATCTAATTTAGCACCCAAACCAGGATCAGCAGCGGATACGGCTTGAGAAGCTCCTCCTACTGCACCACCAGCTGGTGCTCCATTAGTGTATTTAGGATCTTTAGATAATACAGCAATTGCTTGTTCTTTACTCATGTTTTGAGTATTCACTAAGTAATTGATATCATTATCAGAGTATGGAATTCCATTAGGTCCAACTCCATTAGGAGCATCGACTTTAGCAACTGGAAGATTGAAGTTAGAGGATTTCAAATTATCTAGGTATTGTTTACCATAGGATTTGATATTTCCCCATGCATTAGAACCAAAGGTTTTAATACTACCCCAAGCATTAGAAGCTAAGTTTTTAATCATAGAACCAAAACCTCTACCGAAGTTAGAAGTTTTACCTCTACCGAATCTAGAAGCTGGAGATTTAGGAATTTGGTTATGTAAACCATAAGAGCCTTCATCAATACCTCTATTGGAAGTATAGTCTACTTTGATACGAGTGCTACCTCTACCATATTTAGATATACTCATGAATCCAGGAGTGCTTGGAACGGAACCGTGTTTTCCTTTACCACTGCTACCAGAACACAATCCATCAATAGAATATTGGCATGGGTCGACTGCACCATCCATACCAGCACAGTTTTGATCACTAGTTACAGTATAATGTAAATGAGGACCAGTACTTGCACCTGTGTTACCAGATTTTGCAACTATTGTACCAGATTTAACGTTATCACCTTTAGATACACATTGTTGAGACAAATGGGCAAATAAATGATACATCCCTTTACCGTCTTTTACAACGACAAAGTTACCATAACCAGATCCAGGGCCACCTTGACAACCTACGTCATCTACAACACCATCTACTGGAACAGGAACTGGAGTTCCTTCATCAACACCTAAGTCAATACCGTTATGCATTGAAGATCCTACACCACCAGGACTTTCACGAGGTCCAAATGGGGAAGTAATAGGAGCATTGCCCATACCTGCTTGAAGTGCAGCTGCTGCAGAACCAGATTGAGGAGTAGATACTGAACCAGCACCACCAGATTGGGCACCGCCGTTAGATCCTCCTTCTTTCTTAGTATCCATACCTAAGATGCTACTAAATGGATTTTCATCGCCAAATAAGAATTTGAGATTATTACCAAATACTTTACCAGCAGTGCCTAGAATAGATGCACCTAGAGCTTTAGTCATTTTAGATAAAGGAGAAGCAATCTTTTCAGCCATTCCACTGATTCTACCAAAGAAGCCTTTACTATAATCAGCACCAGAAGAAGCTGGTTTGGAAGCTGTGTTTTTGTTATTACTATTAACACCTTTAACGTCTAATGCTTGAGCCATAGTTTTAGTAGTTTGAGGTTTAGCTAAACTACTAGCAGTGTAAGCAGGAAGTTTATATTGGTTATTAATATCTACTTTCTTAGTAGGATCCATAGTTAAACCAGGAATTGTAGCAGGAGTTGATGTATCTAGTTTGAATTGGTTACCCATACCAAATCTAGCTTTGATATGTTTACCCTTACCAGAAGAGCCTATATTACCTTTACCTGCTAAAATAGCTTTAGCAGAAGCAATACGTCTTGGATAGCTTGCAGTATCCCCAGATACTTCAAAACCTTTTTCCCAAGTTACTACAGCATCTTCAATAGATTGGTTTGTCATAGCTTGAACGAATTGATTGTAATATCCTCCAGGACCTATTTCAGACCATAGATATTCTAATTGAACTGAGAGATCATCCCATTTCTTACCTTTAGATTGAGCTAATTGATCTAATTTAGTAGCACGATCTTGGTACCATTGGCAAAGGCCTTTAGCACCAGAACCAGAGTTTACTGAAGAAGGATTATATCCAGATTCAGCTTCGATATTACCACAGATAGCAGCTGCTTGAATATCATTTAAACCTTTAGATTTTAAGAAATCAAAGATTTGTTTTGCATTCGCTGCAGCATCTCCAGATACAGCATTATTAGAACCATCGGAAGATCCAGAGCTAGATGGAGCTGTTCCGAAAGATAACGCATCTCCTAGAATACTTACTGCTTTAGAAATACCGCTTAAGAAACCAGTAGCACCAGAGCTTCCAGAAGAAGAACTGCCAGTTGCTTTACTTGGTTTGCCAGGATCTCTTTTACCAAATTTAGATTGATCAATTAAAGTCATATTTGGTTTGCCAGAAGGAATAGCAGATAAAGCTCCACGCATAGCATTTGCATATTCAGTAAGATCTGCGCCGAAGTATCCATTTTGTTTTAGACGAGTTGCAAAGTCATCTACATCTTTAGATCCACTTAATGGAGGTGTAGTACATCTGTTACAATACCATGCATAGTATTCTGCCCATTCTTCTTCATTACCAAAATGCATATAGTAGTTTCCACCATCTGGTTGTTTATCCTTAGGATCACCAGTTGGTTCATTTTGAGTCATACCACCGAAGTTGTAGTTTTCTAATGCTAATTGAGAAGAGAAGTTTCCCGATTCATGATACCATTGAGCAAATACTAGTTTTGCATCAATACCAGTCTTAGGAGCAACCCAGTTAGCTAATGCCCACATCTTATCAGCAGATATACCGCCTCTACCGTATCTGAATTTACCTGTACCGAAATGGAAGTTATTAGGTCTTAAAGAAGAAGTACCTTTACCATATCTTACAGTTTTACCAGAACCATATCGTTTAGATCTAGCACTGATAGCTACAGTAGATTTAGATAAGATATCATTTGCTCTATATACTTTATTAGGTTGACGAGTTTCTGGGTCTTGAACAATAATGTTTCCATTATTATCAATACCAGTAGCTGTAACATAATGAGGATTTTCAGCAAATGGAGTTCTATCAGATTCACCAGCGTTATCCTGACCCATTAATACAACAGGATTGCCTGCTGCTAGAGATTGTTTAATAGAGTCGTTATCGTAAAGATTGTCTGTTTCCATACCAGCTTTACTCATGAAGCTATTAAAGAATTCAGGTCTAGTACCACCGTTAGTTTCTTTAAATCCTCCTTTGATTGCATATTGAGCAGCCATACGAGGATCTACATCAACACCAAGAGAGGATAGAGCATTAACAGCAGATACAGGACCACATCCAGAGTCTGCCATTGTTTGTGCTTCAGAGTCGCCAGGTGCATTAAATGGCATAGAATATTGGCTATCTAATTGAGAGTAGAAATTGCCTTTACCATATTTGGAATGTTTGCCAGAGCCAGGTCCTGGTCCGTATCCGAAGAAGTTCTTAAGAGAAGTACCAGCTTCACCAAGAGCACCTGCGGCTCTATCTCCAAGTTCACTAGCTTTGTTTCCTAAATATTCTAAGTTATTACTAATACCATTTTTGACGTAGTTGTAGTTATTAGTGATGCCATTTTTAACGTAATTATAGTTATTCATAATTCCATCTTTAGCAGAATTATATAGATTAGAAGCGCCAGTCTTAAGAGCATCCCATGCCTTACCAGCTTGGTTCTTAGCCCATTCTAAGTTGTTACCAACAAAGTCTTTAAACTGTTGGCCTTTTTCTATTACTTTAGATACTACAGTTTGAGCTCCAGTTTTAGCACTGTCAATCATCTTACTAAAAGTATCTTTAGCTTTGTCCATATTATCACTTAGAGAAGAAGTTTGTTCATCTTTTCCTCTAGGTTTCTTTCTTCTTAGCTCATCAAGTTCTTTTTTACCGAATCCGAATGCTGGACCTACATATTCAATACCCATTTCCAATACAGCATCTTCTGGAATGATGATACCAAGGATTGGGATAGCAGAACATAATGCGGTTACGATACCAGCTACGATTTTCATACCAGTAGTAGAAGTACCTTCAGAAAGTTTTAGCATTTCATCTGCAGAATTATAGCCATGATAGAAATCAGAGATTACACCACCAACAATAATAGCAGCAGATACGATAGCGCCAATACCTGTAGAAGCAGCAGCAGCTTCAGCACCTTGTCTCATAAGCTTAGTAGCAGCACGAGCAATGTTTGCTGGTTTAGCAGCTCTTTCTAAAATCTTAGCACCGAATCCTTTTAAAGCTTTTGTAGCTTTTCCAGGAAGTACGGATCCTAATTTATCAGATACCTTTGTAATACCGTCTTTTAATTTGGATAATAAAGCTTGAATAGTAGAACTTTGAGTTTCTGCTTTAGCAGCAGTTTTACTTATATCAGTACCAGCTTCTTGTGCAAATCCTAAAGCTTCTTTACCTTTAGAAAATGCTTTACTAGCACCGCTTCCTATAGCACTTAATGCTTTAGAGTCTACAAATCCATGATACATATCGCTTGGAATAGAGGAGAAGTCTCCATTAGCAATATCATAAGCAGCTGCACCAGCGGCACCCATCTTACCAATACCACCACCTAGTTTAGAAACTAATGCGGAAGCACCAATAGTTGCACCTATACCGCCAAGCATTGAACTTAAGCTTTGGCTTTCTTCAACTTGTGGAGATGGAACCCCATCATTGATTTGACCAGTAGTACCAGATGTAGTATCATCAATATCATGAGCAGAAGCATTGCCCATAGTACCATAACTCAAAGCAGCCAATCCAGCTAAAGCTGCACCGACTTTACCTTTACCTTTGAATTTAGTAGCTAATCTAGACAAGAGTCCTGGTTTTGCTCCTTTAGCAGCAGCTTCTTGAGCAGCTTTTCTAGCAGCGACTTCTTGTTCAGCTCTTGCTAAACCTCCAAGTTTAGATTTAACTTGACCACGATCTGCAACGTATTTCTTAATAGCATCAGATTGATACATAGAAGTTGCCTTCTTTGTAGCTTGTTCTTCAGCTATTTTAGCAGCTTTTTCTTTAGCCTTTTTACCTAGAGTGGAAAGTTTTCCACCAGCTTTACTGAAGATATAATCCCCAACTGCTTGACCACCTACATCAAAAGCAAAGTCTCCAAGATCGAAATCTTCTCCATTTGCCATTTTGTAAGCTTGCATAGCGGCTGCACCACCAAGATAACCAGCACCTTTACCAAATCTCTTTCCTAAGAATCTATTAGCAGCAAAACTACCTAGACCCATAGAGAAATCCCCTGGTAATGCTTTTAAGTTTTCTTGAGCAGCAGCTTCATCTCCTGTAGCTGTATTGTATAAATAACCTAGTCCATCGAATAGACCATAACCAGCTATACCACCTAGACCTTTAGCAGCACCAGATGTTAATAGCTTACCTATTTTACTTTCTGCACCACCTAAAACGGAGTTTCCTTTTCTGGAAACATCTCTACCAAAGTCTTTAGCTTTATCAATAAGAGATCCTGCTTTTTCAGTAGCCCCTTCAGGTAATAAACCTTTACCTAAAGTTTTAGCTGTATCCCATACATATTTGCCCAAATCTTTGATGCCTTCTTTAACAGCACCTTTAATTTTAGGACCGATTTTTGCTAGAGCTGCAGCTATCATAGGACCTATTATTGAAAGAGAAGCTAATCCACTAAGCATGCCACTAAGTGGACCAAATAAAGAATCTAATAGACTTCCGCCTGCTTTCTTAACTGTTTGACCAGCTTTAGAAGCACCGATTCTTTCAGCAATTCTTTCTAATGCAACAGTAGATCTTTCTTGCAATTGAACCTTGTGTTGGTTCTTAGCATTGATTTCTCTATTGTGTTTATTAGGAATTTCCATCATTTGACCGTCAGAAGAAGAGATGGCATATTCTTTAGTATCACCATCTGCAGTAGGAACTGTAGTTATACCATTCTTACCAGCAGATGCACTCATAGATGAAGCGCCTTTAGAACTGCTCATATTAGCACCTATAATAGATGCTGCAGATAATGAGCCCATATCTTTAGCTATTTCATCTTTAGTTCTCATATCAGTAGCTTTTGAAGAAGGAGTTTCTTTAACTTCTTCTAAATCATCAGATTTTTTATCTCCACCACCGAATAAGCCTCCTAGTAAACCACCTTTAGCAGCTGCTCCACCAGATCCACTAAATAAACTTTTAGCAGCTCCAATGATACCACCAAATGCATGGTCTTCAATATCATTAGCATTTATTTTCTTACCATGCCAGATTTTAAATGTTTCTCTAGCTCCAGGAGCTAAATGCATTTTCTCAGCCAATCCAAATGGTAAGAATGCTTTACTAACTGTAGGAATGATAGCATTGGTAAAGTTTTGCAAAGCAGTTAATACTTCACCTTGACGTTTATCAATTTTATCATTAGCTTTTTCTAGTCTATCAAAGAAACCTTTACCTTTTTCATATAAGGCACCATAGAAACCTTGTTTAACGGCATCACTCATATCTTTAACCCCACCATTACCAGTAAGGAAGTTATAGAGTTGAGTCATGTCTTTATTATTAGGATTATTATCTTCAGCTTCGGTTTCATCTAATCTAGCATTTAGAGTTTTTGTAATTCGTTGACACGACTGCCTAATACTCTGGCAATTGCTTCCATTTCTTTAACAGCATCTTCATCGCCTCTTACAACTCTGAGGTATAGTTCTCTAAAGTCTTCTTTAGAAATAAGAGGTTTTTCAACCCCCATAGTTAAACCTTTATAAACTTTATCAGCAACTTTATAAATAGCTGCTTTATTGCCTTTATTAAATACTCTTGCTGCTTCTTGAGCTCTTACAGCTTTCTTTTCGCCAGCTTTAAGAGTTTGAACAAGAGATTTATATTGTTCGTCTGTTAATAGATCACCATTTTTAGATTTAAATTTAGCAAGCTTATCAAGAGCACCTTGAACACCTTTACCATTTTTGAATTCATCAATGATTCCTAATGCATTGAGATTTACAGCACCTCTAGTTTGTTCTTGAATTTGATCTGCAGCTGCTCTAAAGTCAGCATAAGATTCTTTAGTAGCTTTATTGAGATAATAGTCTTCGCCACGATATTTTCTATTCTTAGCAAAGTCTACAACGTCATTCATTTGAGCTCTAGCAGCATTAATACCAGCATAATTACCGGTACCAATATCGCCAACCATACGAGTTACATCTGCTACGTTACCTTGTAAACCATTTTCTTCAATGAATTTGATTTGTTCTTCAGTACTACCAGTACCATAACCCTTTTGAATAAGTCGTCTATTAGCCCAACCACCAACTTTATTTTCTAGACCTTTAGCAAGTTTTCCTGCTCCTTTGGCTACTTTCTTACCAAACCACTTAGTCAAATTGAATGCTTTAGTTCCGATACCTAGTTTATCGAAAAGCTTTTCAAAGAATAACCCTGGGGAATCAAGTTTGCTCTTAATAAAGTTAGTAATAGATTTAGCAGATTGTAAACCATATACACCAATAAGTTTAGTCACAGGTTTTACAGTATTGAATATAGGTTTGATCATGTCGTCTCTTAACCATCTACCCATATTCTTTTGAATATCTTGAAGAGTCCATTTAAGAGGGTTAGTAAAGTGACGTCTAATAGCACCAGCTAAACCACCACGTCTTACACCGTTCTTATCCTTGATACCAAGCATAAGTTCTTCAAATTTATCAGTAGTAGAAATAATACCTAAACCAGCGCCTAAGATAGAGTTACCTAAGATACCGAAAGGACCAAGAACCATTGTACCGATAGTAGCTGCAGCTACTCTAGGGAAATGTTTTTTGATAAGAGCTTTACGATCTTTATTTAATAAACCTCCACGGTCACCAAATAAGAAATCATTTAAGTCTTTATTATTTTTTACTATGGAAATACTTGCACCAAGCATAGCACCGCCCAAAGGACCGAATGGGAGTACCAAACCAGATAGTGCACCTACTGTACCATATTTTTTAGCATCTGGCATATACTTAGCTAAAGTATCTTGCCATTTCTTAGAGATGATACCTTCTTTATGAGTAACATTACCTTTCTCATCAACAATATCTTTACCAAATACTGTTTCTTGGAAAGTTTTACTATTTTTGATCACATTGATAGCAGATCCTGCTAATGCACCAAATAAAGGACCACCTAATGGGAATATAGTACCAAGAACAGCACCAGCAGCACCGCCTTGTACACCAGCACCCATATTCTTTTTAGCAAAGTCATTAAATTGAGAAGCTGCTTTTCTAGGGTCTATACCGAAAGCTTGTTCAGAGAATGTCATTAATGGATCTATACCGATCGCACCAGACACTCTTCTAGTAGCTCTTTCTATTCCTCTAGTAAAGAAGTTTCCTTTATTTTTAAGCTTAGCTTCTGTAACAGCTTGTTCATGAGCTCCAAGTTGTTCAACAATTTCTAAATCACTAGTGCCACCTGCATGGTGCCCTATATTAGAAATCAATCTACGCTTGAAATCTTTCTCTTCAGATAATTGTTGTCCTAAGTTAACACTATCTCTTTCAGGATTGAAAGGATTCATATTAGCAGGAATAACTAATTCTCCTTTGTGAAGAGTGGTTAGAGTTACATTACCTTTAGAAGGATTAACATATTTAATCCCACTAGCATGGTGTTGTATACCTCGTTCAGCTTCTGCTAACTTAGCAAGTCTAGATTGCACTTTACCTCTTTGAGCAACGTATTGATTAATAGCATCGGAATTGTACCTTCTACCACCGATTAAATCATCAATACCAAAGAATTGGGCTGCTTCCATACCGCTACTTTGAACGGCATCTTTAGCATATCCATATAATCCTTGAACACCTTGTTTAGCATTTTCTTTAACGAAGTTTGCACCACGTCTAACTTTAGCTTTAGCAGCTGCTATGCCTCTATCAATATCAAAGCCAAACCAATCTTTAGCAAATCCTTTGATTTTATCAGGAAGGGTTTTTGCTAATTTATCTCTAAGCTTACCTAAGATATCGTTAATTTGCCTATTAAGGTTATTAGTAATTTCCTTCATATCATGGATCATTACATTGAATAAACCTTTTACAGGTTTACCATCTTCATCCTTGATATTAGTATTCTTACCGAAAAGCATATCATGGATAAATTCATCAGCACCAGCAATTACTGTTGTAAGTAATCCTGCAGGAGCTTTGAATATACCTTGTACACCTTGCTGAATAGTCTGTAATTTATCACCAACTGTACTAGACTTGATTACATCGTCTAAGAAACTAGTTGCTTTATTACTAAGAGTATCAGCTAATTTACCTTTCCCTTTAGTTCTATCTTTATATCCTTGACCATGGAGAGCTTTCATAGCATTTGTTAATTCTTCATCCAAAGAATTAGCTACTTCTTTACTCATACCGCCAGTTGTAGTAGATTCTACTACAGAGGACTTAATAGATTTTTCTTTTTGTTTTAACTGTCTAGCAAATGCTTGATCTAAAGCAGTAATAGGATCAGCTTTTCCGCCTCTCCTACGTCCACCACCAAGACTTCCAGCACCAGATGCAATTAAGTTTCTGATATGGAATAATTCTTTATAGATATTATATTGGTAATCATATAAAGACATACCATATTTATCTTTATATCTTGCATTTGGTGGTATAAAGTTACTAGCAATATATTCACCACCAATAGAAGTTTTGATACTACCATTAGTAGCTTCATGTAATAACCCTTGACCAGAAGCATAAGTATTTTCTATCATTCTTGATTTAGTAGCTAAGCCACTACTAATCTTACTTTGTAATTGACCTAATTGACCAGATGCTCTAAACATATTCATCACAAGATCAAAGGTTTCTTGAGAAGTATCTTTGCTCTTGTATTGATTATCTCTATTTTTGTATTTGGTTAATACCCTTTCTATATCCCTTGGATTAAAAGTACCATTCTTCCAAACACCATCCATCAATTTATTAGCTACAGAAATGATCTCTTTCTTACGCTTGTTGTATTCTTGCTTATCAGAAGTTCCTAGATCACTATAAACAACTGCATTTGCAATAGACTCTCTGAGTTTTTCAAATGCTTCACGTTTTAATTGTGTATCCATGTGCTTCTGAACATTAGCAGCAGCAAGTTCAGTAGTCCATCTACCAGTTTGATAATTGAATACCCTAGCAGCTTCTCCAGTAAGAGCAGATTCTATTTTCCTTAAGTACCCAGGAATTACCTCTACTAAAGATTTTTGAGCAATACCATTCCAGGCAATAGCTCCTTTATTGTAATTACTACTTTCAAAATCTTTTAAGAAATCTTTATATTCCTCTTTAACACCAAAGATTCTAGCAAGCTCTTTACTCATTCCTTTCTTACCATTACCCAAATCAAATAATTGGGCTAAGGCAGATTGGAAGTAGCCGCTTAAGTTTTTATCAAAGTTACCAATAGCTTTCTTTAGATCTTTGCCCATTGCCATACTGATACCACCCTTAGCAACAGCTTTCATAGGGTTGCCAGTATATTCAGCAATCATCATAGGGAGAGCAGAGTACATCATTTTTATTGTATCTAATGTACCACCATCTTTGTTAGCTTGTTTTTCGATGTGTTTAAAATAGTTTTCTAAACTAAACCCATCTTTACTAAATACCCTATTAGATCTGGCTTGGTTTCTATGCTCTTTAGTATCGAAAGAGTCTTTGTATACACTGCGTTGTATATCAATGAGCTCTTTTAATATAGCATTATTTTCAGCTGTAAGATTACTCATAGTTTCAAAATACTGTGTAGCATTTTGAGTATAAGTAAGCATTACTTTATTATTAAACTCTATCAATGAGTTAACGCCCTGACCTAGCATTTCAAAGCCATTAGTCATGACACCAATTTGTCTTTCTCCCTGTGCAAATTGTGCATGAGAGATAGCCTTTTGGTTCTTAAGCTGAACATCTGTTGTTTCAGCTATAACTCTAGATAGAGAACTTGTATTAGCTCTTAACTGACCAGAAATCATGGATGCTACTACAGCATCACCACGGGATATTTTGGAACCCGGGTTCTCTTCGTCAGTATCATCGAAATCTTCCATCAAGTCGCCAAACATGTCAGACATCATGTCCATCATCATTTTTTGTTGGGCTTTAGCAACACTTTCGTTTTCATGATAGAAGTTACCAGTTGTGAGTTCTCTTTTTAGATTCCTAAACGTGTCATTGACAGGTTTGAAAATAAATTGCTCTCTAAGATTCTTCATTTTAAGACCGACAGCTTGTCTAGAGCCTACAATCTCTTTAAAAGAATTCTTAGCATAGTCCTTATTATTCTCAATCATCTTAGTTGTTACAGGGGCCTGCTCTTTAAGAACTTCTACTGCAGCAAATTTCAATGATTTACCTAATCTCTTCGTATAGGCTAGAATAGAGTTTTTTGCCATAAAAGACTTGTCCTCCTTTCTTTAGCATTACGCTGATGTCTTAATTAGACATAATGATCCCCACTACAGAACTTAATCTGTAGTGGGATGTTCATTGTGTTTGCGGGAATGCTCCAGATATACCAGCTTAGTATATCAAAAGGTAGAACTGGGTCTAGCTTTTTAGAAGATACTTATTTATCTTCAGCCTCATCTTGTTTCTCAAATTTATTGAAGGATCTTCCTTCAGTGTCATTCCAGAAACGAGATTGCTTGGTTGGATCAATTTCTTTCCAATTATCTTCTTTCATCTCTTCAATAGTAGCCTTACGGAAAGCTGGTACAGAGATGAATGTAATACGGAATTTATATTTAATTGAAGCAGATTTTCTATCGAAAACTGTTCTCCAACCAAGAGCAATATTAGAATCTGTTTTAAATCCTACTTCTTTAGAATTAATGCTAAAGGATAAGGTATTAGGATAGTTCTCATTAGAGATAGATGGGATATTATTAGCAATACTATTCATCATAGCTTTAAGTACTGCTGCTTCGATTGCTGTATCTCCACAGTATGCTTTTAATTCTGGAATAGCTTTGATAACTGTAGTGTATGCATCTTCGAATGTATCGAAAGTTTTTGTAAGGTTAATTACAGTAGGTTTTATATTGAATTTTCCTTTAACAAAGTTAGACATTATTAGTTCTCCTCTTTGATAGTATCTTCTTCATTTTCTAATTCTTTATATTTCTCTGCTTTATCTAAAATAGATCTAGCATCATCGATATTCTTAACTTCCATATCAGTGATCTCTACTTCTTCACCAAGATCTTCATCTATATCTTTTAATTCTTGATTTGATAAGAAGATTTCATTAGGATGGAATCTATTAGAAATGTCTTTGTTATTTGGTGTTAATGCAATGAATGCTATTCTTGCAAAGATATCTGGGAATTGTTCGTCTTCATTAATTGTGAAGTTATTATTTAATTCATCGATCAAATACTTGATAAGAGATTCAGTAACAATCTGTACTTCACGTTGTGCAGCTTTATGTGCTCTAATATCAATAAAGTGAGCAAGTTGTTCAATAGTAAAAGTCATCATGAGTTTAGTAGTCACATTCATAGGTAACCAAGCTCTTGCATCTTCTTTTACAATCTTATTATCCAATGCATATTGATAAGTTTCGAATGGATCGATACTTCTTAAATATGCATCGGTATTTGGATCTTGATCTTTGTATCTTTCTGGATAAGTATCTAGAGGATTTACAAATTGAGATAGATCTGTTTGATGAGTTACATATCTCTGAGACTCTTGAGAAATAGCAACTCTATGACGGGTCATTTGATTTGCACATGCTCTAGAAATATCATGGAATACGAAAGACATAGTAGCAATTTTAAATAGATCTTTTATATCAAATCCATATCGTTTAATATATTCAAATATCTTTAAGAGATATTTATCTTTTCTATGAAGGTAATCTACTAATTTATTAGACCATTCTTCTGTATTTGTTTCGAACTCATCTGCTACTGTGTCATAATTATTAGGAGATTCTAGTTTTTCATATTCATATCTATGCTGAGTTACTTTAGAAATAATTTCTTTTGTAGCAACTTCTGGAGCATAGATGCAATCTTCTTTATCGATCAATTCATCTTCAATATATTGATGAAGGATTTCTTTTTCAAAAGAAGCACACATGATATTCTTAACTGTTTCTACAAATGGATTTTCTTCAGAGCATTCTCTGATGATATGACCTAGTGCT